>Ga0075012_10001165_pt1 | contig 27275 bp, 27 predicted proteins | sample All_14_2_FD_71474 | JGI IMG/M metagenome (GOLD analysis project Ga0075012, IMG submission 71474) | Freshwater microbial communities in response to fracking from Pennsylvania, USA - Allegheny Zone_MetaG_DW_15 | ecosystem: Environmental > Aquatic > Deep subsurface > Groundwater > Drilled...
GCCGGATGGGATGTCGACATCTGCATCAAGGGAGGCACCTACCTCACGGTTATCGACACGAGCGAGTTCTCCGGCACGAGCTACACCCACAGCTACGCGGGGCTGTCGCACGCTGGCTTCAATGTCGTCAGCGAGCCGGTTTTCGACTTCGACTGGGAGTACGCTGCTCCGACCTGTACTGGAATCACTATTGAGTTTCCCGCAAACCTTCCTGAAGGGCAGCAGGGGCTCATCGAGGTCAACGTCGAGTTCGACTTCGGAACCCTCCAGTACAAGCTTGAGGGCAGTGACTATGCCCTCGCCTTCCCGGATGGCCATGCTGGTGCGACCGTGACTCTCACGTGGAGCCAATTCCGGAACGGTAGCGTTCCCAATGGGCCTTACACGATCGAGTGGGTCCAGGTGCACGGAACGAACTACCACTGGACGGGCACGGTTACCTGCGGAGACCTGCCGACGGAAGAACTCGTCGAGCCGACGGCGTCGAGCACTCCCATGACGTGCGATACCGACGGCAGCTACACGCTCGACGACGTCGAGGGGGTCGTCTGGTACGTGGCAGTGACAGCGCTCAACGGCACCGCTAACGATGACGACTTCGTGCAGGCAGACCCCGACACGTACGAGGTCGACACCGAGCAGACGGTGCACGTTCGTGCGGAGCTCGAGAGCGATGACTACGGTTTCGGGCTCGAGACGCAGACGGAATGGACGTTCGACTTCGAGCGCCCTGAAGACTGCTTGCCCCCGCCGTGCATTCCCGACGAGTACATCTCGTACACCTACGACAACACCAACAACACCGGTGTCGTGACGGTCGAGCAGCCTCAAGGCTACGACGACCAGTTGTGCGCACCGCTGTATGTCACCGCCGCAGCCTGGGCCTTTGACCGCCACGACAACCAGTGGACTCAGACGCTCGTCGTGGCGAACGAGATCAACGGCGGAGTAGCGATCACCGAGCCGGGTACCTACCCCTACGGCGCTCCGGTTGGGTGCGGCCAGGGTGACATCTACGCTTCGCGCACGGCCTTCCCCGTGCCCTCGCCGTACCTCAACGGCCCGAACAACCCGGCGTGGCCTGACGACGTGACACCGTGGCCCTTTGTCGAGACCTTCCTGCACAGCATGGGCTTCGACGGTCCCAACCCGACCTACATGGTCACGCAGCCCGGCTGCAACGTCGTCGAGCCGGTCGCGCCTGACTACACCGCGATCGACGAGTGCGGAGAGTACGGTTCGCTGACGCTCGACGACTCGAGCCCCTACATCTCGTACATCGTGCGCGATGACGAGGGAACCGTGGTCGACGCCGCCGACGCACAGGAGGGCACCTTCACGGTGACCGCGGTTGCGGCGTTCCCGTACCTGCTGAGCCAGAACTACCCCGAGGGTGGCTGGACCGTCGAACTCGGGGAGTACTACGAGTGCCCCGTCGAGATCGCTCCCGTTCCCGTCGCCAGCGAGTGCGATGAGCAGCAGGGGCTCGGGTTCGACTTGCCCGCGATGAACGGAGTCACGTGGTTCGTCAATGGCGTCGAGCGCTCCGGCTTCCAGTCAGTCACTGCTGAGGGCGACTACGTCGTGACCTTCGAGATCGACACCAACGCCGACGGCGGGCCCTACGCACTCGCCCCGGGTGCCGAGGAGGAGTTCACATTCTCGTATACCGCTGCAGACCTCACCGCGTGCGACCCGCCGGTGCTGCCGGTGACGAACGCGCAGCTCGCCTTCCTCGAGCCGACGTGTGAGCTCGGCCAGCGACTCGACCCCGAGAACTACGTCTTCGACGACGAGCTCGCCGAGCACGTCTCGACGCTCGTCGAAGGCTCGAACTACACGGTCGTCTTCCGCATTCTCGACTCGGCTGAGGACGCGGTGTTCGACCAGAGCCCCGACGTGACCGTCGATGGTCGCGACGTCACCGACGAAGGCAAGACGCTCACCTTCACGGGCACGCTCGACGGCGTGCTCACCGGAGAAGAGTGCGATCGAGAGATCGAGGTTGTCGACCCCTACGGTGTCACCGACACGTGCCTTGATGGCGCGCGCTACTACGTGCGCCTCATCGAGGGAATCGAGTACACGATCACGGTCAACGGCGGCACGCCGACGGTGATCTCGTGGGAAGGCACGAATGAGCAAGTCTGGTTCGACGCCGAGGCGGGTGACGTTCTCAACATCACTGCCGCCGCGACTGAGGGCTTCACCCTTGCGCCGCAGCCGGGACCGCTCGATCACACCTTCGAGGTCTGGCCTGAAGAGTGCCTGCCCACCCTGCCGCTCGTCGAGGGTTCGGTGACCTTCACCCCCGCGACATGCCTCGATTCCAGCAACTGGGTCACTCTCGACGACGTCGAAGGAGTGCAGTGGTGGGTCAACGGCACGGCGGTCGACGCCGGACGCTGGCCGATGCCCACAGGAGACGTTGAGGTCGAAGCAACAGCCCTCGACGGCTACGGTTTCGGAGCGGAGACGCAGACGGCCTGGGAGTACACCTTCGCTGCCGTCGATGACTCAACGTGCGACGTCGACGAGCTCGCCGTGACGGGCGCGTCGAACGCACTCGTGGGCACGGGAATCGCCGCCCTGCTCATCACGCTCGCGGGTGTGGGTGTCGTCATCGGCCGCCGAGTGCGCCAGGAGGCCTGAACCACCGCACCGCACAGACCGGTGCGCCGGGCCGACCCGAGCGCGACCCGGCGCACCCTGCACCAGCCGAACCGGGTGCTCGCTGATCACAGCGGGCACCCGGTTCCTCGTGTCAGCATCGCCCGCATGATTACCCCCAGCCTCGCCCGTGAGTTGCGCGACGCGGGCCTGCGGTGGACGCCGCGATCGGGTGACCGCTTTCAGCTCGACCAGCCAGAGCTGGACGGCGAGACCTACACCGTGAGCGAGCTGACCATCGAGACACACGAGTACGCGACGGGCACTGTGCTCGGATTCAACGGCACGACAGAGTGGGCGCTCGATTCGGTGCCGGTGGATGCCGCGCTGTGGTTGCCCCGCGAAGATCAGCTGCGCGATCTCTTGCGCGGCACATTCCGGCGACTCGAGCGACGCGATGACGACTACGCCGTGACGATCGAGCTCGATGGCTCCGAGCACACGACGAGCAGTCTCGTGGCGGCCGAGGCCTACGGTCGCGCGCTCTTGGAGCTCCTCACGCGGGCGACTCGGTAGCGACCGAATCGGTCGCGACTGAATCGCGTGTGTGAGCCGCGCACTCGTGGCGCGCCGCAGAGGTGTCGACGTCGACACCGAACAACAACTGCACGGCGTCGGCAACGGCGTCGGCTCGTCCCTGCGCCGCGTGGCGGCGGGCGTGCACCGAAGGCTCGTGCAAGAGCACGCCAGCGAGGTGCCGCAAGGCCTCTTCGATGCGACCGTCGGCATCAACGGTCCGTACGCGATCAACTTCTTGCTCGACGAGGCTGAGAATGTGGCTGCGCAACGCCACGATGGCAGGCCCGACGCTCGAGTCTGAGACGAACGCTCGAGCCGCCTCATCGACGACGGCGCGAGCATCCGACTCAGCGCTCCAATGCACGAGAGGCGCGTGGCGTCGGATCATCTCGAGATCGAGCATCGTCACGCCGGGATGCTCTGCGACAGCCGGGTCGACGTTGCGCGGCATGCCCAAGTCGATGACGTAGCACTGCGCGCCCTCAGGCACATCGTCGACTCCGACGCTGAGCACTGATGTGCAGGTGACGACGACGTCAGCCCAGGCGATCGACTGACGAAGATCATGTGTGGGCTCGGTGGCGGTGCGGCGGGCGAAGTGCTCTGCCCGGCCGCTGGGTGAGTAGACCCGAATGTGCTGGGCACCGCGGTCGCGCAAGGCCGCGACAGTGGTGGCGGCGTACTGCCCCGTGCCGACGAGCACGACGCGGGTCTCTGCCCAGTCGACGAGTCTCGAGGCCACAAGATCGAGGGCGAGCCTCACGAGCGAGCGTCCTGTGCGACTCGCGTCACCCTCGGCTCGGGCGCTTCTCGCCGTGCGGGCGGCGTGCTGGAAGAGTCGATCGAGCGGAGGGCTCGTGAGGCCAGCGTCTTTTGCGTGAAGTGCCGCACGCTTCACTTGCCCCGCGATCTCCTCTTCGCCGAGCGCCACCGACTCGAGGCCCGAGGCGACGGAGAACAGATGGTGCACGGCTTCGGGGCCGCTCACGAGGCGGATGCTCGACTCGAGCTCGCTCGGCGCGATGTCGCTCAGTGAGCACAGCGCCTGCACTACAGACTTTCGAGCGACCTCGAGTGCACGAGGACCGTCGGCGCTCACGTCGAGGTACACCTCGACGCGGTTGCAGGTCGCGAGGCTTACCGAGCCACGTACGGCGGCGTCGGTGGCGTTCACCGCTTCGTTGAGGGCGGACGCGTCAACGCTCAGTCGCTCAAGAACAGCGAACGGAGCGGTGCGGTGATTGGCGGTGACGCAGAGGAGCACGATGGTGCAGTCTACCTCGCACCCCTAGGGGGTATCGCTGAGCGCCGCTCGTTCCTGGACGTGGGCCGGAGAGCGGCTCAGCACATCGCCGTATCCTGAGAGGTGTGAGCCTCCCCTCGACCCACCCCCTCGCTACCGGCGCTACGGCAGACTCGCTCCTCGTCAGAGCGCTGCGCGGCGAGCGAGGCGAGCGGGTTCCGGTCTGGTTCATGCGCCAGGCCGGACGATCGCTGCCCGAGTACCGCGCGCTGCGCGCTGGGGGCGACATGCTCGAAGCGTGCCTGAGGCCGGAGCTCGCGAGCGAGATCACTCTGCAGCCCGTGCGACGGCATGGCGTCGACGCTGGCATCTTCTTCAGCGACATCGTGGTGCCCGTGCTGCTTGCTGGCGTAGGAGTGCGCATTGTTGCCGGCCGCGGCCCGGTGCTTGATGAACCGGTTCGTTCTGCCTCCGATGTTCTGCGTCTGCGACCGCTCGACCCGGCCGCGCTTGAGCCTGTTCGCGACGCTGTCGCGATGACAGTGGCAGAACTCGGTTCTACTCCGCTCATCGGTTTCGGCGGGGCGCCATTCACCCTCGCCGCCTACCTTGTCGAGGGCGGTCCCTCGAAAGACCAACAGCGCGCTCGCGCCCTCATGCACAGTGACCCGCACACGTGGGCCGCACTGCTCAATTGGTGCGCCGACGTCACGGGCATGTTCTTGCGCGCGCAGGTCGAGGCGGGGGCCTCGGCGGCACAACTCTTCGACTCGTGGGCGGGCTCGCTCAGCGCGCAGGACTACCAGCGTCGCGTCGCGCCCCATTCCAAACGGGCGCTTGACCATCTGCGCGGGCTCGAGGTGCCGCGCATCCATTTCGGTCTCGGAACTGACCGCTTTCTCCCGCAGGTGGCAGCCCTCGGTGTCGACGCGGTCGGCATCGATTGGCGCATGCCGCTCGATGAGGCAAGCGAGTTGCTCGGCAACACGATGCCTCTGCAGGGAAACCTCGACCCGGCCTATCTGCAGGCCCCATGGCCCGTGCTCGAAGCCCACCTCGCCGACGTGCTACGCCGTGGGCAGAAGGCCCCCTCCCATGTGCTCAACCTTGGTCACGGCGTGCCACCAGAGACTGACCCTGACGTGCTCACGCGCATCGTCGAGGCCGTGCGAGAGGGCTCTGCGGCGAGCGGCTCGCGCGATGTGTCGCGTGCCGAGTATTGGTCAGCGTGAGCGAGCACCGCGAAGCACTCGTCGTCGGGGCCGGCGTCGCCGGGCTCGTTGCGGCGCGCGAGCTCGTATTGCAGGGCTGGAGCGTGCGCGTGCTCGAGGCTTCCGAACGCCCTGGCGGGCAAGTGGCAGCACACGAGCTCGCGGGCATCACCCTAGACTCCGGTGCTGAAGCTTTCGCGACCCGAGGCGGTGTCGTGCACGACTACCTCGCGCGACTCGGCCTTGCCGACCGCATCGTGAGCCCGGTGGATGCTCCCGCCTGGCTCTACGCGCGCGACGACCTCTGCGTGCCGCTCCCCGCGGTGAGCTTTCTCGGTATTCCCGCAGCGCCACTTGCAGCCGACGTCGTCGCGGTCGTCGGACGTCGCGGCGCGTGGCGAGCCCAGCTCGACGCTCTGTTGCCGGGAACCGTGGGTGCGAACTCACCGACCGTGGGCGCTCTCGTGCGGCGGCGCATGGGCGACTCGCTGCTCGAAAAACTCGTCGCGCCCGTGGTTGAAGGCATCCACTCGCGTCACCCCGACGACCTGCCCCTCGAATCTGCACCGGGGCTGCGGCATCACCTGCTCCGCGAGAACTCGCTCGGCCGCGCGGTGTCACGGTTGCGGCTCGACTCCCCAGCAGGCTCGCTCGTGGCAACTCTCGAGGGCGGAATGGGTTCGCTCGTTGCGGCCCTCGTGGCAGAGCTTGACCGCTATGGCGTGCCGATCGAATACGGCGTGCGCGTGGCCCACGCGAGCCGCGACCATGTGGCGCTCGCGTCGCAACAGCCCGACAATGACGTCGCCGAGCCCGAGCTACGGCACGGCCGGGTCATCGTCGCCGCTCCGGGAGTGGTCGCGCCGGTGACGACGACGGAGACGACGGTCGTGACGCTCGTGCTCGATGCGAACGCGGTTCCCGCGCTCGCGGCCGCCCCGCGTGGCTCGGGCGTACTCGTGGCCCGCGGTACCGCCGTGCAGGCGCGAGCTCTCACGCATGTCTCGGCCAAGTGGAGCTCGGTGCGCGAGTCGGCGCCCGGTCGTGAGGTCGTGCGGCTGAGCTACGAACACGTTCCCGCGATCGAGCAGGCGCGCCGCGACGCCAGCGTGCTGCTGGGGGTGAGCATCCCGCGGGAGGCGATCGTCGACTCGCGCGTGGTGACGTGGCATCGCGCGATGAAGAGCCCGGCCGAGCACATTGCGAGCGCGGGCCTTCCCGTCGTCGGCGAGCAGGTAAGCGGCACAGGGCTGGCCGCGGTGATCGACCACGCACGCCGCGTCGTCGCCGAGATCGGCAGCCCCGACGACGATGCCGAGCGCGACGCGCAGCGCAGTGATGCCCCCCAGCACGATGCCACCCCGCACGGCACCAGCCAGCACGATGCCGCCGGCCCCCATGCAACCGAGCACGACCCCACACCGAAGGAGCCCACCGCGTGAGCGACACTCTCGCCTACACCCTCTATGCCGTGCTGCGGCGTGACCCGCAGCGAACAGTCTCTCTCGGCGGGGTGACCGCTGCGGTCGCCGAGGTCGAGGCGAGCGGCGTTACCGTTCGCGGCATCTACGACGTCAGCGGGCTGCGCGCCGACGCCGACCTTATGATCTGGATGCACGGCGAGCGGCCCGAGGCGCTGCAGGCGGCCTTGCGCACCCTCCGTCGCACCCCGGCACTCGAGAACCTGTTGCCGACGTGGAACGCCATGGGCGTGCACGTGCAGGCGGAGTTCAGCCGCAGCCACGCGCCGGCATTCATGCTCGGCAAGCAGCCCAAAGAGTGGCTCTGCGTCTACCCCTTCGTGCGCTCGTACGAGTGGTATCTCCTGCCGGAGCAGGAACGTCGCGAGATGCTCGCCGAACACGGTCGCAAGGGTTCGGCATTCACCGAGGTTCTCGCCAACACGGTTGCGGCCTTCGCCCTCAACGACTACGAGTGGCTGCTCGGCCTTGAGAGCGACGAGCTCACCGACCTCGTCGACATGATGCGCGACTTGCGCTACACCGAGGCGCGCCGTCACGTGCGTGAAGAGGTGCCGTTCTTCACCGGCCGGCGTCTGCTCGATGGTTCGGGCGACGACCTCGACGCCCAGATTCTGGAGGTACTGCGATGAGCATCACCAACGGTCAGTACCCGCTCGCCGCGACGCCCGAAGCGCGTGCTGCCGCCGCGAGCGGCCACGTCGCCGAGCCGGTGCGGTACGACGCCGTCGTGCTTGCAGGCTTCGGCGGCCCCGAGGGCCAAGACGATGTCATCCCTTTCTTGCGCAACGTCACGCGCGGTCGGGGAATCCCCGACGAACGCCTCGAAGAGGTCGCCCACCACTACCGCCACTTCGGCGGGGTGAGCCCCATCAACGAGCAGAACCGCCAATTGCAGGCAGCTCTGCAGGCAGAGGCCGACCGCCGTGGGCTCGGACTGCCCATCTACTGGGGCAATCGCAACTGGGCCCCCTACTTGCGCGAGGCGGTGCAGGCTGCCTACGACGATGGGCACCGCACCCTCCTCGGCCTGGCGACGAGCGCATACAGCAGCTTCTCGAGCTGCCGCCAGTACCGCGAAGACTTCGCGATCGCGCTCGACGAGACGGGACTGGGCGACGAGGTGCGCATCGACAAGGTGGGCCAGTTCTTCGACCACCCAGGCTTCGTCGCGCCCTTCGTTGACGGCGTGCGGGATGCCCTGCGCACGCTCATCGCAGACGGCGTAGACCCGGCCGCCGTGCGAGTGCTCTTCGCCACCCACTCCATTCCCACGACCGACGCCGAGCGCTCCGGCCCGCGTGACGTCGACTGGGGGGAGGGCGGTGCCTACGCCGCGCAGCACCTTGCTGTCTCTGAGGTCGTCATGGCTCGCGCTCTCGCCGAGTTGCGCCGGGAGCATCCCGACCTGCCCGATGTCGACTGGCGATTGGTCTATCAGAGCCGTTCCGGCCCACCCAGCCAGCCGTGGCTCGAGCCCGACATCAATGATGCGATTGCCGAACACGCCCAGGCAGGGGCGACCGCGATCGTCATGGTGCCCATCGGGTTCGTGAGCGACCACATGGAGGTCATGTGGGATCTCGACACTGAGGCGATGGAGACGTGCGAAGAGGCTGGGGTGCGGGGCGTGCGCGTGCCGACTCCGGGCATCGACCCCCAGTATGTGAGCGGACTCATCGATCTCGTCGAGGAAAGGCTTCGCGGCACGGCTCGTGAGCATCGCCCGCGCGAGACCGAACTCGGTCCGTGGTACGACGTCTGCCGCCCCGGTTGCTGCGAAAACGTGCGCGCGGGCTTCAAGCCCGCCATTGCGGGGCTCGAACCGTGAGCGATCCCATCCGGCTCGGAACACGCGGAAGCGCCCTCGCGCTCGCGCAATCGCAACGCGTCGCCGACTCGGTGGCCGCGCGCACGGGATCGCCGGTCGAGCTGGTCATCATCAGCACCGAGGGTGACCGCTCGAGCGCACCGCTTGCCTCTCTCGGGGGAGCGGGGGTCTTCGTCGCCGCAGTGCGCGAGTCGCTGCTCGCTGGCGAGTGCGACCTGGTCGTGCACTCGCTCAAAGACCTTCCGACTGCTGCGCACGACGAGCTCACGATCGCCGCAATACCGAAGCGCGCCGACGCGCGCGATGCACTCGTCGCGCGTGAGGGCTCGACCTTCGCCGACCTTCCCGTCGGCGCGCGAGTGGGCACCGGCTCACCGCGCAGGGCGGCGCAGTTGCGTGGCCGTCGAGACGACCTTGAGGTCGTCGAGCTACGGGGCAACGTCGACACGCGCATTGCACGCGTGCTCGGTGACAAGGAAGGGGTCGAGGCAGACCTCGACGCTGTCGTGCTCGCCGCTGCCGGACTCGAGCGGCTCGGTCGCGACGCGGTGATCACCGACCACTTCGGCATTGATGGGTGGCCGACGGCGCCCGGTCAGGGAGCACTCGCCGTGGAGACCCGCCCGGATGCACCGCGTGAGGTGAAGCGTGCGCTGCTCGGCATCGATCACGCGCCGACGCGAGTAGCGGTCGAGGCCGAACGTGCCGTGCTGCGACTTCTCGAAGCGGGATGCTCGGCTCCGCTCGGAGCCCACGCTTTCATCGACGGCGGCATGCTCTTCCTCAGCGCACGGGTCTACGACAGTCGCACAGGCGAGGCCCTCTCGAGTGCTCACGCCCTCTACGTCGACGACACGCAAACGCCCGCCGACGATGCCGCACAGCGTGTCGTCGCGGAACTACTCGCGTCCGGAGCGGGCGATCTGCCCGGCATGCGGGGGGCTGAGCAGTGACCGGCGAGGTGCCTGTGCCGAGCATCCGGCCGCGTCGCTTGCGCGAGACGGCGGCGCTACGCCGACTGAGCCGCGAGACCGATCTGTTGCCGCGGCACCTCGTGCTGCCGGTGTTCGTGCGCGAGGGCCTCGAGGCACCGCGCGCCATTGCGTCGCTGCCGGGTGTCGAACAGCACAGCCTCGACAGCGTGCGTGCGCTCGCTGTCCGCGCGGCGGGTGCCGGACTCGGCGGCATCATGCTCTTCGGCATTCCCGCTGAGCGAGACGCGCGCGGCTCAGGAGCGGATGATCCCGAGGGCATCCTCAACGTCGCCACCCGCGCGGTCGTCGCCGAGGTGGGCGACGCGATCGTCGTGCAGACCGACTTGTGCCTCGACGAGTTCACTGATCACGGTCACTGCGGCGTGCTCGACGAGCGCGGTCGGGTCGACAACGATGCGAGTCTCGAGCGCTATGCCGCAATGGCGCTCGCGCAAGCCGAGGCGGGCAGCCAGGTGCTCGGGCTCAGCGGCATGATGGACGGCCAGACGGCGGCAGTGCGCGCGGCTCTCGACGCCGAGGCACGCACCGACGTGGCGCTGCTCGCCTACTCGGCCAAGTACGCCTCGGCCTTCTACGGTCCCTTCCGTGAGGCCGTCGAATCGCAGCTTCAGGGCGATCGGCGTAGCTACCAGCTCGACCCGGCCAATGCTCGCGAGGGTCGTCGCGAAGCTGCTCTCGACACCGAGGAGGGCGCTGACGTCGTCATGGTCAAGCCCGCGCTGGGGTATCTCGACGTGGTGCGCCAAGTGGCCGAGGAGTCGACAGTGCCGGTATGGGCCTACATGGTCTCGGGTGAGTACGCGATGATCGCGGCCGCTGCAGAGCGCGGCTGGATCGACGGCGATCGCGCTCAGCACGAAGCGCTCGTGTCGATTCGCCGCGCTGGCGCTGACGTGGTGCTCAGCTACGCGGCTCTCGATCTTGCCGAGAAGGGGATGCTCGCGTGACGCGATTTCGATCAGGAACACTGCCCGCCTCTGCGTCGACCAGCAACGCAGAGGCCTTCGCGCGGGCACTCGCCGTTACCCCCGGTGGCGTCAACTCGCCCGTGCGTGCATTCCGCTCCGTGGGAGGCACCCCTGTCTTTCTCGCGAGTGGAAAGGGCGCCTGGGTCACCGACATCGAGGGCCGCGAGTACGTCGACCTCGTCGGGCAGTGGGGGCCGGCGCTACTCGGCCACGCGCATCCCGACGTGCTCGCTGCGGCGCACGCCGCGGTCGATCGCGGCCTCGGGTTCGGTGCGGCGTCTCTGGGTGAGGTCGAACTCGCTGAGCTTGTCATCGATCGCCTGACGCTGCCGAACGGCCGTCGCGGTATCGAGAAGCTCCGCTTGCTCTCCACGGGCACCGAAGCGACCATGACGGCCATTCGACTCGCTCGTGGGGCGACCGGTCGGCCTCTGCTCGTGAAGTTCGCCGGTCACTACCACGGCCACTCCGACTCCCTGCTCTCAGAAGCCGGGTCGGGTGTGGCGACTCTCGGCATTCCCGGTTCTGCGGGCATCACGCCTGAGACTGCCGCTCAGACGATCGTCATTCCCTACAACGACGTCGAGGCGCTCGCCGCGGTCTTCGCGGCACACGGCGACAGCATTGCCGCGGTCATCACCGAAGCGGCAGCCGCCAACATGGGCGTCGTCGCCCCGCGCGCGGGGTTCAACCGACTGTTGAGCGAGACGACCCGCGAGCACGGTGCCCTGCTCATCGCCGATGAAGTCATGACCGGTTTCCGGTGCTCTCCGCAGGGCTGGTGGGGCCTCGCTGACCAGCACGACGAGGCGTACGACGCCGACCTCACGACCTTCGGCAAGATCATCGGCGGCGGTTTGCCCCTGGCCGGACTCGGTGGCCGGGCAGAGTTGCTCGATCTGCTCGCGCCGCTCGGCCCGGTCTACCAGGCGGGCACTTTGAGCGGCAACCCGGTCGCGGTGGCAACGGGCGCAGCCATGCTCGGTGGTGCCGATGACGCTGTGTACGCACACCTCGACCGTGTCGCGCACACCATCGCCGACGGCATCTCGGCGGCGCTACGCGAGGAGGGCGTCGAGCATTCGCTCGGTTGGGCGGGCTCTCAGTTCTCGGTGTTCTTCCGCGGTTCGGCGCCGCAGAACTATCGCGAGGCGCAAGACCAGCAGTCGTGGCGGTACGGAGCCTTCTTCCACTCCATGCTCGAGCACGGTGTCTCGCTGCCGCCGAGCGTGTACGAGGCCTGGTTCGTGTCGGCAGCGCACGATGAGCACGCGGTCGAACGCGTTCTCGATGCCGCTCGACCGGCAGCGCGCGCTGCAGCGGCAGCGATACCGAACGTCTGACGCACCTCGCGCAACGCAGTGGGGCCCGGGATGATCATCCCGGGCCCCACCGCGCAGTGTCGTGGCGTCAGCCGCGCGCGGCGACGGCCTCGGCAAGTTGGGCGACGACTTCGTCGAGGCCCCAACTGAGCGAGAGGGCGCTTGGCGGAGACACGGCGGCGATGAACTCCACGCCGACGAGTTCGGCGACCGCGCCCTGCTCGATTGCGGGCAGCGACTGCGCGTAGCCGCCTTCTGTCACCGAGAGAACTTCTTCCTCGCTGTTGCCGTAGACCACGAGCACGTCACTGAGCAGCTCGTTCACTCGCTCGTAGCTGAGGGTGAAGTAGAACGGAGACTCGTCGGTGTCGAGCTCGTCGACTGCCGGAGCGTTGACGAAGCCGAGATCGAGCATGAACTCGACTCGAGGGTCTTCATCGGCATACACGTAGAAGACGCCTCCGACGTCCCATGCCGTGGCGAGAGTGAGCCCGGCAAACTCGGGGTGAGCGGCCGCGGCCGCAGCGATCTCGGCATCGATACCGTCAAGCACCGCGGCGGCTTCATCGTTGAGCCCGAGGGCCTCTCCGGTGATCGAGATCGTGTCACGCCAGGGGGTGGTCCACGGCGCCTCGGGGTATGCCACCGTCGGGGCGATCTCGCTCAGGGTCTCGTACTGTTCTTCGGTGATGCCGCTGTACTGCGCGAGGATCACGTCTGGTGCTGCCGCGGCGATCTCCTCGTAGGGGATGTCTTCGCCGGTGTTGGTGAGAATGATGGGGGTCTCGGCACCGGCTGCGTCGAGCGCTTCGCGAACCCAAGGCAGTACGCCTTCGCCGTCGCCTCCGTACGACTGGAAGGGCATCGCTACGGGAATGACACCGAGTGAGATCGCGGCGTCTGCAGTGCTCCAGCCCCAGGTTGCGACGCGTTCGGGGCGCTCGGGAATGACGGTTTCGCCGAAGGCGTGCTCAATGGTCACGGGAAAAGCGCCATCAGTGTCGCTTGTCGCGGGGGTGTCGGTGTCGGCGGTCGAGCAGCCGGCCAGGGCGAGGAGAGCGAGCGCAGCAATGGCGGCGGCGCTACGGGCGTGCTTCACGAGGTGTACTCCTGAGGTGTGAGAGGCAGGACAGGGGAAGGGCCGCCGCTGGAGCGGGGGCATCCGTTATGAGGTAAGCCTAACCTAAATTTCGCGCGCGGGGAACGAGATCATTGTGCAGAAGGCGCGGCACCGCGCGCCCTCGGCACGACAATCGGCCTGTGCGTATCAGGGTCGGCCACGATGCGCGCCTCGATGCCGAACGCCGTGCGCATCGTCTGCTCGGTAAGCACCTCAGTGGGTGAACCATGGGCCACAATGCGACCCTCGGCCAGCACCACCATGTCGTCGGCGTAGCGAGCGGCGAGGGTGAGGTCGTGAAGCACAATGACCACGGTCATGCCGCGGGCGACCTCGTCGCGGAGCACGTCGAGCACTTCGACCTGGTGGGCGACGTCGAGAGCGCTCGTCGGCTCGTCGAGCAAGAGGATGCGCGGCTCTTGGGCGAGAGCGAGAGCGATCCACACTCGCTGACGCTGGCCGCCGCTGAGCTCATCGACACGGCGGTCGGCGAGCTCGAGGGCGTCTGTCGCCGAGAGCGCCGAAGCGACCACCGCGTCATCGTCGCTGCGGTGACCCCGAAACAAGCCGTGATGCGGGTAGCGACCCCGAGCCACCAAGTCGGCGACCCTGATGCCTTCCGGGGCGATCGGCGCTTGGGGAAGAATTCCGATCGTTCGCGCCACGAGGCGACGAGGCAGGCGATGCAGGTCGTGATCGTCGAGCAGAACACGACCAGCACTCGGCTCGATCACACGGGCGAGTGCGCGCAGCAGCGTCGACTTGCCGCTCGCGTTGGCTCCCACGAGCGCGGTCATGCGACCGGGAGTGATCGTCAGGTCGACGCCGTGGACGACAGTGCGATCGCCATAGGCGAGGTGCAGCTGTTCGACGCGAAGCTCGGGCGCAGGATTCGTGGTGCGAGTGGTCATGGTTGGTGCTCCTTGCGTCGGTCGTCCCGCACGAGCAGTACCAGCAACACGAGCGCGCCGAGCGCACCCGTGACGAGTCCCACGGGGGGCTGGAAACTGCCGGGAACGACATGCTGTGCGAGAAGGTCGGCCGCGAGAACACTGGCCGCGCCGACGAGTGCTGCGGTGCCGAGAGCTGGTCCGCGACCGCGAAGACCGCGCCCGATCGGTCCGGAGGCAAAGGCGACGAATGCGATAGGGCCCGCCGCCCCGACGGCGACAGCGGTGAGAAGGCTCGTCACGACGATTGCGCCCACCCGCACCGCAACGGGTCGCGCGCCCAAGGCACGCGCAGTCGTGTCGTCGAACGATTGCACAGCGAGCATGCGATGCACGACAGCAAGCAGGAGAGCGCTGAGAACGAGTACGACGGCAACGAGGCCGATGTCGTCCCATGATGGTGACCCGACCGAACCGACGAGCCAGAAGTATGCGCTGCCCGCATCGACGAGGCTCGCCCGCGTCAGCGCGTACCCGAGCACGCCTTGGGCGAGGAACGCGATGGCCACTCCCACGACGACGAATCGCGCACCACTGACTCCGCGACCTCCGAGCAGGAAAGCGAGAGAAGCAGCCACGAGGGCTCCCGTGATCGCGCCCCCCGTGATCGCGGCAGAGCCAGCGCCCGTCAGCAGCACCAGCACTCCGGCGGCGCTCGCCCCTTGAGCGATGCCAATAATGTCGGGGCTCGCGAGAGGGTTGCGCACGACCGACTGCAGAAGCGCGCCGGCGAGGCCGAGCGCTGCGCCGACGAGCACCGCGAGCAGAAGTCGTGGCAGTCGCACTCCGCGCACGATGAACTCGCTTCCTGGCGCACCCGGAAGACCGAGAAGCCCCGCAACGACCTCGGCGGGCCCCAGAGGCACGGCGCCGAGTGCAAGTGCAAGCAGCGAAAGCACCACGAGAACGAGAACGAGCGCGGCGGTGACGATCAGGCCCCGCGTGCGGTCGCGACGGCGAAGGGCGCGCAGCGTCGTCATCGCCGCAGCAGCCGCCTCCGGATGCCGCGCCGCGCTCACAGCGCCGCCCCCAGCCGTGAGCGCACGAGGCCGATGAGCACGGGCGCACCGAGCACGGCGACGACGATGCCGGCCTCAATCTCACCCGGAGGGGCGACGAGGCGCCCGAGCGTGTCTGCGACGAGAAGCAGAGCGGCCCCGGCGAGGCCTGACAGCGGCAACAGCATCCCGTGCCCAGGGCCTGCCAGCCGTCTCGCGAGGTGGGCTCCGACGAGACCGACGAAGACGATGGGCCCCGCCAAGGCGGTCGCCGTACCTGCGAGCAGAACGATTGCCACAAGACTCCAGGCGCGCGAGGTGCGCACACCGAAACCGAGACCTCGCGCGACATCGTCACCGAGAGCGAGGGCGTCGAGAGCGCGCGCGAGCAGGGCGGCGACCACTGCTCCGACCGCGAGCACGGGCGCGAGGGCGAGCGCGTCTGAGAGAGTGCGAGCTGTCAGCGCTCCGACGGTCCAGAAGCGGTACTGGTCGAGCGCCTCAGGATCACTGAGAAGCAAGAGCTGGGTTGCAGACACGAGCAGCGCGGTGATCGCCGAACCTGCCACGACGAGCAGAGCTGGCGCGTTGGCGATGCGGGGTCGGGCAGCGAGCACGGCGATCACGGCCGAGGCGAGCAAGGCGCCGAGTAGCGCGGTTGCAGCGAGCGGAAGGGTGCCGGAGACGCCGATCGAGAGGCCGACGACAATGGCGAAAGAGGCCCCTGCGCTCACACCGAGTAGTCCTGGATCAGCAATGGGATTGCGCGTGACCCCCTGCATGACCGCTCCCGCAATGCCCAATGCCGCGCCCGCGAGCAGGCCGACGATGGTTCGCGGAACTCGCAACTCGCGCACGACGACGGCATCGATCGGATCGAGGGTGGGCCACTCGGGGCGCACGATGGCCGTCATGACTGTGGAGAGGTCGATCGGCCGAGCGCCGAGCGCAAGACTCGCGACGACGGCCGCGAGTAGCGCGAGCACGACGATCGCGGCTCCGCGGCCGCGCTGCTTCACTGCGCTTCGCTGCGTCCGCGGCGCCAGTAGCCCATGAAGGCCACGTTGCTGCGGGCAATGCCGATCTCGCTCACGAGGAAGCGCCGCAGAGACTTCACGGTCGAGGCTTCGCCGGCGATCCAGGCATAGAAGTCGCCTGTCTCGGGGTCGAGAGGCGAATCCCACAGCAACTGCACGTCGACGTCGACGTCGTCGACGATGTCAGGAGTCGGTAGCACGACGCTCGAGAGTTCGCCGAGGTGACGCGGCACCCACGAGCGCACAGCTTGCTGCAACAACTCGCCGTGCGGTGCGATCGCTTCGAACCCCTGTGCCGTCTCACACCCTGCGTCGCGCGCGAGCCATGCGACGCGCGATGACCCACGGGGGACAAGGTGCATGATGTCGGCGCTCGAAGGCACTTCGATGAAGGCTTGCGCCGTCACTCCCGGGTCGAGGGATTCGATGATCGAGCAGATCGCTGGTGCGGCCGTCTCGTCGCCGACGAGCAAGAGATGCCGAGCCGAGCCGGGTCGCCAGTCGCAGCCGACACTCGGGTCTGCCGTGCGTGCATCAGGCCCGACCACGATGACGCGATCGCCGACGGATGCCGTGCGCAACCAGCGTGCGGCCGGACCCTCTGCGCAACCCGCCTCGACGGGGTGCACGACCATGTCGACATCGAGCTGCCGACGCTCGGGTCGAATCGCGCGCACGGTGTAGGTGCGGAACGGCGCGCGCTGCTGCGGAGGCAACTCGCGCCAACGGGAGTACCACTCGCCCGCGAGAATCGCGTCGTCGTCGTGCTGACCGAGGTCGGGCAGCGAGCCGTCGTCGCAGGGGAAGACGAGCTTGATGCGCTGGTCGAGACCCCGAGTGCCGAAGACCGCGAGGTCGTCGCCGGTGAATGTCACGCGCACGAGGTTCGGACTCAGTGCGATTCGTCGCTGAACCGTGAGCGCGTAGGGCCGGTACGCGGGGTACGCGGGCGCCGCGAGCGGCTCGTTGACGAAGGTAAGCATTACCTAAGTATGCACGCCGAGGGCCCCTGTACACCAGATCAGTCCCGCTGGGAATCCCCTCCGCATCACTCGACGGCCGGTCGGGTGCGCGCACTACGCTGGGCATCGCGCCACGATCGAGCCGCACTCGGTCGGGCCGAGAGGAGTTCGAGATGAGAGGCAAGATCCTGTTCGCTGCCGGCCTCGGCATCGGCTATGTGCTGGGAACCCGCGCGGGCCGCGAGCGCTACGAGCAGCTCAAGAGCGCCGCACTCGGTTTCTGGAACGACCCTCGCGTGCAGCACCGGGTTGATCAGGTTGAAGACTTCGTCAAGGAGAAGGCTCCCGAGGTCGCCGACTTCGTCACCGACGGCGCCAAGAAGGTTGCCGGTGCCGTCACTGGCAAGGGCGACGGCGCAAAGGCTTCGCAGAAGCCGAACTCGAAGCCTGCGGCGCGCTCGACTGCGAAGAAGTCGACCACGAGCAGCTCGACCACGCGTGCGAGCAACTCGTCGTCGTCGTGACGCGTGGCAGGAGCATCCCGTGACCACGACTTCGACCGAATCGGCACGCGAGCGCCGCGGGCTGTTCAAGCTCATCGCTGACGTTCCGCGCTTGCTACGCGAACTCATCGAGGCCGAGATCGCCTCGATGAAGGCCGAGATCATCGGCAAGCTCAAGGCGGCGGGTATCGGTGCCGGGTTCCTCGTCGTCGCCGGCGCATTCGCGTTCTTCGCGGCGCTCGTGCTCACTGCGGCGGGAGTGCTCGCACTGTCGCTCGTGCTGCCAGCCTGGGCCGCAGCGCTCATCGTCGGCGGTGCACTGATCGTGCTCGCCGCCCTCGCGGCCGCGATCGGCATCGCTCAGCTCAAGCACGGCGTTCCGCCCACGCCCGACAAGACCATTGACAGCGTCAAGGAAGATGTCCGCGTCGTCCGCGGCGTCAGGAGAGGAGCATCATGAGCGACACCGTGCAGCAAGGAGTGGCGTCGGCCCGAGCCCAGCTCGAGAGCACCCTCGACGCGATCGACGAGAAGCTCGACGTTCAGAAGCGCGCGAGCGAACTCGCCGAGAACGTCAAGCGCTCGTACCAAACGAACCCCGTGCCGTGGATCATTGGCGCGACCGCAGCCGCTGTCGTGGTGGCGGGCCTCGTGGCCTGGGCGATCTTCTCTGACGACTGAGTCGACGAGGTCGCTCGACGCGGGTTCTCGATTAGGCCCGTGAGCACGGCACGGTCATCATGGTGATGATGGCTTCGCACGACGATGTATCGATCGAGCGCACTCCCACCGGTGCGCTTCCTGTCGTGCGACCGCTACTGGGTTGGCCTGTGCTCGTGCCGCGCGGTGGCAAGTGGGGCGACGGGGTCGCGGCTCAGTTGCGCGCGCTCGGCGCGTCACCCGTCATCGCCCCGCTCATCAACTTCGCCGGGCCTCTTGATCCCTCGGCGCTCGCCGACGAATTCCGTGCTCTCGAGGGCGGAGCATACGACTGGCTCGTCGTGACCAGTGCGACGACCGTCGATGTGCTCGTCGGCCACGACGTGCGCGTGCCACCCACGGTGCGCATCGCGGCGGTCGGCGAAACGACAGCCCAAGCGCTTCAGTTGGCGGGGTTCACCGTCGACTTCGTGCCGAGCGATCACTCCGCGCGAGGCCTCGTCCGTGAGTGGCCCACAGTAGGAGTGCACGGCGCAGTGCTCGTTCCGCAAAGCGACATCGCCGAGCCCACACTCGTGAGCGGTCTGGGTGAACTCGGGGTCAACGCACGGTACGTCAGCGCCTACCGCACGGTCGGTGTCGCTGCCCCCGACAACGTCGTGCGCGATGTCGCCGAAGGGCGCATTCGCGCGCTTCTGGTGAGTTCAGGAAGCGTCGCGCGCCAGATCGCCACCCAGTTCACCGTGCCGGAGTCGACCGTCGTCGTGTGCATCGGCCCCCGCACGGCCTTCGACGCTCGCGACGCGGGGCTCACTGTGCACCGCATCGCCGAAGAGCGTTCAACCCAATCGCTTGTGCGCGCACTAGCCGAACACGCAATGCACCCCGACGACACCTCGCCACCGGTCGTCACCTAAACCCCGACCGTCACCTGGACGCCGGTCATCGCCTCACGGCGTGCGGCGGCGCCGTTCAGGCGGGCAGGCCACCGATGAGCGCGACGATCGCGAGTGCGGGCGGAAGCGCCTGCATGAGCGCGGCACGCACCAGTCGAGGCGCGGTGAGTGCAAGCGCGACCCCAGCGAGCACCATGACCGCCGAGCCGGCGACGATGACCGCCGTGCCCACGGGCGAGGCAGGGTCGAGCGCGAGGAGCACGATGCCAGCAGCCACGACGAGAGCGAGACCGAGGTTGTAGACGCCCTGATTGGCGGCGAACAGCCTGAGCGTCGGAGACAGTTGTTCGTCGCGCACCCCAAAGGCGCGACGACCGAGGGGCCGGGCGAAGAGCACTGTCTCGACGACGAAGAAGAGCACGTGCAAGAGGGCCGCGATGGCGGCCAACACGACGCCCACAAGTTGCAACACGGTCACAGGATGCTCCCTCTCACTCGATCGTCACTCCCACGCGGCCGCGCACGCCGCCGTCGAGCAATTCAGCCGCCGCCTCGGTGACGGCATCCAGGTCGACCCACCGGGTCAGGCCGTCGACGACAGCCGGGTCGAGGTCGGCACCGAGCCGACCCCACGCGTGCTCGCGTAGCGCGAGCGGTGCCGCCGTTGAGTTGGCTCCGAGCAGGGCGACGCCGCGCAAAATGAACGGCATGACCGTGGTCGGCAGTTCTGCCGAGGCCGCGTTGCCGCACGCCACGACGGCACCGTTCGACGCGGTCGTCGCGAGCACGGTCGCGAGGCTGCGGCCACCGACCGCATCGACCGCTGCTGCCCAGCGCTGCGATTGAAGTGGCTTGCTCTCGCGATCGAGCTCGCTGCGGTGGATGACGTCGGCGGCGCCGAGCGCGCGCAGGGCATCCACGTGGTCTGTACTGCCGGTGGCGGCGACGACGCGACGACCGCTCGCGTCGAGAAGCGCGACGGCATACGAGCCGAGCCCGCCGCTCGCTCCCGTGACGAGTACGTCGCCGTCGGGTATGCCATGTTTCTCGAGTGCGAGCACCGCCATCATCGCGGTGAACCCTGCGGTGCCGATCGCGGCTGCTTGCGCGTTCGACAAGGTCGAAGGCACCGCGACGAGAGTGCCGCCGTCGAGCACCGCGCGCTCGGCGAAACCGCCGTGTCGCGTTTCACCTGCTCCTGCCCCATTGAGCACGACGCGATCGCCGATACGCCAGCGGGGGTGGCGAGAGTCGGCGACGACTCCCACGACATCGATGCCCGGCACAAGCGGACTGATGCGCGCGACACCGCGATTGCCCTGAAAGGCCAAGGCGTCTTTGAAGTTCAGGCTCGAGTGCGTCACGGCAACCGTTACATCGCCCACGGCGCCGTCGACCAGCAACGAGCCGCCGAGCGCGTCGTCGGAATCGAGGTCGACGAGTCGGGCGTTCAGCCCCGTCGACCCGGTGGAGTCATCGGGGCGGGTGAGCAGCCAGCCACGGGTCATGTGCCCCAGCCTACGCGGGTAGAAGAAACGCCAGGTGGGCTCAGCCGAAGAGCAGTGCCGCCTCGTCGTAGCGACTCTGCGGCACCGTCTTGAGCGTGCCGAGCGCAGCCTCGAAACCAACCGTGACGATGTCGGTGCCGCGCAACGCCACCATGTGGCCCCACTCACCGCGATTCACGAGGTCGACCGAGGCCATGCCGAGTCGGGTTGCGAGCACGCGGTCGAAGGCGCTCGGGGTGCCCCCACGCTGAATGTGACCCAGGGTGGTCGCGCGCGTCTCAATGCCCGTGCGCTCTTCGATGAGCGGGGCAATGCGCTCACCGATGCCGCCCAGTCGCGGACGGCCGAAGGCGTCGAGGCCGCGCTCGTTGAGCGGTTCGTCATCGCCGTCGAGAGTGAAGCCCTCTGCAACGACGACGAGCGGAGCCCGACCGCGGTCATAGGCGCTTTGCACCCACGCGCACAACTGCTCGAGGCTTGTGTTCTGCTCGGGGATGAGAATGGCGTGCGCACCAGCGGCCATACCCGAGTGCAGTGCGATCCAGCCGACGTGCCGACCCATGACCTCGGCGACCATGCAACGGTTGTGAGCGTCGCCCGTCGTGCGCAAGCGGTCCATGGCCTCCGTCGCAATACCGACCGCGGTGTCGAACCCGAAGGTGTAGTCGGTCGCGTCGAGGTCGTTGTCGACCGTCTTCGGCACCCCCACGATCTTCACCCCGGCGTCGGTGAGGCGCTTGGCTGCCGCGAGGGTGCCCTCACCGCCAATCGCGATGATGCCATCGAGCTCGTTCTCAGCCATCACGGTGTTGATGCGGTCGACGCCTCCTCGACCTTCGAAGGGGTTCGTGCGGCTCGTTCCGAGAATCGTTCCGCCCTGCTTCGAGATTCCCTTCACCTCGTGACGCGTGAGGGGCAACGTTTCGTTCTCGACGAGCCCCTTCCAACCGTCTTTGAAGCCGACAAATTCGTGGTGGTGGACGGTCGTTCCCACGAGCACTGCCGCGCGGATGACCGCGTTGAGGCCGGGAGCGTCGCCGCCCGAAGTCAGCATTCCGATGCGCATGCGCCTATCCTGCCCGCTCGCGCGAGGGTGCGCGAATGCGCGCCCTCACGCGAGGAGGGCGGCGGCGGGTCTCGCGCGGCCGGGCTGCGCAGAACTGCCTATGTCGCGAGGACGCCTTGGGGCACTACATTCATGCCGAACGTACTCACGTCGAGTGCGCATCCACCTCTCCAAGGAGCATCCATGACTGACGCACCTCCCCCCGCAGCACCCGCCGCTGGCGCACCCGCCGCAGCACCCGCCAACCCTGGAAAGACGCTCGGGGTCGTCGCGCTGATTCTGTCGATTCTGCCCTTCCAGCTCATCGGCATCATCCTCGGCTTCGTTGCCCTCAACCAGTCGAAGAAGGCCGGCCAGAAGAACGGCGTTGCCGTCGCCGCGATCGTCATCGGCTTCGTCCTCATGGCGATCGGCATCATCGTGTCGATCGTCGCGGCCTTGAGTGGCGCTGCAATCCTCGGCGAGCTCAGTTACATGTGAGTGCCGTCCGGTCGCGAAGTCTCAGACGTCGACAGAGTGACCGGCGACTTCGGGTGATGATCCATCACACTCGCGACGGCGGGGTATGCGCTCGGGAGCGCACACCCCGCCGTTCGCGCGTTCGGGGCCGTGAGCAGGCGGTCGGTTGCGGCGCGTAGCCTGAGCGCGTGGCGCCTCACGACCCCTCCGCGACGCCGGATGCCGAGCTCGAACTCGTGCCGGACGAGCCGCGCGATCTCCGTGCGACGCTCGGCTTCGTGCGTCGTGGCCGAGGCGACCCGACCATGATGCGCGGCGTGGGTGCCGGAGGCGCGTGGGTCGAGGTGTGGCGCGCGCAACGCACTCCCGAGGGCACGGCGAGCCTGCGCCTGCGGGTGCACCAGGCCGACGATGGTACGAGCCTCGTACGCGCGGCCGCGTGGGGCGAGGGGGCCGAGTGGAGCATCCAGAGGGTGCCGTCGCTTCTTGGCGATCACGATGACTGGAGCGCACTGGATGCTCGGCTCGACGAGCTCGCCGACCGCGGTGATGCGGCAGCAGCGGCCCTGCGGCGCGTGCGGCGGCGACACCGAGGGTTGAGGCTCGCGAGCACCGGACTCGTGCTCGAAGCAGCCATTGCCGCGGTGCTGGAGCAGAAGGTCACGGGCCTCGAGGCTCGGCGCGCATGGCGCACGCTCGTGTTGCGTCACGGCGAGCGCGCACCGGGTGCCGCACCCGAGGGACTCACCGTTATGCCCGACGCTGTGGGGTGGCGCAGCATCCCTGAACATGACTGGCATCGTGCTGGAGTGGGGCCGCAGCGGATGGCGACCATACGGCGCGTGGCCGCGGCCGCGAGTGCTCTCGATCGACGACTGTCGAGCGAACGTGGCGGCGTCGTGCCTGAAGGCGCTGAGGCTGCGCTGCGCTCGATTCCGGGAGTGGGGGTCTGGACGTCTGCGGAAGTGCTGCAGCGCTCTCATGGCGCCGCGGACGCCGTGAGCATCGGCGACGCGCATCTGTCCCACCAGATAGGAACGTGGTTCACCGGAGACCGCCTCGACGACAACGGCATGCTCGAGGTACTCGCGCCCTACGCCGGTGAACGCCAACGAGTTGTGCGACTCATCACGAGCGAAGGCGTCGAAGTGCAGCGATTCGGTGCGAGAGCCACGATTGAAGATCACCGAAGGCGTTGATGCGCTTAGCGTGTGCGGCGTGAACAAGCTGCTACGCCTCATCTGGGTCATGACGAAAGCGCGATTCCGTGCACCGCTGCGGCCCACCGATGTCGGCTCGGTGCGCTTTCGAGTGCTACCCGTCGACCTCGACGTACTCGGACACATGAACAACGGTGTCTACCTCTCGCTCATGGATCTCGGCCGTATGGACCTCATGGTGCGTGCGGGGGTGTGGAAGGAACTCAGTCGTCGCGGCTACTACCCCGTCGTCGTGAGCTCGACGATCACCTACCGACGCTCACTCGACCCTTGGCAGAGCTTCGAGCTCGAAAGTCGCATTGTCGGCCTCGATGAGGTCGCCGGATACGTCGAGCAGCGTTTCGTGCGTGACGGCGAGATCTGCGCGCGGGCCGTCATCAAGGCACGGTTTCTCAAGAAGAGCGGCGGCATTGTGCCGATTCCCGAGCTGGCCGAGTTGTTCGGGCTCGACCCGGCCGATCATCCGCTGCCCGCATGGCTCGTCGAATGGAGTGGAAACGCCGCGTTGCCCTCGCGACGCGACCCCGCGCCCAGCACCTGGACCTGACGCGCCTCTCCATCTCCTCTGACGGTGCTACTCACCCTGTCAAGAACGGGTGAGTAGCACCGTCAGAGGAGACGGATCGGCTAGCGTGCGGGCATGACTGACGACGACCGTCGCCCTCGCTCGGTGTACAGCGTGGGGGACGAACCTGAGGTGCAAGCCTCGCTCGCGAACGAGCGCACGGCGCTGTCGTGGATTCGCACCGGCATGGCCCTCGTCGCCGGCGGTGTCGCACTGGCCACGCTGGCAAGCTTCGGCGACTTGCCCGTACTCATCATCGCGATCGCAGGGCTCTCGAGCCTCGGCGGTGCGGCGCTGGGAATCTGGGCGCTGTATTCATGGCGTCGAGCCGAACGAGCGTTGCGCCTGCGCGAGCCACTGCCAGCGCCAGCTGCACTGCCCTGGCTCGTCGGGGGAGTGGTCGCCGTCGCCCTCGTGCTCGCCGGCTTCTCTGCCTTTCAGGCAATCGAGCTCGCGCGCTGATGCCTGCTCGAACGAGCCGGGCTCCTGTCGACCGCACGAGCCTCTCGTGGCAGCGCACGACCGCACACTCGATCATCGTCTCGCTCGTCGCGGCCATCACGTCGCTGCAGCTCGGCGAACCCTCTGTCGGCATCGCGGCGGGCGCCTTGGCGCTTGTCGCGCTCGGCATCGGAGCAACGACGCCCCGCGTGCACCGGTCGACGGCCGAGCGACGGGAGCCCTGGGACCTCATGGCGCGCACGGTCGCCGTGCTCGGGCTCTCGGCAGTCGTCGCCCTCGTGCTCGTCGTCGCGGTGGCCATCGACGCGTGACTGTCGCTGTGAGACCACTCAGCAGCGGGCGATCACGTGGTCAGGGCTCGACGGGGGCGCGAGCATCCTGTCGCGCAGCACAGTGAGCGCCGGCACGTCGCCACGCGCACAGACTTCTGACCACGAGCCACGCAGGTCGTCGGCGTACTCAATATTGATGATCTGGTTGCCGTAGACCGCGCGAGCGAGCTCACACTCGTTCCACCGGTCGCACTCTTCGGTGATCGCGAAGGCGAAACCGGCCTCGTCGCGACCGCGCGGGCCCAGTTCGAGAGCGTTCTTCTGACCAGAAGCAAGGCCGAGCTCGGCGGCGATCACCACCAACTCGGTGGCGAGCGCGATCGCACCTTCCTCGTCGAGCACGCCGTTCGAACGCGCGTAGGTGTCGAGGTTGTCGAACTCGACGGCGGCAAAACCGTGGTCTGCGCACTGTTCGAGCGAGGGCCTGAGTTGGTGCACGATCGCCGCGCGAGTCTCTTCAGTGCGAGTGTCGAGCAGCACTTCGTCGGGCCACGCAGGGTCATAGGCGAGTTCGCCGTCCTCGGTGCGCACGAGCGCCTCTGGAGCGTTCTCGAGCCACGCCTCGAGCTCGCCGGGTTGCGTCTGAAAACCATTGACGTAGCAGATCGACAGGATGCCCTCCACTGCCCGCTCGGAGGCGTCGCGCACGACCACGACCGTGCCGGGCAGTGGCTCGGAGGCCCCGCCGAGTTGGTAGTCGACGGCTCCCGCACTGGGCAGGGAGAAGGGCTCGGCGACAGCAGCAAAGCGGCTAGGGGCGCTGGAGGAGACGGGCTGTGCGGGTTGGGGCGCGGTGGCGCACGCGGTGAGGAGGAGCGTGATGCCGGAGGCGAGCATCCACTGGCGGCCGCCTCGCGGGCGCGTCATCGCGATTCGAGCACGGCCATCGCCGCATTGTGGCCGGCAATACCGCTTACTGCTCCCCCTCGCCGAGCACCTGAGCCGCAGAGCAGAACACCCTCGATGCCGCTGGCGACTCCCCACCGCTCGGCGGGAGTGCTGAGAGGCTCATCGCTCTCGACCCACGGCCACTCAAGGTCGCCGTGGAAGATGCTGCCGCCCGGTAGGCGCAGAACGTGCTCGAGATCGCGGGTGGTTTTCGTCTCGACGCAGGGCTTGCCGTGCGCATCGGTGAGCAACAACGGCTCGATGGGCTCACCGAGCACAGAGTCGAGCGAGTCGAGCACGGCACGCTGCAGTGTGTCGCGCATCGTGTCGTTCGTGCCTTCTGTGAGTAGCCGGTCGGGGGTGTGCAGGGCGAAGACGGTGAGCGTGTGGGCTCCACTCTCGCGCAACTCGGGGCCGAGAATGCTGGGGTCGGTGAGCGAGTGGCAGTAGATCTCGGCGGGAACGGGGTCGGGCACGCGACCGGCGAGGGCGGCGTCGTGAGCGGCCTGCAGTTGCGTGAAGGTCTCGTTGATGTGAAACGTGCCGCCGAAAGCTGCAGCAGGGTCGAGTGCGGCATCCCGCAGTGTCGGCAGTCTGCGCAGCAGAATGTTGACTTTGACCTGAGCGCCTTCGGCGAACGGCGCCGCCATGCCGTCATTGCTGGTGCTCTCGGTGCGGGATGCTGCGCTCGCCTCGCCCGCTGCGATGAGCCGCGCGAGCTCGTGCGGAGAGCAGTTCACGAGCACGTGGTCGGCCGCTCCGGCGTGTTCGACGCCTGCGCTGTCGACCCAGTGCACGATGCGGTCGCCGCTCAGTGCAATGACCTCGGCACTCGTCGTCAGTGTCGCACCCGCCAGTCGTGCGGCTCGCTCGAGCTCGCCCGAGACGGCACCCATGCCGCCGACGGGAACATTCCAGTCGCCGGTGCCGCCTCCGATGACGTGATACAGAAAGCAGCGGTTGGCGCGCAGGCTCTCATCGACGTTGGGCGCGAAAGTGCCAATGAGGGCATCGGTGAGCACGACACCGCGAACGAGGTCGTGCGCGAAGGTGTCGGCGATGGCGAGCCCTACGGGCTGCTCGATGAGCGACTGCCATAGTGCGGGGTCGCCCACGGCAGCTCGCGCTTCGTCGCGCGTGAGCACAGGGTCGGTCACCGTAGGAAAGAGTGCTCGTGCCAGCCGTTGAGTGCCCTCGTAGAAGCGGCTCCACTCATCGGCGTCGGCGCTGGCTCCGATGCTCGCGAAGCTCGCGGTCGTCGCCGCCGGGTTGTGATTGTCGATGAGAAGCCCGCCGGCGCCGGCGGGTACGGGGGTGTACGAGCTGTAACGGCGCGGAGCGAGAGTGATGCTCAGACCGAGGTCGTCGATGATTCGCTGGGGGAGCAGGCTCACGAGATAGCTGTATCG
>Ga0075012_10001166_pt1 | contig 27257 bp, 29 predicted proteins | sample All_14_2_FD_71474 | JGI IMG/M metagenome (GOLD analysis project Ga0075012, IMG submission 71474) | Freshwater microbial communities in response to fracking from Pennsylvania, USA - Allegheny Zone_MetaG_DW_15 | ecosystem: Environmental > Aquatic > Deep subsurface > Groundwater > Drilled...
AGGGCAGGAGTTGTTGTTGCTCGGGGTGGTAAGGTACGTAGCTGGTGCTCATGCCTTTGCACAGCAGGCTTCGTGCCAGTGTTCATCCCTGAGGGTGGTTTCTGCCGCCCAGACTCCTAGAGGCATCACCTTGGACGCCGTTTTTTTGCCCGCGGCATTTTTGTACTGCACATGCAGCCACTGGTTGCCATACAGCGCATTGCTGACCTGCTCAAAAACACCAGCATCGACTTTGGGTGGTAGCAACGGCTGGCTCGTGCTGACCACGCGCACCTTATTCAGCCATTCGCGCTCCAACCGGTGACTCGCCGCGTCCGTTCTGAGCTGACTACGAGCTTGACTGAAGAAGCCTGACATCGACTGGGCGATTCGAGCAGGCAGCAGGTTGCCCAGTTGCTGTTCGGCCAGCGTCAGCAACAGGGACTCCTGGGGGCTCAGGCTGGGCAGGGACAAGCCTTTGGCGTTGGCTTTCCAGCGGTACCGATAAGGCTTGCTACTGTCGTCACGCTCAATGCTGCAGCCGCTGAAGTCAGGGTCAGACAGGGCTTCTAGCAAGCGCTGGATGGTGCGCAATTCACGGGTGTAGCGTGCGTCAGCATCGATCAGCATTTGGCGCAGATCAGATGCCGTCACTGAGCGGTCTTTTCGGATGCGTTTGAGCAACTCAAGTGTCAACTGCAGGGTTTCCAGCGAGTCGGGTCGGATGGCCATGGTAGACGTCCTGTCTAGAGTTTGAGATCGGTGCGGCCAGCAAACACCTGCCACAACCGTACCATGGCATAGGTGTCCAGACAGCAATAGGCCAGCAGTTGTTGGCGAATGACCGCCCGGCGGGTGGTGCTGGTGTTTGGGTGGATGGCTTCAAAAAATGCGTCCATGGCCATGCCACCATCTTGCACGCCGTCGAGTGCGTCGTAACGTAGCTCGGGCACGATGGCCGGTAGCACTTTTTTGATACTCCAACTGCCTTGCTGGCTGGGGTGGTAGTAGCGTTCTCGGGCGATCGGCAGCAAGTCCACCACACGGGCGACGATGGCCAAGAGATCTGGGCTCAGCGCTGAGTAGCGTGTGGCCAACTCCCTCATGCGGGAGCATTCAAAAGAGGCGTTGTATACATAGACGGGGCCACTGACACCGCATGCATCGATCAAGGCCTGAGCAAAGGGCAAAGCGGGGTCTGCACCTGACGTGTCCAAAAACTCGGTGTGTGTCAGAACCCCACTGGCTGACAACCGATGCAGGCTGAACTGAAAGCAATTTTGCTGGTATGGTCGTGTGCCCGTCCAGATCGGCACCGCAAATTGGATGGTTTCAAAATCCAAAAAATAGGCGGGCAGCGAGTGGGGTGCTAAATCAGCAGCGGCACCTGCTGCATCAAAAAAAAAGGTCTGGTTCAGGGTGTGGGTTTTCACCCGCAGTTGCTTGGGGTTGAGCAAGTCGTTTGGCACATCGGCCATGTCAAGGATGCCTTGCGTCGCCAAGGTTTGCGCTTTCCCTCCAAAGTATGGCAGCCAGTGCAACGGTCTGGCTGCCAGCGCGTGGTCACGACTGCAGTGCGTATAAAACCCACACGCATAGGGCGCGTCGCAATGCGCGCCAGTGCCAATTTCGGGTTCGGTGGCGACGGCTGCGATGGCGGTGGCCGCATCAATCCACGACTTGACTTCGACTGACCGCGCGAACGCCTCATCACTCAAATCCTGGACTTTGAACAACCCTTGGTAATCACCATCCCCAGGGTAGGTCCAACTGCTGTCAATAAGTGCAAGACCAACGCTGTGCAAGTTCACTCCGCCACACTTGGCCACATAAGTCTGGATGGCAACTTCATCCCGGTGATAGTCCTTGACGCTGGTGGATGCTTTCACCTCGATCATTTGCCAGCCGGTCTGCCCGTCAATCCAAACTGCCTGCATGACATCGGCAAAAGCCAACGCACCTTCGGCAGCAAAACCAGCTTCAAACACTGGGCGCGTTTGCAGCATCAGTTGCGCGCTTTGCGTCAGCGCCTGCGGCACACCAAGGGTCGGCACATCTACTAAAGTGCCCAGGTTCTCAGGGTCAAACACTTGCCTGGCGATCTTGCCGACCTGAAAATTGGCTTGGGTGTTTGATGAATCCTGTCGCAGCTCAGGCTGGTGGATTTCCAGCCAAAACCGTTTGGGACATTGGCGCAGTGCCATCAGCTTGGACTTGGAAAAGTTTCGCATGGCGTCCATTCTGCGGTCAGGCAGTTAATTGAAGACATGGGAAACACACACCACTCAGGTTCACTTCGGGTTGATAGTTCACCAAGAGGGAGACATGGTTTTGAAAGTGGGAGGAAGACTTTTGTCCAATGGGCATAACCGAGTAATAGATGTTCACCTGCTGCGGCAACAACTCACGCACCTTGAACATAATCTGACGGGCATCGTTTAATAACTCCGGGTAAGGAGATGACTGAATGGCAACCAGCGCCGCCGTCGCACGTTGAAGTCGGTCTGGCGACAAAGCGGGAAGAGCCAGAGCCCTGTCGGTTGCAGCGTTCAAACCACGACGGGTGAAAATGCTACCGTGTCCAAACGTCAGTGCACCATTGGGATTGGCAAGATGTCGGGCGAAATCGGCAAGGCTGACACCGATCAAGCAGTCATTTGATGCAAGCGTGTTCTGCATACAGCGGCAGAGCTCGACGACACAACGGTGAAAGGTTTCAGGCACAGGCGCGGCCAGCGTTTGGCTTTGTTCATCATCCGCAGTGACGAAAATCACAACTTTTTCAGCTTTACGCAGTGTCTCGATCAAGAGATATGCTTTTTCTGGCAAGGCATCATAAGTTTTGGCAACAGCGACCACCAAGCAGTCGATATTGTCGAATTCCGCAATGACTTGATCGTCGTCCAATGCTGTTGTCAGTCGGGTACGAACGTTTCGACCGAAATATCTTTCGCTTTCAACGGGTTGGCATTCTGAAAAAATAAACACGCTTTTCAGATCAGCGAGCATGTTGGCCAACAACTTCCATTGCAACATGTTCGCTGGGCCGATCCATGCCAGACCAATGTTGGGCTGGTGATAGATTGGGTTGGACATGCACCGTGATCTCATCAGTGACCATGGGTTTTTAAGCGATGGACTCGCTCAAGCGATTGGTCTGGGGGGCTGGGTCGACTGCACCCGACAGGACTTTGATCGCAAGAAAGTTCTGGCCGAAATGCGCATGCTCCATAAAGCCATGGAAGCACATGCAGTCAAAAAGGTCGTTCCAACCATCCTTCGGGAGAACGTCGGCCGGTTGTCGAAACTGGTTGGGCTGTCGGCAACCGATTGCCGCATCCTGGAGTTCGCAGTGATGATTCGCAATGAGTCTTTGCTGGATGAGACCTGTGACCGGTTGGGCAATCAGCACGCGCAATGCCCAGAGACCAACGATTGGGGCGGTTTCCAGTGAACTTTGTCCAAACGGGATACGACGACCTCTTGCCATGATGATGAACTCCTCTTGAAGGAATTCAATTGTCAAGAGTGATGCGACAAATTGTGACGTGTTGTTTTCAATAATTCGCGGCGCCTTTGATGTCGGTGTTTGGCGACACCTTGATGATTTCCAGTAGAACGGTATAAATGACCGGTATTGACGACTCGGTTCGCCCAATGACTGCAATCGGACAACTGGTCCCAATGTCGGTACCTGGTCGGCAGCGGGAGCCGCTATCCGCGAAATCGACGCTACATTGCTGACGGTCAGGCTCAGGGCCGACTGACTGGTCTGGAGCAAGCATTTCGGGGAAACCTATGTCAGGAACCGCTGCACAGCAGCCGACTGTGCCGACCTTCTGATTTTTCGTGGTGGATGACTGCTTTGGAGAAATTGGCTCAGCGAGTGGCCGCTTATGAGCACTGATTCCCAATGGCAGCACCTGGTCGATGGCCGGTGCCCAGTTTGTCGAATTGGTCGTCATATAGCTGACAGTCGGCGCGAGGTTGCCAACAGCCGCTTTAGCGCTTTAGAGCAGGCAGATCGCAAATCTCTATGACCGGAGATCGCTGCTTTGCGGGTATAGGATTTTCTCCAGACCTGACACTCAATTTCCCAACTGGCTGCTGGCTAAAAAGCGCGCTCAATTGGCATTTGAGCGCGCTTTTGAACCGCCGTTAACATTTACAGTGCACCATCATGCCAACCGCACGGCCCTTGATCAACCCCTCCCAACGCCTGTTTCTGGCGCTATGGCCTGATGCATCAGTTCAGCCTCAACTGGCCGCGCATGCCCGGCAGTGGACCTGGACCCCTGGCTGCGCACCATACCAGCCGCAGGACTGGCATGTGACGCTGCACTTTATCGGGCCGGTGGATACGCGCCAGGTGCCGGACATCACGGCTAGTGTTGACGTAACTTTTCAACCCTTCGAACTGGCGCTGGATCAGCCCACACTGTGGCCCCATGGCCTGGCGGTGGTGTGCGCCAGCCAAGTGCCCAAACAGCTTTGGTCATTGTTTGATCGTCTGGGGCAGGCTTTACGTGAGCTGGGTCTGCTGGTAGAAACACGGCCCTATCGGCCCCACCTGACATTGGCGCGGCATGCCGAAGGGGCCATTGCCCCGGCAACATCAGCTCCGGTGGTGTGGCAAGTCAGCCGCTACGTGCTGGTCGTTTCAACCGGGGACAGGGGCCAGCGCTACCAAGTGATTCGTCAGTTCGGGTGAAGGTGTAGGGCCGAGGTGTTCAAACTGCTTTTCATAGAACCCTACATGGAGACGCCCCGCAGGGTGCAGCAAACAAAGAAATCCGCCCCCACAACTGGTGCACGGATCAGGCGAACAAAAAGCTGACTCATGGCGCGAGTGGCAAGCCAAACCGGCGATTATGGGTTGTCCATCCGCATAAGCATATTCATTACTATTCCTTTGAATATTTTGATCGCCAAGTACAGTGCACCGTAGATTTGCATCAATGACAGATGTCTACCCACATGGAGCACTTATGACAAGTTCAATCACAGACCAGACCCTGGTCAACAATCAACAATATTCCGAAGGTCAGGGACTGCATAAGTCCACCTATCCTGGCAAGCAGCCGATCCAGCCGTCTAAGCAACTGGCGGTGGTGGCCTGTATGGATGCGCGACTGGATGTGGAAGACATCCTCGGGTTGCAAACTGGCGAAGCGCACATCATTCGCAATGCCGGTGGTGTTGTCACCGACGATGCAATTCGATGCCTGATCATTTCACATCATTTGCTCAATACTCGAGAAATCATTCTTATCCACCATACGCGCTGCGGAATGCTGGCCTTTACCGACGATTTGCTTAAAGCAGGTTTGGAGGGTGATCCAGCATCGGAGAAGATTCTCAGCCAAGAAACGGGCCGCACTTTTACTTGCTGCCACAAGAGCGCGTCAACACCCTCCCAGTTTCACGCATTCCGCGGTGCAATTGAACCACTGGATGCTCCGCGCAGCGAACAGCAGACTGAACGCCTCCAATGGGATGTGCGACGTGGCATTTCGCGAATCATCAGTCACCCGTGGCTGCCCAACACTGGTCCCGATGCCGTGACCGTGCGCGGTTTTATCTACGATGTGGATTCAGGCAAGCTGGAGGAAGTCAGTTACCCCGGTCCTACGGGGCCTGGCTCCCTTGGCTGATTAAGGCAACGCTGAACAAGTACCGCTCAAAGCGGTGCCATGCGGGGCAGAACGGGCGAGACAGTCGAAATGACCCCTGAACCAGCTCAATTTGCCCCTTTGGGGTGTTTCATGGGCCTTTCGACCCCCTATCGCGCCCTCATGGACGCACCTGTGCCATCAACCGCTCTCGGCACAAATAGATATTGGCCAGTGCCAACGCCGTAAACGCCCGTGTCGCGTTCTTTTGCAGCCCACGGTAACGAACCTTGCCAAATCCCCACAGGCGCTTGACCACAGCAAACACATGCTCCACGCGTGAGCGGATTTTGGATTTGTTGCGGTTCTTGGCCTTGAGTTCTTCGTTGACCACACCATTGCGTCGGGTACGCTGGTTGGTGAAGTCTTTGGCCTGTGGGGCGGCACTGTGGATCAAGTCCTTCTGGTTGGCGTAGGCACTGTCACCATAGACGCGTTGCTCCTTGCCATGCAACAAACTGGGCAGCGGGTGTTTGTCGTGCACATTGGCCGCAGTCACCACCGCGTGGTGGGTCAGACCACTTTGGCTGTCCACACCGATGTGCAACTTCATGCCAAAGTACCACTGCTGGCCCTTGCGGGTTTGGTGCATGTCCGGGTCACGCGCCTTATCTGCATTCTTCGTCGAACTCGGTGCGCCAATGATGGTGGCGTCCACAATGGTGCCGGTGTTGAGCTTGAAGCCCTTGCTTTGCAAGACGGCGCCCACTTGGGCAAACAGGGCATCGCCCAGCTTGTGCTGGTTGAGCAGTTTGCGAAAGTTCAGGATCGTGGTGGCATCAGGCACAGATTCACGCCCCAGATCAATGCCAGCGAAGCGGCGCAGGCTCACACTGTCATACAGCGCCTCTTCACAAGCCAGGTCTGCCAAATTGAACCAGTGGCTGATGAAGTGGATGCGCAGCATGCGCTCCAGCCCTATGGGGGGACGGCCATTGCCAGCCTTGGGGTAGAACGGCTCAATGACTTCACACAGGGCAGCCCAAGGAACGATGGCCTGCATCGTCTTCAGAAACTCGTCACGCCGAGTGGGCTTGCGGTAGGTCTCAAAGCTTTGCTGTTCGGCCAGGGCCAGGGTTTGTTGTTTCATCTGCATCTCCTGCTTGGGATGCCACGAACCATGCAAATCATGGGCCAACTGGGGACTTGTTCAGCGTTGCCTTAGGTGTCGGCGCTGACTTGCGATTCCGGAGCTACGTCAGCTGTCTCCACAGGCGTTACAGCTTGAACGTCTTGAACCGGGCCCTCCACATTGGCCGGTGCCAATTGGTACAACTTGGATCCGTCACGTGTGCCGACTACAACGAGTGCACCCTTCTTGGTGGCGATGTAAGCCCAGGCTTTTGCGCGGGAGGTGATGACGTCTCTGGCGGAATCGTCCAGCTCGAGCTTCTTCAGGGCGGCCTCTGCCAACTGGGCCACCGTGACCTTCTTGCGACCCAGGCATTTGAGCCAAAGCTCTGCGCCCGTGGCTGGCAGCTTGACCGGTTTGGCCGACTTGGCAGCCACCGTTGCTTGACCTGCCTGCGCTTTTGCTGCCTTGGCTTTGGCTACCTTGGTCGTTTTCGCCTTCGCTGTCTCAGGCTGGGCCGCTTCGGTTGGTTTGGATCTGGTCTTCCTCTTGGTCTTGACCGTGGCATTGACCACCGAGAGGTCTTCAACCGGCTGCGCCTGGGAGGCGATGGTGTAGGTCACCGTGGTGGTCGCCGCATCGACGGTAATCAGAGGCTTCAGGCCTTCGAGAGCCTGCTCCAGATTCATCAGGTGCTGGCGGGTGCGTTCAATCTCCTGGGCGATGTGATTGGCAGCTTCGAACAACGTTTGCATGCGATGTGCTTCTTTCTTGGTGATGTTGGACAACGGTGATATGGTCACTCTCGAATGCTATGCCAAGAATGACTTTCCTCCCACCGTTTCATCACCTCGAGAAACCAAGTGCCCGTCCAGAATATTCATGACAAGGCAACGCCTCCGACCTCCGGTGAACGTTTCGACACGCTGCTGCGCTGCAGGAATCTGGTGATTGAGCGCATTGCCAGCTCGTCAGTCATCGCGCCAAACCAATACATCCAGGCTCAGGACGAGTGGGTGTTACTGGTCCAAGGTGCGGCGGAAATGGACATTGGCGGCAAAACCGAATCACTCAGGGAGGGCGACTACGTTTTTCTTCCAGCCAACACACCGCACAGTGTGAAACAGGTGTCTGAGGGCGCAATTTGGCTTGCGATACACCTGCACCCGTGATCATTGGGCAGCCAACGTTCTTGACCTCACCGTCGCCCACGATAAACAGCCTCCTCTGTCTCACCAACTCATAACAATTGATCTCTGGCCAGCACGGTCCGAAATAAACCCCAAAGGGTCATGGCGTCTTGTGCCGGGATACCTCGCGCGGAGGTGCCCACCCTGCCGGTGACGGTGTCACGGCCTTCAGGCCAGACTCAGAATCTGAAAACCGTTCACTTCGTCCGATCCATTTTGGCTGGCATCACCCTTTCGCCATTCGTCGATGGACTTGAATTCGAGCCCACAACCGGTGCATTTGTAGAGGCCGGACATGCTCATGACACCCTGCTCATCGCGTTTGATGACAGGCTTGTAACTGGTGGCGCCGCAATGGTGACATTTGCTGATGGATCTCATGTGACAAGCATACCGGCGCCCGTGTGATTTGTCCTGGCGGGCAGAATTGGCAACCCGTCGGCGGGGCAAATGCCGGAAACACATAGGGCTGGGTTGCACGCTTCTCTCATGTTCGTGACCAAGCCGGGTCCACGCCAACATGTGGCTTGGGTCAAATCGGTGTCAGCGCCGAAACTACTCCCGGATAGGCCCGGGAACCGCCAGAAAGGCCACCGCTTCCCGCAAAGACGCTGGCACCGGTTTGGCATTCAGTCGCGGTGACGCGTTGCTGTCATAGTGGTTGCCAGCCGGTAAAACGTGCAAGCGCACACCCAGCATTTCCAGCCGTTCGCTGGATGCGGCGTCGCGGTAGTTGGTGCGCATGCGCCGCCCGTCAAGCAAGGTGACGCTGCCCTTGCCAATGACTTCAACGCCTTTGCCACGTTCAATCAGCAGGGCCGTGTCTTCATCGATACCAACACCTAGCAGGTCCGGCCTTTGCGCCAACGCCGACAACAGCCGCCCCAATCGGCGCCGCTGAGAAAAGTGCTGGTCAATGATGGCGTTGGCCACAAACCCCAGACCCAAGCCCAGCACCGCCGCGTCTTTTTCGGGAAGCGGTGGTGTGTCGCCTTCGGCCAGCATGACGTGGGCCATCGCCGCCGCGCCCGCACTGGTGCCGCCGATGCAGCAGCTTCGCACCTGAAAAGCGATGTGCAGCGCGTGTGCGGCGTCAGTTCCGGCGAGGCGCTGCATCAGGCGACGCTGGTCACCCCCGGTGAGAAAGATGCCGTCGGCACTCAAAATACGTTGGACGGTGGCCGGGGCATTGGCCTCCTCCACACTGTGAATCGGCAGGTGCGAGGTTTGGGTGGCACCTATTTCCCGGAACACCTGCGCGTACCCCGCCCAAGAGGCGGCCTGATCCAGGCTGGCGGCGGTGAGGATCAACACATTGCCGTCAACACCTCCCGACAGCGCCAGAAAGCGGCGCAGGATGAGCTTGTCCTGCAGGCGGTCTTCGGCGCCACCGACGATCACTAGCCGCGCCGGCGGGCGATCAGCCGCCTGGGACCAAACGGGCAGCAGGGTCGCGCTCACGGCCAACAGGTGGCGCCGGGTCAACTTGACATGCATCATGCCGGCGAGTTTAGGGGCGCCTGATGACCAGGTGGTGCCAGGGGTCTGAGTGCAGAGCCAGGTCAGGCGTTGGAGCGACTGGCACTGATTGGCGCTATTGATAACAGGTTTTATCAATTGTCTGGGGCGGTCGACGAACTGCTATTCCAGAGTACTGACCTTGACTGCCAAGGGCAAAAAGGCTGAAACCATTGCTCCCAATAAATGACAACGACGGTCAGGTTCAGTGACGTTGACACTTCACCCCGGCCGCACCATCCGAAACAACTGCTGCGGCCCCATCGTGAAGTAATCCGCCGCCCCACCGCCGCGCAACACATGCTCTGCCGCCGCCGTGTCGTAGATCCCGTCCTTGAGCAGCCTGCGGTCAATATGCACCGCCACCACCTCACCCAGCACCAACCAGGTCGGCACCGCCTCGCCAGCAGCAGTCTGCAACTGAAGGATCTGCGTTCGCTTGCACTCGAACGACACAGGGCTCTCCTTCACACGCGGCACAGCCACCAGGCGTGAGACTTCAGGTGTCAGCCCCGCCAACTCAAACTCACTGGTGTCAGGTGGCAGACTGGCACTGGTCTGGTTCATGGCTTCAGCCAGTGGCCGTGTGACCAGATTCCAGACAAATTCACCGGTCTCCTCAATATTGCGCAGGCTATCCTTGTAGCCCACACTGGCAAACCCAATGATCGGTGGCGTGTAGTTGAAAGCGTTGAAGAAACTGTAGGGCGCCAGGTTGTTGACCCCGGCCCTATTGCGTGTCGAGATCCAGCCAATCGGACGTGGTCCCACGATGGCATTGAACGGATCATGGGCCAGACCATGGCCAAGACGGGGTTCATAAGAGTAGATGGATTCGGACATGATGGATTCTCATTGGGTATTGCAAGCGTTGAAATAGTGACCCGTGATACGAACACTACCGCCAGCGACCGGCTCGCAATGGGCGCCTGTGCCGAGTGTTCTTGCGCGTCAGACGCTCAATATCCTGGGTGACTTTCCTGGTCTGATGATTCAGCCAGACACAAAAGAGGATGACCAAGATGATCCCGGCCAAGGCGATGATGTTGTAGCTATCGGCGTTTGACATGAAGGGATGACTCGAAGTATGTGCTGATTGAAGGATAGGCTAAACACTGGCGCTCAGGAAACATTGGCGTTCGTCGTGCGGAGCTGCTCTCATCTGTCATCCTCATCCGGCCAGAAGCTGGGCAAGGTACCTCTGCGCCGCATCTTCTTGTGAACCGCGCAGACTTGCAGGATGTAGCCCTCAAAGGTATCCGCCTGAGAGGGTTCGCCGCAAACAATACAAGCATGCAGTGTTCGGGCCTCGGCGTCACCCACCAGTTGGCCAATCTGCGCCCCAAGGGTCACTGGTGTTTTGCGCTGGTCCGGCCTACCCAGCGACATGGCTGAGCCATCGCCGTCAAGGATATCCACCCGTACTCGCTGTCGGACTTTGCTCATGCCCCAGTACCAGCGGGCCGAGCCGAACTTTTCTTTGCACTGGATGAAGTGGAAACCCCGCTTGTCCCGACCCAGAAGTGCATCGATGTCCTCGCAGAGTCTCTCGAAGATCGGCTGCCAACCCGTCGGGATGACGATCCCCATGTTTTTCATGGAGAACATATAGGGATATAGCTCATTACAGCGTTGCGGTTGCGTCATTATGAATTTCAGGGTTGTTGGGTTGACTGCGAAAATTCCAGCTTGCTTTACAGATTGCGCACTCAGTGATCAGGTGGCGTCCATCGGCATGGACAGCGCAGGTTCACGAAGTATGGAATTCGGCCTCAGCACTGTCCTCGGTCCAGTCCTTTGTCGTTTCACCCACCCTTTGGTTTTGGCTGAGCGCCTGAGCTCTTTCAGGCAGGTCTGCCAGGCCAAGTCCTGTCTGAGCTGATCAATCGCAGTGCGTTTGCGCGGCAATGCCTTGCGCAGCGCACTGGGCTGGCGCAACGGTGTCATGACCAATGCGGCATGGCTCACCTTGCTGCGCAGTCGCTGTCCGACTGGCCACTGCAGTGTTTTGAGGACTGGAGGTGGCACGATGAACCAAAGACGTGTGCCTGGCGTCTTGAAACCACGCAGCACCAGACTGAGGGTCAGTGTGCGATGTCCGGCATGCAAGTCAGATAGCTTCAGCATGGGGTCGCTCCTTAACGTGAAGAGTTGTCTTGGTGAAGACTTTGCGCCAGCAGACTCAACTGCACCCGGGTGGCCACATGAAGCTGGTACACGGCCTGCTCGGTCTCGAAGTGGACGCATAGCAGCACCGGTGCGGATTTGGTCTTTTGCAACCTGGTTCTGCCCAGGGCCTTTTCCAATTCTTGGGAGATGTTGATGACAAGCCACCCATGGGCATGGATGGCGAACATGGGTTTGGCCCACGGTCCTGTGCTTTGTGGATGGCGGTTGCCGTTGCCGGGGATCGGGCCAAGTGCCGCGCAGGTCGGCGTAATGTTGAACTTGTAGGTGTCGATCATGGTGATGTGCCCTTTCAGTGGCGCAATTCAGGGAGATTGGCAGCCCCGAATGAGCCATCTGGAATTTTCAGCCCATCGAGTCGGGATACCTGCATCGACAACGCACGTGACACGGACTGTTGAAGTCTGGGGACGTAAAAATCATCGACCTCATCCTCCAAACCCCAGCCCATGCTCTGGCGTAGCAGCCAGGCCTGACGGGGGTAACCCTCCTCCAGTTGACGCAGGCTTTTGCGCACCAGGGTACGCAGCACGTCCTGCTGGCTGGCTGTGTTTTGCAGGCCGCTGTTGAGTAAGGGCTGGCAGCCTTGCAACAGAGTGGCCACATACAGGACCTCGCGCTCCTCCCGACCGAAGGCGCACAGGTACTGCGCCAGTTCGGCCGCCCGGCGAAGACGTTGGATGGGCCAGGTGAGCGTAGTTGAACGGGATTTCGATGCACATTGACCCGACGATGCGTCGCAGTCGGCTGATGGCTCTTCCATGCGAAGCAGAACTTCACAGATTTCTGGTTCTCGCACGAAGCTGGCCAGAAGGCGGTTGAGTCCAGGGTGACGGACCCTGGCCACGGCCTGCAGGACCAGGGTTTGCGGATCGGTGCCGATGGTGAGCTCAACCACCGCGCGACCTCGCTGCACTGGGTCCTGAGTTGAGAGCAAGGAAGCGGCGCTCGCCACACCTGGAATGCTACGGATCAGGGCACGTTTCTTGGCCTGGGTTTGTGGTTGATGCTGAGGTTGGCAGTGACGCGGTGCTGGTGTCAGAGAAGATACTGTGTTCATGATAAATGTCCTTGCGAATAGGTTTCTGAACGGTTCTTTTGGTGCTACTCGCCGTTTGTGGGCAAGGCTCTGCCCTACCCCTGTTTCAGGGCTTCTGAATCAGGGGGGCGAAAGAACGGTTGAGGTCAGCTTGGTATCGGTCGACTGGCCTTGGCCGAGGTGGTTTACACGACTGCGCTCTGGATGGCGGTGTCACCCATCCAGTGATTGGCCATGTCCTGCCAACTCAACGGCGGTGGCTGTGCGCTCACCGGATTTGCAGCTTGGTCTGATGCCATGGCCGATGCCGGGCTGGGTTCACCGGTAGGCGGTACTGCCTGCATGGGTGCAGCTCGGCCAGGTAGCCCGCGTGGTTTGGGCTGGGGCATCGGTGCTGCCTGGGCTGCCGGAACAAAGACTGCCACCTTGGAGCCGGGCATCTTCTGCTCAATGAGGGCGCCTTGGGAGAACTGGCTGGCCAGCAGGCGTTCCATGGCCGAGCCATCCTGGCGGGTCAGGTTGGGCACGTAGCGGGAATAGACCCTAAACAACATCTCGGTGCTGGTGTGGCCTAACTGGCGAGCAATCCACTCAGGGGCTTCACCACTGGCGAGCCACAGGGTGGCGGCGGTGTGGCGCATTTGGTAGGCGCGGCGATGTGCAATGCCCAAATGTCGCAGCAACGGCGCCCAAACCCGGTTCAGAAAGTTCTGGTTATCAATGGGCTTGCCGTTTTTTAGACAAAAGACGTACTCAGAAGATTGGCCAGTGGCTCCAAATTGGGCCTTGAGAGCATCAAAGACCAATTGGTTCATCTGGATGTCGCGCATGCTCCCATCAGTCTTAAGCTCGTCTTCTTCTTTGAGCACAATCGACTCACGTACCAAGATAAGCCGACGCTCAAAGTCGATGTATTTCCACTTCAGACCATGAACCTCACCGGTGCGCATGCCCGTGAAAAACCGCACTGTGAAATAGTGCCGGTAGTCTGGCCGCGCGGTGGCCAGGATGCGCTGCACCTCTTCCAAGCTGAATGGCATCACGTCGCTGCGCTTCATTTTGAGAGGCTTGATGTTGCGAAACGCTGACGTAAACTCAAAGCGGTCGGCCGCTTCGTTGAGTATTTGTCGCAGCGGCTTCATCACGGAGTTGATGCGTCGGTTTGACAGTGTGCTATCGGGTTTTCGGGCGGTGACTTTGGCGAGTGATGCCCGAAAAGCCAGAACATCTGACTTGGTGATTTGGCCGACCTCTTTATCTCCAAAGAAGGGGATCAGATATTTGTCCAGCGCCCCTCTCTGGGTGACCGTGTAGCTGCGCCGCCAAGTGATCTCAGCTTCTGCAAACCACTGCTGAGCAAATTCCTTGAAGAGGGGCGTCCCTGTTCTAGAGCTCGGCTGCTTGACCAAAGCTGAATCTTCAGCACTTGGGGTCGCAACCACGTCCAACTTCGTAGGCAGTGGTTTGCCAAAAGTCTTTTGATAGTCGAAGGTACCAAGAGCGATTTCGGTTTCGATACGATCTAGGGCCTTTTGAAGGCGTTTGCGATTGGAGGGGGTGTCAGACAGTGTTGTCTGCTCCCGCAAACGTTGCCCCTGATACTTGAAATCCATGAACAATGCGCCGGTTTCCGGTCGCGAACGGATGCTACCCATGGATAGTGCCTCCGTTTGCCAGCGGAATGCCAACCGAACTCCCACTGGAGTACATCAGCATGTCCTTTTGCACGTTTTCCCAGATGTAGAGGGTTTTGCGACCACCAAAGGGGCGGAAGTAGTGCCGCCCCTCCAGTAAAACACTATCCTTCAGGCGGTCACGGATGGTCCGGCTGTCGTATTTGATGCGGCCCGCAAGCTCCTCAGTCGTGAGGTAAGTTTGGTCTGTCATTGAAGTGCTCCTATACAATTTACTAAACAGACGTTAAGTTTTATTTACGTCTGTAGCGCATTTTATGCATGTTTGCACAACTTTCAATACATCCGTAAGTTATTTTTTACGTTTAGATGTTTTTATGATCAGATTCAAGCTTGGCGAAATGATGGAAAAGAAACGTTTTACGGACGGTCGGCGCTTTTCCATTACTGACATTGCCGCTGAGACAGGCCTAAGCCGAGTCACTCTTTCCAAAATCCTCAATCAAAAGGGTTATGGCACTGGAACCGACACAGTTGACCGTCTATGTCAGTTCTTTGGATGCCGAGTGGAGGATCTGATGGAGCATTTGCCGGAGGCGAATGAAGCGAACGGCGCAGGCAACTAGCGCCCCATCTGCAAAAACCGCTGCCTATGAAAATTCAAATACGGGCCATGCTGCGCTGATACCCATCTCAGGCACATGCCTGCGGCAAACCCCATTTTCAGCTGGTCGCTTGGCGTGATGGCTTTGGATACCAGCAACTCGCCCGAATCCGCAAAGCTGACCAGGAAGCTGTCGAACAGCACGTCGAGATTCGCACTCAGCAAAAATCCGTTGTACACATCCAGCCGCTCTGCGTCAGACCCGCATTCGGCCCATGGTTTAGCGTGGCTGGCCCGCAGGGCTTGCGGCAGTGCCAGGCCCGTCACCGCACAGGCACTGCCCCAGTAGTCCAGCATGGCCTGGCGGTAGGCCTGTTGCCCCAACCGCTGTCGAACCATTCGCAGCACCTCGGTATTTTGTGCGGCTGCGGTTGGCATGGCCGTTAGTTCGGCTTGCACTTGCTGCTCAAACGCTGTGACCGCTTGGTTCGGCAGCGCTTGCGATAGGGCAGCGGCACGGCGCAGCCACTGGGCCAGTGCGGCCTCAGTCGGCAGGGTAAAGCCCTGTGCAGTGCTACCTGCATTGGGGAAAGTCCGCGCCAGTTCCTGCGCCAGCGTGGCCGATCCGGATTGGATGACCACCCGAAAGATCTCATCGGATGTCGTCACAGTCACCTGGGCAGGATGCCTGGCGGAGCCCAACCCCACGTGCTGTCCATCGCTTGGCAACACATATTCAAAGCCATTGTCATGCCCGGCTTTTTCGATCAAGGCGCGTTGCAAAGGGTTCGTAACAGCTCCGAAACCGGTTGCTTGATCCGATTTCATCCAATTCCATCCGAATTCATCCGATCGAATGCACCGATTCGGTAGAAAGAGGCTGGCCCCACCCCTTCCAAGACCAACAAATCGGATTGGCACATCCGTTTGAGCAATGCTTTAACCTGGCCCTCACTCAGGCGACATAGCTCCTTCGCCTCGGCACGTTTGATACGCCCATGCTGACGCACATAGCTCAGCACCATTTGTTCATTTTGGATAGGCGCAAACCCAGCCTGGCGGGTGTATGCGGCTTTGTCAGCCACAGCACCATACACAGCCGCAGAAAGCATGTAAGTGCGGCCCCGGGTGGCACCGTGCGCCTCAACAAAGCCAGCTTCGGTCAGCGCTTCCAGCGTGCGCTTGGCCGAAATTACGTCGCGCTGTATGCGTTCAGCCAGTTCTTCAGCCGACAGGCGTTTGAGCTGTCGTAAAGCGCCCAGAGCAATCAGGGAATCGATGGGCAACTCGGAGCTGCGGCGGCGCTCTTCGTCCACTACCAGACGGCGAAAGTCCAGGTCGGCGGGCTCCGTAGGCATGCGCAGCACTACGTTTTGGGCATCGGTGCGGGTGTAGTCGGGCGCCGAGCGGCCAAACTTCAGCATGCCTCGGTAAATGGTGTCCACGCCCCGGCCAGACCGCTCCACCACGCCAATACGCTTCATGGCATCGGCCAGCGCCCGGTTGCGCGGGCGGGGCTCGGTCACCAGCAAATTGGCCAGCGTGACCCCGTCCACCAAGCCGCCGGGGTTGCTCACCACCAGCGCATCATCCTCCAGCCGCACATGCACGGCCCCCAGGCGGTGATAGTCGCGGTGGATCAGCGCGTTGGCCACCGCTTCACGAAAGGCCCCCATGTCCACCATGGGCACCGGCACGCGAAACAGGCCTACCTGCAACTCTTCCTCTGGGTTGTAAGGGCGAAAATTGGTTTCCAGCCAGTCCACCGCCTTCAGCAAGGGATACCGGCGAAACTCATTGAACTTCACCGACTGTTGCGCCAACACCTGAAAGGCAAATTCATGCGTGGGCACCAACTGCTGCAGCGCAGACTCGCGCCCCACCAAAAGCAAGCCGGTCAGCGTGGGCAGGCGGCTGCCATCGGGTTGGCGGGCGGTCAGACCGAGCGCACCATCCAAGGCTTCATCGTCCAGCTCCAGCAACACACGGTCACCACCATATTGCTGCACCGCTTGGCGCAGGCGCTCGCGCTCCAATGGGTCGAAGTCAGCCAGAGTTGCACCGGCCACTGGCTGGGCGGACACATCCAACATGCCAAAGCTGCTGGCACGACTGACTCGATCATGTGGCAGCATGGGCATACATTCGGGTGTGCCATCGTGCTTGATGCGGCGGCGCAAATACACCCCACCCTGAGTTGCCACCTCGCCTTGCGCCTTGGGCACGCGGATGCGGGCCACAGTCACACCGTCAGCCTCCACGGAGTACACGGTAACGCTGACGGATGGCGACGTTCGCGCAGCCACCATGCCCGCCAAGCCGGTCAGCATCTGATGATCAGGGTGCAGGCCAGTAGGTTTACCATCGTCTTCCACACCCAGCCACAAGTCACCGCCATCCGCATTGGCCAGGCAGACGATGGCCTCCACCAGCTCGATGTCTGGCAAACGTTTGCGGTCGCTTTTGAATTCGACGGTGAGGGATTCGGTCAAAGGCAACATGGTGTGCATATCAAGTCAGATTCGCATGAGTCCAGTCCACACGGTTCCATTCAATGCGGCGGCGGCTCCAATGCTCAGCAATGGTCTGCGTGAAATCTGGGCGCACCAGCTTGGCCCGTGCCTCGCACCAGTCTGCCGACTCACGTCGAATCACCACCCCCTCTAGCGTGCCTTGCCTAAACTTGCTGTGCTGGCCACTCAGCAAGTCTTTAAGCTGCTGCAAAGTACATTTGCCTTGCAGCAACTGTGGCACCGTGGCCAGGCCAAGGGTTGCAGCCAGCGCATTGCGCCGGGACGCGCTCCAGAAGCGGCCCTGTGTGCGATCAAACACATCAAACAGCAAGAACCAATCTGGCAAGTTGTCATAGTCCAGCGAATGGCGGGCGGCACACCACTCGCCAAACAGCATCAGATTTGACTGCGTGTGCTGCGCCAGTTCAGTGCGCAGCTTGTCCCCACGCAAGGCCAGCCAGTCCGGCAAGCGGGCAAACTGGCCCGCATAGGGCGCGTGCAAGTACTGACCACGATTTTGGACACGTAATTCGCCTTCAGGAGATAGCGAAAACCCGAGGTTGGCACCATCAAGCTTCTCTTCCACCACCACTTCTCCCGCCAGAAGTGAAACCCCTTCGGCAGGAGACAGCACCTTGTCATCGCGTGGAGCACCGTCTCCCAACCAGACCAGGTGCGGGGTATGAGGAAAACGGAAAAAGTTGACGTTCATCCTGCGCCAACCCGTGAGGTGTACCAAGCATCGGGCAACAGTCTCTGAAAACAAATGCCTATTCCCATCAACTGTTTCTCAGCAATGAACCAGTCTGTTTCAGCGCCGTAAACAATGGGCGGTACTTGCTCAAAAAGTATTTGCGCGGCCAGCGCACAAGCAACCCACTTACGATCCTCCCGGTCCGTCACCAACGCTTCATGTGCGGATTCAAGCACCGCAATGTGCTCACCATTGGCTTCGAGTGAATCAATCGGAACAAACTCCGCCAGACTTCTACTTAGCTTGTCTTGTAAAACCTGCATCCCATATTCCTGCCCGTGCATGTTGAATGGCATATTCCGCTCGTATTCGGCCCGTACCAATCCTTCTTCATCTAGAACGATACGCTTATCCGACCGATCAAATGCCGCCAGCCACTCATAAATCATTTCGCGTAGCTCAATTTCTTGTGGCATCGCGCGAATGGCCAGATTCGAGAGTTCCTGCACTGCACTGGCAGCCAGCATCACATTGGTGTCAACCAGGTACATTACCATCCCTCGCTCGCAATTCCTTGGCGCGTTGAATTGCCAGCGCGGTCTGTTCGCGGGTCTCACCCAGCGCATCGCCAAAGAAGCCGTCTGGCCAATTTTTCACACGCCCAAAATCATCCACGTCTAATGGTCGCATTCGCGCCGAATTGCCGTCGCGTTCTACGAAATACATCGCCGCAGCGCGTGGGGCGATCTGCTGCTTGGCAATAAGCGTTTGCATGCGCCTGAAAAGATGCTCCGAGTGCGTTTCAACAATAAATTGAACTCCACGCATTTGACTCACATAGGCAAAAAGATTTGCCAATTCACTTTGTGCCAAGGGATGTAGATGACTTTCCGGCTCCTCAACAATCACGATGTGACCCGGCTTTGCAAAAAGTGCAGATACGATTACGGGCAAAACTTGAGATACGCCAACACCAACATCCTTTAGGTTAGACCGGTCGGCACCATTGATCACCATTAACTCATAACGCCCAGACTGACCAAGCTGGCGAACTTCCAAATCCGTAGCCAACTTCATCCGCTCCAACCACATCTTCGTTTTAGAGAAAAGGCTATCCATATGTTGCGGATAAACCGTTTTCTCAAGTTTTTTATATGTCACACCAGAGGCAATAAGCGCATCTATGGCTTTTGAACCATCATCCTCAATGTGGCTAGGCATGCGGCCAGACCATGTGTAATCGCGCTGAGCCAACCTCCGCAAGGGGCCAAGGTAAATGATCTTGCTCATTTCATCCAACAACTGAGTTCCTAGATCAGTCAGAATTTGCCCCTTCTCACCAAGTCTGCTAATCGCTTGTGGAGAAAAGACAAAAGATTTTTCGGGTCTAAAAAATCGATTTAGTCCGCGTGATAAACGCTCGTTGGCCAAACTCAATCTGTACATGAAAGGTTTGACACGGGAAACGGAATATCCCTTACCGTCAGGCCCTAACCGCAGGTAATCAATCTCGGCACTACCAGATGATCCTGCACGGTAGCGTGTTGTGAACACCGTGGGACTTTGCTCAGCCTGGGCAATCCAACTGAACTCAATACCAAACTTGCTTGCCGACATGACTTCATTAGCCACACCATGGTGACAGAGCACGTCTTGAAACTGCCCCAAGGTGACCGAGTCGTTTTTATCTGGATCACCAAAATACAAATCGATATTCGAGTCGTTTGAACGAACCGTTTGCCTGATCAGGAGAAGACTCTGAATCAGGCTAGATTTACCAGACGAGTTGGTGCCCAGCAGCAGCGTAATGGGTGCTAGCCGAACCGGGCCAGTGCTACGCCATATCTTAAAGTTTTCCAATTTCAGGTGAGTCAGCATTTCAACTTCCTAAGCTACATGTAGTAACCGTAGCGAATTTGTGGCCGATCATGTTCTTCAAGGTACTTCATGATCTCCCCCACTTTCCTGGCACAGCTGAGAGTAATAGGGTACTTCCCGTCCAGCTGGGTGTTGTTCCAGTTCATTTTCGTGAGCCCCAGAATCTCCTTGGCAAGAAAAGCCGGACTTTGCTCTGACCGAATGACTCGCAACTCAAGGGGTTGGGGAATATACATTCCCGGATATGTTTTGTAATACCAGATGGAACCACGGGTGTAGAGCAGTTGCCGCTGCTCATCCAGTACAAGGGAAGTGCCACGAAAGGGTGGATACGCACCACCTCTGAAAAGGCGCAGACGTGAATCCATAACTGTCACAAAATCCACTGTGTCGATCCGCAAGTCCGAAGCTGCGCTTATGAACCCGGACATTTCAGGATCAGAAAAATTGGATGTTTTGTGCACAACCACACGCCTCGGATACGTGCGCATCGCATTGCGGTATTCCTCAAGTGCGGCTTTGAATAATGTGTAAGCCTGCTCTTCAGATAGTCTCGGAACGCGATCACCTTTTTCGAGATACACCGGAGTGCCACGCAAAATCAATCCATTTCCTAGTTCATCAAAAACCTGAGCCAGACTGGTATTGAGCGTCTTCTTGTCTCTGCTTCGGTAGAACGCAACACCCAGCGCACAAGAAAGTGAATTTGCATCAGCCTTTTCAAGGCGCCAGGGGTTAGTTGCTCCCGCTTTGTAATAGAGCGCAGTCGCCAGATTCCAAGCTTTAGTGGCATCATCCTGCTGACTCTTCCCGCCAGATACCAGCGAGTCCGCACGCAACAATTGCAACGGCTTGCCTAAATGCATGGCCTTTGCCTTCAGTGCGCGCCTAAAGTTCAGCTCAGACTGAACCTCAATGCTATCTTCCAGCTTTTCCTCACCTTCAACGACCTCGTCCTTGCTGACCGCATCGAAGATAGGTTTGGACAACACGCAAACAATCACATCAACAGGTCGGTTCTGTGCCAGAAACTTAATTTCTTCGTAATAGAGGTTGATCGCCTGCTCTAAGCGATCCGTTCGATCTCTGATTTTGACAACTTTCTCGATATCCATCTGTCTGAGCTGACGACCTAAATCCTGATTAAATATCAACTCGGCATAAAACCCGGCGCTCATATTGAACCCACAAAAATCGGGGAAGAGATTGCTTTTGTGGTCATCGACAGTTCCCTGAATAGGAGACTTCATTCGATCAAGCAAGCTCGAAAGAGTTTCAAGGTCCTTGTTGGTTCCGATAGCTCCGAGCAGGATATTTGTGCGTCGGGTCAGTGAACTTTTGTCATATACACCGTAAGCGGATATGCCCCGCCTTGGGCAAACATGCGATCCCTCAAAGAATTCAAGCCTCGGCTCGTTAACGTGCACCAGTTTCATTGGCCGAACATCCTTTGTAGTTTTTCTGAATCCTCTTCACTTGAGGATGGCAAGGCCGCCCAACCTGATTCCTCCAAAGAGGGCGCGCCGCTCAGCGTGAGCGCTGATCCGAAGGTGAGGAACGAGTCGGTCAATTTCTTTTCTGAAAAAAGATCCTCGTCATCAATTGTGTTCAACCATGCAGAAATAAATCGAAAGTGGTTCAAGACTTGCTGATTGTTTTCTTGGCGCTTGATCCAACTGAGGCTGTCATGGCTGTATCCAGATTTCTTGAAATCGAATCCAAAACTGAAGAACCAACTCGGCGTTATGGCCATGAACCAGAGATCACCAAAAACCAGGAAGTCGACCGCAAACGACAGATGCTTCTGCAGGAAAACCTTCGATGGGTCCTTCTTATTGAATCGTCTTGCAAAGACGGTTCGTTTGGCTTTCTTTTCTCCCTGCCACACCTCTTCTCGCTGGTCGAGAGCATCTTCCGATGGCAGAAAAACAAACTCGCCGCTATCGTTCTCCCAGCGCACACGCTCCTTGAACAATCGCTGCTGCAATGAAAATCGCAACAATGACTTAAAGACACGTTCGTGATCTTCGTCAATGCACCAATAGTCCACTGGACGATGCTCCTCCGTGGTTCCCGGTTCAATCAGATGTTTGAATGGATTGTTGCGACTGCTTAAATCAAAAAACGTAACCAAGTTGCCACTATGGATAACGTACGCAGAGGGAACGGCAGACTCGTTCTCTTGATTGAACTCCCGGATCGTTTTTCTCCAAAGGCCTGATTTTCTTTTGCCGTGCCGTTCCACAAGGTCAACGTTCAACCGGGCGATGTACATCGCGCTAGGGAAATACAGCTCGACAAGATTGGCCGTAAGTGTTTCAGGTGGCACCAAAGGTGGATCAATATCCTCACCCGCCAAACCTACGGGAACACCACGCAGGTACGCCTTTAGGTGGTTCAGTACAGCTTGCAGCTTTTGTGGTTGGGCATCGGCTGCCTTGGAGCAAAGCTCCTTGTAGTCCCAGACATCAGTGCTAGTCGAAAATTGATGCTTGCCTGCGCACGCAGAGTCAATCGCCGATTGGGAGTAGCTGGCTTGTTTGGTTGTGAGCACGTAGACAATCAGTCGGTCATAACGCTTGTGTAGGTCATGCCCGACGAACTGCTCTAGGGTGTACTTGACCTTTCCGATATCGGCAGTGGCAGTGACTTGGATGGCCACGCGGTGTGTATCGTCTGCCAGGTCGATTCCGGGGAAGTTCGCTTGCTCGGTGTTCAAGTTGCGCAGTGCGGGCCATCCGCAAAGTTCACGCAAGAGGCCACACATGAGGTTTTCTGACACCTTGTGCACGTCATATTGCCCCATCGCACTGGCGGCTTCGATTTCATGTCGAAGTTGAGCGACTAACTCGCGGAATTCGTTCTGCAGATCGAGGATCTTCATCCAAGCTCCCCGCGTTCTAGCTTGTCCCACGCACCCAGAACCAGTCGCTGTGTTCGATATTCACCGAATTCGGCTTGCTCATTGTTCCTGAGAACGCGGAATGTTTCAGATGGGTAGCCTTCGCCCATCACATCGGCTGGATCAAGGATGTAACGCAACTCGTCCCGGGTAAGGCCATAGGCCCTGGCGTACCAAGCATCAAGCTCTGCACGCAATTGAGAACGACGCTCGACATTCCAAGCAAATGGAGCGCCTTGAAATCCCATGTCCTCAGCAAATCCTCTCAAGCTATGAGTGGTATAAGTGAGTTCAAGCACTCTGGTTGAAATGAATTCTTCGTCTGACGCTGAATAGAAATCGGGCGGTAAGACGGGAAATTGCTGCACAAAAAAGAAATTCAAGTTTGTTCCACTTACCTTCCATCTGGCAGCAGCATCTAGTGTCATAGAGCCAAGATTCGCGATAAGGCATGCCAATTTTCGTTCCGCAACTCCTGGCTTTGGGATCACTAGAATTTGGCTATTCCCGGCTCCCGAATACGGAATGACGCCTGAAATGAATCGACGAATGTTGGAGTGGTTGCTCATTGAGCGAAAACAAATAATCCAACTCTTCTCGTAACCGTTTAGTGATTCTTGTACTTCCTTTGATGTCACGAAGAAGCGTGAGTTGACTTCAAAATCAGGATTGGAGTACTGGTCAATTGAAAGTCGAGGAAGAGCCCTTGTGTCATCCACCGCCCCTGGCGGGTAACTGCCAAACCGGTGGTCATAGACTGTCATCATCTTTGCCTCGTACAGAGGCAAATAACCGTCAAAGTCATCTGCCTTTGCATCGACTCCGAGGCATACATTTTTGTCCTTGGGTAGCTCCGGCGACGTAAGAAACAGATGGCTGTCACTCGACATATTGTGTGTCCCTTGCATAAAACGGACGCCCCAAGGGTTGCACTCAGGCCTTCCTTCGGTGGCCTCACGAATAAATACAGGCACTCGTCGGTATATCTTCCTCATCAATTCCGCGTCCATTCGCGAAGAAAAAACGGGACATGTCAAAGTGTTGGGGTTAATAAGCTGGAAATCTTCAGGAGATAGTGAAAACTGTCTTCTCTCGTCAGAAAGATCGCTAATTCTTTTCAAGAGAAAAGCAAACGTTGTACTTTCGGCTTTGCCTATAGTTACCAATGAGAACCGAACAAGTGTTGCAACAGCGGGGAAAACTCTCTCTGAGTTATCAAAGTCGAATAGGCTTACCAAACGACCACCCTGAGTTAGGCTCGAAAAATACGCCTGCGTGGATGAGTCTGTTGCAATTCCCGTCGGCACAATGAATCCTGCGTATCCTGTGCTGTGCGAGATTTGACTAATCGTTTCTGCAAACAATGCGTAGGTATTCACGCGCCCCACGCCAGTGAGAGGGTAGCGCCCCCCCTCCTCACTTTTAACGTGCGCAAAAGTACTGGTCGCCTCAAAAGTTCTTCTAGCAACAATGAACTCCTGATAGAGGCGTTGTTCTGCCTCACAAATTTGGGGCGAATATTCACCATCAGGGAATAGGTGCTTAGCTAGCATTCCTTCCGCTAGCCACTGGATACGCTGACTCCGCTCAGCCTTATTTTTTGCTGCAGCAACAAGTGGGTTGCGAATGGAGAAAAATTCTTCTTCCTTTAGCTCCACATGTTCCCACGGCGGATTGCCGAGCACGCAATCAAAACCTCCACCGGCAAACACCTGGGGAAAGGCCAAGGGCCAGTGCAGCACGCGTGCCTCAGCACAGACAGACTGCGCGGCGGCGAGCGCGCTTTGTTGGGCGACGGGCAACGGCACAGCTTGCAACGTCAGATACAGCGTGGCACTGGTGGGCGTATGGGTTTCGGCACCTTCGGTCTTGGCTAGCAGGTATGCGCCCACAAGCAGATCGGCGGCGTGTGCCAGACGACTGGTTTTTGCTTGTTGGAGGAAGTTGCGATATGCCGCCTCTTTCTCGGCTATCTGCTGGGTGGTGTTTTCTGGCAAGGCCTCAATGGTTTGCAGTTCGTTCAAGCCACTGCCTAGCTGGTTACCCACATCAAGTTGACCAAAGGCTCGGGCATTGCGTTTTTTCTCCAAATCCTTGAGCGCAGCGGCGTTGGTTTTGGCCAACTGCTTGCAAACTTCTTTGTTGTCGCCAGATAGCGGCTTAAAGGCGTCTTTGGCGATGCCTTTTTCCAGCGCGTGAAGGTCGGTCAGACCTAAGAGCGCATCGCCGCATTGCAGGTGGTGGTCCAAAAAGCTCAAGGGGCGACCTTCTTCAAAGCCTTCCAGCCACAGCGCGGTGCGGGCCAGTTCCACTGCCATGGGGTTGCGGTCCACGCCAAAGATGCAGCGGGCAATGACTTCGCGCAAGGCATGGCGATAGGCCAGCGGGGTGACCGCACCGTCGGGCGAGCGCAGACCAGCCAGGCGCTCGGCTAGGCGGCGTGCGGCGGCCAGCAAGAAGTGACCGCTGCCGCAGGCCGGGTCAATCACGCGAATGGCCAGCAGAGCATCTACCGGGGCGGTGGGGTTGGCGGCCAGGCGCTGCGCAATGACGGGGTCAAGTGCGCTTTTGATGAGCTCTTGCACCAGGCTGTCGGGGGTGTAGTAGCTGCCGGTGAGTTTGCGGTCGTTCCCCGCTGTGCTGCCCACGCTGGTGATGCCGACAAAGCCAAAGCTGCGGGCGTGCAGATCGACCTCGGGCACGAGCTCCAGCAGGCTTTCATAGACGCTGCCGAGTTCTTCGGTGTCCATGTTGCGGTAGTCAATGGGGGCCAGCGGGCCACCGGCACGCTTGGCCCAACGCAGGCTTTGCATGGCGGCCAATAGGTCGGCGTTGCTGAGTTGTGCGCCATCCAACGCGGGGCACTGGGTGGGCGCAAACAAGCCACCCAGGGCGGGCAGGCCCAGGCGAGGTTCGCCCAAGGCCAAGCCTTTGAAGACGATCTTGATGCCTTGCCACAGGTCGTCAAACCGGGTGCGGGCGCGGCGGCGCAAGGCCATGTCGCGCAGGCGGGCCAGGGCGTAGCCTTGCGCGTAGGCCTGGGCGGCGGCCAGCTTGGCGCGTGCGGTGGTGGGGTCGTCCTGCGGCTGGGGTGCGTTAGGGATAAGGCCGCGTTCTTCCACACTGAAGACAAAGATAAAGCGGTAGATGAGGCGCAGCAGTTGGGCAAAGTAGGATGACTGGCTCAGAGTGCCGTCTTGCAGGGCTTGGCGCAGGTCCTCGTTGGCGGGGTGCTGCACAAAGCCTTGGCCCAGGGTGATGAGGGCTTCGGTCACGCCCAGGCGCAGGCCGTCGCGCACGCGGGTGCCTTCTTCTTGCCCGGCTTGGCGCCAGGCCTCCCACACCACGGGGGCGGGTGCTTCACCTGCGCCGCCTACCAGGCCAGCGCGGCTGGCGTGCAACAAGCGCCAGGCGTAGGCAAATTCGGCAAAGCGTTGGCCGCTGAGCAGGTCTTGCAGGTCAATGTCGAGGTAGCTGGGGCGCGTCAGGGTGGCGGCATCGCGCAGCAGGCGCAGGGTTTTGCCGTTGGTCACCAGTGCCCACTGGTGGTCTGGGCTGGCGTTGAGCAACTCTTGGGCCAACTGGAAAGGCGTTTTCTTGCGGCTGCCGCTGCCGTGGATGGCAAAGCGTGTGTTGGCATCGTCTAGACCCAGGGTGTGGGGCACCACCACGATGGGGATGGCGCGTGCCGTGCTGCCAGCCCCCGGCGCAGGGGCCAGGTGGGTGATGGGGTAGCGGTGGTCTTCAAGGGTGATGCCGCTGCTGGCCGCCACCGTGGTGTAGCCAAAGGCATCACGCAGCAGCTCGGTCACAAAGGTGGCGGTGGCGTGCTGGGCATCCATATCCGCACGCTCCAGCAGCGGGGCAAAGCTGCGCCACTGGGCGCAGGCAATCTGGAAGGCGCGGCTGTATTCGTCTTTGAGCTTGAGGCCTTTGGGGATGCCGTAATCGGCCTCGGTTTGCAGGCGGGCTTGGCCCAGGGCGGCTTTTTCGAGCATGTCGGGCAGGAACAGGCCGCCTTCAAGTTGCAGGGTGGGCAGGTTGAGCGCTGCGGGGGTGCGGCGGACACTTTTCATGGGGTGGTTTGATTCTGCATGTTGCTATTAACTAAATAGCTGCTTGCGCATGTTTTATAAGGGCGGTCTCAAATCCAAGTGCAACACTGGGTAGTCTATTGGATCAAGGCATCAGGCTGCTCAAGCTTGGCGAGCCACTGGCCATAGACCTCCAGCGGCGAGGCCCAGCCCAGCGTTTGGCGTGGTCGGTTGTTCATCTCGTCAGCAATCGCATCAAGCTGCTCCTGGGTATAGCCTGACAGATCAGTACCCTTGGGCAAGTACTGACGCACCAGCCCATTGGTGTTCTCGTTGGTACC
>Ga0075012_10001167_pt1 | contig 27254 bp, 20 predicted proteins | sample All_14_2_FD_71474 | JGI IMG/M metagenome (GOLD analysis project Ga0075012, IMG submission 71474) | Freshwater microbial communities in response to fracking from Pennsylvania, USA - Allegheny Zone_MetaG_DW_15 | ecosystem: Environmental > Aquatic > Deep subsurface > Groundwater > Drilled...
TCTGTTAGCTGGTAAGCATAGAAAAGACTTCTCAGTAGATGCTACTTACGAATCTGCTCCTGAGTCTGTTGAAGCTCCGGCTGTTCCCGATCTAGGCGAAGATGCAATGGCATACCCAACAGCATCTGCGATGCGCAAGGCCGTGACGGCGAATGACGAAAAAGCCTATCAAGCATTCTTGATGCAAAGAGAAGCGGCTCGTCAAGAAGTAGCCAAGGTACACCAAGCCAAGCAAGAGGCACAAATGAAAAAGCAAGCTGCTAAGCAAGAAGCTGACGAACTAGCTGCTTACAGAGACCAACTATTACAATTGGCAGAGCAAACACAAATCAACGCCAATAGAGATGCTCGTCGCAATGTAATCGCTGCTCTTAAAGAAGTAGAGCAACAGGACGAGGAAGCCTTTAAGTCGGCCTCTTCCTTAAGCGACATTGAGAGGCGTGTAGTATCGGCTCGTCTAGCTAAAATCAGTAGCTTGGACCCAGAGTTAGCGAAGCAGTATGTAGCGCTTGGGTTAAGTGCAACTAAGGCAGATGTTGATCTACCTGAGTTCGTGCAAAAGATCGCAAGCAATAGCCAACTGGACGTTCAAGCGAAAGCTGATATTCTTGGCTCCATGTTCAGAACTTCTTCTTTAACTTCAGACCAAAGGTCGAAACTAGAGAAGTATTGGGTTGGTACATTGGGCTATCCAAAAGAGTACGTAGACAAGATGGTTGCTGATGTGAATCCTGTGACTGGTGCATCTAGCAAATAGTATATCAGAGAGGGATAAGAACAATGAGCAAGTTTACTAAGTTAGATAAGGGTACGAGGGTTAGCCAAGCCAGCGAGCAGGGCGAGGTCCTAGCCAAGTTCGCAAACAGAATTGCAAATCACAAGGCCGATCCAACTGCCGATTTAGCGAAGATGCTTGCTGATGGAGCTAGAGGGAGAACTGTCGCCTCGGTTCGCGCAAGCGACCAAAGTGGTATGCCTCAATTCCTTCCATCCGGTGTAGTGGATCTAACCAGATGCTATAGCGTTTCTAAAGATGGCACCTCCCGAGCCACTCCTTTAGTGAAGATTGCAGCACTTGACGATTCCGTATATGGTGGAGAATTCGACGGCGGCGAAACTGCCGGTGATGGTTCTCTCTCCCCGTCTGATATTGAATTGGGCGGGGAAGAGCTTGCCCCCGATCTTGAACCAGAAATGGATGGCGAGGGTGAAGAAGAACTACCAGAGCCTGGGACAGACGGCCTAGATATAGCTACTAGCCCAGAGTTAGGTATGGAACCCGACCTAGACCTAGATACAGAAGAAGAACTACCTGAACCAGGGACAGAAGGTGGTGACTCAGACATTCTAGGACCAGAAGTTACCAACGCCATTTATGATATGGCAGGACTTGGTACAGATACTGCCCCCGAACCTGAGGCTGCTTTTGCATCCTCCAAGGTAGAGCAAGCATGGTTACGTAGAGCCGCAGCACAGGGTATCTTTAGCTAAGATATAATACCCGAAAGGGAGAACATTCAAATGAACAATAAATTCAGAAGGCTAGATGAATCGGTGTTGGCACCGGAAGCTAATGCTCCTACAAGAGCATATAGCCAAGCGGCTGCGCCAGCACCCGAACAGGCTCAAGCTAGATTGAATGAACTAAACCAAGCTCGTTCTGCTTTTTCTGCTGCCCAACAAGCCGTATTGAGAAAAGTAGCGCAAGCGCAACCTCAGCCACAGTACAATTATCAAAATCAAATGCAACCGACAAGATATGATCATGATACTAGCAATACAGGCATGAGACAATATGGTTCATCTCAATATGGTGACATGAATCCAATGGCCTCCAACCAAGGCGCAGTTCGGCGCATGGAGACAGGCTATGATAACAACCAATATGGTACAAGACCAATGGATCTTTATAGCGAGTGGCGTCGAATGACAACACCCGGCTATGTTGACCCAAATAGCTTCGATGTTGGTATGTTGCATGATCTCTGCACATCCTCAATGGAGAAGGAGCTTAGCAAGGCACGTAATGAAAGACGTGCATTAGCTCCATCGAATGAATTCCAGCAACGTATGGGTCAACTAAACGGTGGTATTCAGTCGCAACTTCAAGGTGGTATGGGAGGCATGGATAGTCGTCGCATTGCAAGTGCTCATGCTGAAGTAGCTGCGCCAACTCGTTTCGGTTTCTTGAATGAAGATCGCCTTCAACAAGAAGAAGAGATGAGAACGCTCATTGCTAAGCAAAATGAACATAGGCGCAAATCAATCAAAGATTCACGTCTATCAGATATGGACAACCAAGAATGGGCCGATCCCGGTGCTCAGCGAGCTAGTAGCATTAACTCCTTGCTGAATGAAACTGGCCTCGTCAATAACTTGGCTAGCCATCCGTATTTTGCTAACAACAGATACTAAACATGAAGAATGAGGATTATGTCTACTCCACAGATAATGCGTACAAGCCAGATAACTGCTCCTGAGTCTGTATACTCTCAGGCGCTGAAAAACAATATGCAGGCTAATGCGTCACAACCAGTGGGGACTAATCCTGATGGTACTACAAATGAAGGAATCCCATTGACCGGAGGAGGTGGCCTTGATGCTGCCTCTTCCGGTTCTGAGGTAATGGAGAGTCTTCAAAATGAAGACGAGAATCTCAGCTACACTAAAGTAAAACAATCACTAATAGCTGCTCTACAGGATATCGCTAGATCACAAGGAGCATACCGCTCAGAGGGAATTAGACAAAAGGCACGCAATGCTGCGGATGTGATTAAGAACGTTGCTAATGATCAGTCAGGCGCTTACAAGGGTTTCTATCAACAATTCGCTAATAGTTCTCAAGACTTGCAAAATATGTTAAGATTCTTTGATACAATAGCGCAGAATAATATGGGATTAAGTCCAGATCAAGGGAGACAAGTAATGGATGCAGCTAATCAATACATTACACAGCTAAAGAGTGTGGATGTTGTAGAAGATGAACCAAAAGAAAAGGTTGCCTCTTTCAACTTAGCTCGAATGGCTGCTAAGAAAGCTCCCCCTAAGACATCTTATGAAAAAGCACAAGATGAAGGCGAAGTAGATCACTCTATGAGCAAGGGCAAGCACGGCAACCCCTTCAAAGTGCTTCTTGGTATGATTGGTAAGGCTAAGTCAAAAGGTTGGTCGGACATCAAAGTAATTCGCCACATTCAGAAAACCACAGGATTTAAGGAAGACGATCTAATCAAGAAAGCCCTGAAAATCGTAAAGGATCGCTCCAAGAAAGAGCATAGACAGAAATTAGAAGGTGTGGTGGCTTCTTCAAACTTCAATCTGCGCCGAATGGCAAATTCCATGGAAATGGAAAGAGCCGCTGAAGGAATTGAACCAGTTGGCCTGTATGCCATTGAGCCTGATTTAACAAAACGCTCGACTAGAGAATTGATGGATCGCATTTTCTATCTTACAAGCTGTATGCATAATGATAAGATTGAGAATGAGAATGGTCCTAAAGTTACGATTAGTAGCATAGGTGAGAAACTCAAGAAATGCGAAGACGCATTGAAGGATTCTGGTTGGAGTACTGAAGAGATCAAAGATATCTACTTCACCATATCAGATGGCGAATATGAGCCAGGAGAATAAGCCATGTCTTTTAATATGTACCGAATGCTACAGGAAAAACGTGTTGCTTCAAAAACATCACGAACCAACTCGCTTCTTCGTATCTTAACGGCAGCAAAAGAAGAGCTTGAAGAAGTAAACTTAGCAGACAATGAATTGCTATCTAACATCAAGGGACAACTGAGCGAGGGCTTTCTAGAAGGCGATGGCTCCGGCGGCGAGGCAGTCGGTGGTTGTGATGATAATATACAACAGTGTCTACAGAATATCATTGAAAATGTAGAAAAGCTACAGAGTTTATTCAGTGGTGAAAATGAAGAAACAGAAGAACCATCACCCGAAAAACTATTTGATCGTGTAACGAATCAAACTGACGATCTTAAGGGAAGTATTGATACGGCTATTACTGCTGTATCTCCTGAGGAAGACCAGGAAGAGGGCTTCGATCATGAAGAGTCTGAAGAAGCTGATGAGGAAATTGAAGAAGATGTTGAAGAAGATGGAGAAGAAATAGACGCCCCACATCAAGAGTTTAGGAATCTACGTTCGCAAGAGACCATGACACCTGATTCGGGTATGGATCTGCTAGATGTTATTATGTCCACGATTGAGCAAATGCTTGGGCAGACTGATGCTCCTGAAGAGGTTGAAGGTGAATGGATTGATACCGTCTATCCAGAAGAAACCGTAGAAGAACCGTCAATGCTTCCTGATGTAAAGCATCCACCAAAGCCAAGCGCAGTTAAGGGCGGGGAGACCTGGGAACTGTTCAAGCTTGCAGGCGATCTATCTATTATCAGTAATATGTTTAAGGGTGCAGAAGACGAGCACACAAGATATGCTGCTCTGACCTTACTAGATCCTACAGATAGAACCAACTTACCTGACAATGTTCTCGATAGTGTTCAAGAACTATATGTTGACATAGCTGATGTAGATCTTAGGGTTGCATCGAAAAAGGCTGATAGGCTATCTAAGGTAGCGTATTTTATCAGCGGCTATCCTGACAAAGAAGAAGCCTATGAGCGTATGAAGAATACGCACAATCTAGCGGATGGCTATGAAAGCTTCCTCAAGAATGTAGCTGAGACACATCACCAAGCTTTTGCTAGACTCGAAGAACAAAAACATCCTGATAATGAGATTATGCCATTAAGACTCAAGGATGGCGATAGAGAGCACAAACCTCGTGACGTTAATAGGGGTTTCGAGAAAAGACTAGATGACGCGGAAGCACATAATACAAAAAGAGATGCTCGCAACAATCTAGAGAAAATGACTCGTGAGCTTTATGATGTAACTGAATCTACTGAGAAGGAATTAGACAATCGGTTGGATCATGTTGACAAAGCTCTCGATGCTACTGAGTCTCGACTTGATGCTACTCGCAACCCAATAGAAGTTCAACCTGAGATTGAAATGAAGGATATGCGTGACAAGCTAGGTCGTTCGGTTTCTATGGATACTCTTCTAGAGCGGGCTCGCAAAACAGACGAGACAAAACAAGATAGAGAAATGGAACGTGTTGCATCTATCTTCGGTGGCGTCATTGATGAACCAAACAACGACGATAAATGGGAGCAGGTTCTGGGGCTTTTAGATAAGATTGAAAGCAAGTTGGACGTTATCATACCGGATGGTTATCTAGATGGTGAAAGAATCACAGCCGATGAATTAGGTAAGATGAGCATGGAAGGCTTACTCGGTCTTGGAGGCGGCAGAGAACTTCCGCCATCCGAGCCACCCGTAGATATGGCTCCTGCTCCTGAGTTGGAAGAAATACCAGTATCAGACGAAGTTGAGCCGGGTCCAGGGCTGAATGTTGAAGAGGTTCCTGATGTTGCGGTTTCTCCTGCACAAGCATTAAGTTCAGGGAACGATCTATCTTTGACTGATAGCCCAGTATTACAACAACCAGCAGAAGCTCTTGGGTGGAGTCAACATCCTGGTAATCCGGTTGTACCAGGGGCATTGAATAAGCGAAGAAAGCCATTTGAGGAGATGACACCTCGTAGACTCCCATAATCAAGAGGGCTACTAATAGTAGGCTTTTTGTGGTCATGTCCAGAAAAACTCATACGATATAATGGACTTAGGGAGTAACTATGCCTGTCTTAGATAATGGTTATAATAGCGTCGGGAATCCAGCTTTCCGCATTCCTTTGTCTATTCTCAAGGAAACAGATCCACAATCTTCTTTGAACTTACTAAAGCAAGCCAACCCAATGGCTTCTTGGAATTCCCTATATAATGTTACCACTAACACTATTGGTATTCCCAATGTTTCAATAGAGGGTGGTTTATCTCAGAGAAGATACTCAAATAGCCGAGTAGTTTCTTCGGGCCGACCTGACTTTCGGTTGAACAAGTTCAGCCAAATGGGAATCCCCAGTCAATTCAATAGTCCAAGTCCAGGCATTAACCTTACTCCTCCTGACTTTTATGGCCCTCAGCATACTGTGTCTGCATGGCAGATACCGTCGGGTCGTAGAGAAGTCATCTCTTGGTGCAAGCACTTCTATGAAAACCAACCAATGGTTGGTACGGGTATTGACTTCTACGCTCAATTCTCAATGAATGGCTTTAAGCTAGAATGCCCCGATCCTGGTATTAGAAAAGTCTTCGAGAAGTTGTGTGAGGATTTGAACCTCGAAACCATCCTACCACAAATTGCCCATGAGTACTTCCTCTTTGGTGATTGTTTCCCCATGCTTGACCTTAAGTGCGACAAGTGTAAGGGTACAGGAATCGATCCAAAAACCAATGCTTATTGCGATCATGAAGGTGCGACTTGGCAATCAATCACCATCCTTGATCCTAATATCATTAACGTATCACAATTCACTCTTTTGAACCAAGAGCCAATGATTACTATGATGCCGCCGCCTGAATTGGTGGAGGTATGCATGAAGCAACAGCCGAAGCATATCTACGATCAAATTCCAGAAGAAATTCGTCAGTTAATGAGAACGGGCCGACCGATTCTTCTTAACAATCTTGCAGTAACTCACTTCAAGCATGGCGCACCGCCCTATCAGGTCTATGGTATTCCACTAATCAAGCGTCTCTTCCCGACATTGGCTTATCAGGACAAGATGCGTCAGGGTCAGTGGATGGTTGTAGACAGGCATATCGTCCCCATTAAGCTAATCAAGGTGGGCGATCAAAATCGTCCGGCATCTGAAGAAGATATCGCTGATATCCAGAACCAAGCTGCCATGACCGCACTTGACCCTCTATTGACAATGGTTACTCACCATGCGGTTGATATTGAGTGGGTTGGAGCAAATGGTAAGGTCTTGCAGTTGACTCAAGAGTACGAAATCACTATTGAGGAAATTCAAGCTGGCTTCCAAATGAATAAGGCACTCTTCATCGGTGAAGGTCCCAATGCTTCTGGTGCTTTGATTGGTGTTGAGGCATTGGCTTCTAGACTTGAAGCATTCCGCAATATGATGGCTAAGTGGATTGAGCAGAAGATCTTTAAGCCAATCGCGATATGGAACAACTACACCAATAAAGATCCTCGTGGCATTGAAGAGTTAGTAATACCTAAGGTCAAATTCAATGATATGAGTCTAAGAGATAACTCAAATAGACAGCAGAAAATGCTAGATATGCGAAAGGCGGGCGACCTATCAGCATTCACTCTATATGAAGAATTTGGTATTGACTACAATATTGAAATCGAACGCATTAGAGAAGAAGAACTTGGTAATCTATTAACAGATCCTAGTTCCGGCTTAGGCGTAAGAGAAGGTGGAGATATTGGTGGTGGCGGTGATCTTGGTATGGGTAGTGTATCAGCCCCGGCTCCTGAGGGTGGCGAATTAGGCGACTCTGAAGCCGCCGCACCACCTCCAGGTATGCCACCAGAGGGTGGCGGTAGCGCCGAGTCAGCTATGGAACAGAGTTCAGCAATACCGGCAACTGCTTCCTTCACAGATACTCATCGCGAGAACTATAGGCACGCATCTATAGACTACTCGGTCGTGTTAGCTGATGCTGCTGAGCGAATTCATAGAGATAACAGTGTGCTTCCTGTGATTGGTGTCGGCGGAAGAGGCTTACTACCCCCTGAGCTAGACGAGAACATTGGTGAGCCTATCAGAATTGGCAAAGACGTAGCCTTGTGGACCAACTATATTTGCGGATATCTAGACAAAGAGACTGAGCGAAATATCGTCTTTAAGGATCAAGCAATCAGAGAAGCTAAGAAGAAGAAAGGGCGCGAACAGGAAGAAACTATCATTCCCGCAGCGATGTTTACAAAACCTGAAGTCAACATGTATAAGGGCATTAAGTCCTTAAACCTTAAGCCTGCATTCTTTGCACAATATACCGTAGGTGGCAATAAGACCTTCCGTGTTGATGGTGCTTTCCCAACAGTGATGGTCGCGGTTGAAGTTGATGGTAATGAATGGCACTCCAATCCCGAAAAGGTAGCTAAGGACCAAAGACGTGATGCGCAATTGCAAGCAGCGGGTTGGATCGTACTGAGATTCACAGAAGATGAAGTAAACATGAGGAATCAAGAAGTTCTCGATGTGATCTCGAAGGTAGTAGCAGCAAGATTATCAGGTGGATAATTGCAGGACTTTTTATCTCTTGGCACCAATAGGAAATTGATCTTTAATAGAAGCTTGGAGGAACACAGTGGCTTTCGCAAAAGTAGTTACAAAAACGCTACCACTAGATCTTGTTCTGATTATGAACAAGGATAGCAATAGCAATCAGGATGGAATACTTAGGATTGCCTCTAAGAATGAAACATCTCAAGGTGCTATTGCCAAGTGGGACGTAAACGATCTCATCAAGCACTGCAAGGATATGGGATTTGATCTCATAGCCGAGATATCCCATCGACCCGACAACTTCACTTGGGGTTGTGCTCGTGCTATCGATGCCGACAAACCCAACGATAACGGTGACTACTTCAGTACCGAAGAAATACTTAAAAAGGTAGATGCAGGCAAAAAGCGCGGCAAGATTCCTGCTTATAAGACCTTTGAAACCGTTCCTGTATATACTAACCATGAAAATGACAATGTGTTGGTACAGAAAGGGCGGGTTGTTTTTGCGTGGTGGGATGAAAAAGAGAAGTGCGTCTACACCATCTTCTATGTTGACACAGAGGCATGGCCTGATTTAGCCAGAGGCATTGAGCAAAGATATATCATCGATGTCTCTATGGGCTGTGTTGTTGAAGAATCAGAGTGTTCCATCTGTGGGAACAAGGCCAAACTAGCCAAAGATTTCTGCGATCACGTTAAAAGTCATAAGGGCCGAAAGTTTACTGGATATATCAATAGTGGTCCGAAAAAGGGCAAATATGCCAAGGATGAATTGGTATTTGAGTACAACTTTGGCGTCCGATTCATAGAGCTTTCATGCGTAGCGGACGGGGCTTATCGTGACTGTGAAATCGAGATGGTCATTCCTGTTCGAGAAGTTCTTGAAAATGCCAATTCACTCAAGCAAACTGCAAAACGTCTTAGTAGTGCAGCAAAGAAGGGGTTAACCTACGAGCACATTCATGTTAATGACGATCTAAGGAATAGTTGTGTAGATGCGCTCAATACATCTGAGACAATGATGCGCGCCGCGAATTCAAATATCGAACGAATGACTCGATATGCTCAGGCGGGTGCATTCCCCAAATTGCCGGGTACAGAAGATAATCCATGGCAAACCCCTGACCGTTTGACATCCAAACCTGTTGCGGGCGAGATTCATGCTCCACCTGATAGTGGAAATGATAGTGGTGGTAATGCCACTCCAGCGCCGCCAATGGGTGGGGCTCAAGGTGGCACACCTGCTTTTGACGACAGCCCTCCGACCTATACAGATCCGATTCAGGCTCTATCAGGAATTGTCGATCAATATGAAGCAATTATTGGGACAATGCTTAGACTTAAGCATGAGATCAATATGGAGCACGTAAGAGATATCGCTAAACAAATGGCTGAAGCTCAGCAGAAGATTGGCGATATGATTGATGATGGCATAGGTAACTATGGCAATCTGAATATACCTGTTACACCCCAAGGTATGGGTGGAGGTGCGGCAGGCGCAGCGAATCCACAAGGTGGGGCTAATGCACCATCTGGAGAATATCAACCTACACCTGAAGGAGTAGGGGTCCAATTAGGGGCGAATGCTCCGGCACCAGCAACACCGCCTGTGCCCGGTGCGGCTCCCCCAACTGCTTCTAGTAATCATACACGACGTGTTGAAGCCCTCCGTTCCCTCAATGAATTGCAGGAGAAAATGGAAGCTACACATAAGTTATTGACTAGTAGCTCAGCGGGCAATACTTTTGTTCGTAATTCAAGCAAGGAGAAGAGTGTAATTATGAATGACTTCGGTGCAACGGTTGCCGATACCTGGGAAGAGAAAATCGCAGCCAACAAGGGCACGACAATCATAGAGCATTCCGGCCCCTATCGCATAGCGGTTTCTTCTATAGACGGCACAATCAAAGGTTATCATGAGGATCGCGAGTTTGATCTAAGTGATGATATCACAGAAGAAGACGTAGAAATGATGCGAGCAGGACATGATGATGTAGTGGTTGCCAAGTTCTTCTCTATTCTGAAAGAAGCTGCTACTGTTAAAGATTCCGCAAGAGTGAGGACAGCCATGACACAAAATGACGTTGCAGAGAAACGATTAGGACAGGATAGTCCTAGTTGGCCTTCTGGTCGTTTGGGATATCCAAACGAAGTACAGGAACAATACCTTGATAATGCTCGCAAAGGCAGTGAAGATAAGACACAAGAAGAGCGACTAATGAAGGCCCGAACCGGCGCTGATGACACACAGGGCGAACTGCGCCTAAAGGATCATCGAGTTGGGGCTGACACAGAAGTCAATGAAAGACGTGTCATGCCTGTACAAGAAGGAAATGATGATCGTGTAACTGAGCAACGTTTATCTCCAAAACGTGCTGGTACTGCTGATGGTCGTGTAGTTGCGGCAGCGGTGGATAGAGCCTTAGCAAGAGCTACAGTGGATGCTAAGATCAGTCCGCAAGAAACACTAGATATCGCAACCCGACTAGCCTCGAATGATACCTTCACTTATAGTGTCGATGAGTATTCTCTTCCACAACATAAAGAGGCGAGAGTTAATCTAAGGCGCAAGGCAGAGTTCTATGGCCCGATGACTGCGACCAATGTTTCCGCCGAATCTCACGTACTAGCAGCTTTAGCTGATGAAGTAACTGACGAAATCTCACCATCCGATCTTAGTGTGGCGATTCATTTAGTAGCAAGTTCCGGCGTATCCGATAAGTACGCAGAAGTCATCGGTGATAAAGCCAAAGAGATTCTAGAGAACAATAACTACATCGAGGTTGCGGTTCCATTCACAGCAACTGCTGGACGTGAAGCCGACATCAAGAAGTCCATTCTACGAACAGCCTTCTCCAAGGATACAGAAAGAGATCTTTCAAGGCAAACAGTTCTAGCTGCTGTGAATGCATTGGCACAGACTGTTAATGAGTTTAAGATCTCCGATGAGGAAATTCTAACAGCGTTCGGTAGCGTAGACACAGACACCATTGCAGCCGACATCAGTGATGCTCGTACAGCAAGTAGCGCTCAGGCCCGCGCCAAGCTACGCGCTCGGTACGATTACTGGAAGCAATTCAAGGGTGCCTCCATTAATGTAGATTCCAATGATACCTATTCGTACACAATCGGTACTATTGGCGATATTGCAGAAGCACAAGACCTTAACACTCTAGCGGTAGCTGAAGCGATTCACCTATTTGCCAGTGAGAAGCCTGCTGCTCTTAAGGCTGCAATTAGAACTGCCATCAACAAGATGAATAAGGTAGAAGCTGCTTGCATTAATGACCGCTCCGAGAGAGTTCTTAGCATTGAATTCACACTCAGTGAATGTGGGGCAACAAAAGACGATCCACAGATTGAGCGAAGAGTGAAGGAATATGTAGTAGAACTTCTAGGCAGACGAGGATATGAGCTTGCTGATGCTAATAGCCTAAGCTTTACAAACCTATGTGTAACAAGCGACGGTATTGTAACTGCTGAGCTTCGCTCAACAGTATGTCGTTCCTTCAATGACAATGAGCCAAGAGAAATGCTAGATGTTCTAGTCGGTCAACCGAGCCGCTATGCAAGTAACCTAGTATCTTCTGATGGTGCAATGCAAATCCGCCAAGCACAACGCAAGATTATTGCGCAAGCTGCGGGTGGCGCAATGGCAGGTGAAGGTTTTGGTAATGGTGGAGCAATGGCAGGTGGTGGCGAAGGTGGTCCTGGTGGCGCTATGGGCGACATGGGACTGGCAAGTTTAGGTGGTGGTTCAATCACACCTCCTGACGGTGAAGCACCTGGAGATATGGAAACTGACGCTGAGGGCGCAATGAATAAACCAGGACAAATCATGCCTCCGGGCACAATTTGCCCGGCCTGCGGAAGCATTGATGTTGAGTTCGGCGAAGGTCATGGAAACTGCAAGAGTTGCAGCACTGAGTTCTCTGTCAAGTTCTCTATTGACATCCTTAACCCCAAAGACTTTGCGGAAAAGGGTGATGAGACTAGCGACAAGATGGACGAAGAAGCCTCTCCTGCACCTGGAGATATCGCTGGTGAAGCTCCTGCGGCTCCACCCGAGGCAGGCGCAGACGTTCCTGGTGGTGTTCCTGGTGCAGTAGCAGGTGGTCCCGCTGGTGGTGGTTCACCACAACCGCCAATGGCTAGCTCTCATCTCGATAGGTTAGTCCGTGTGGCTGCTGAGCTTCCTGTTCCTGTGGAAATCTCATGGTTGGGCGACCCCGAGGATTATCTCAAGATCGCTGATGGTATTGCTAATCGATATGCTGCTAAGGCACCATATCCTCCTGGCTTTGTTTGCCCTGTATGCACAAACCATAAAGACCTACAAAGAGTTGCAGAGAAAAGTCAATCAATCTGCTACTGTGATGATTGTGGAACCAGAATGGTAATTACAGCAAGCAGAGTCGGCAATAAGATCAACAACGTAATTAGGTATAACCTGTAAGAGAGGATTCGACATGAGTGATGTACAGTGGATATTCAATAACATATCCGCAAAACAAAAGGATGAATCACTAGATGAACTAGTTGATGAACTTCAACGTGTCGAAGACCTGATGCATGTTGATAAAAGACCAGTTGCATCGGCTAATTACCGTGAGTATAAGAGAAGAATAGAAGCTAAAATAGCCCGTGCAAAACAAATGGGACAAATATCCGAGCGCCAAGTTAGGGCTCAAAAGGAAAATGAAGTTAGAGAGTTAACAGCCAGTAAGGCTCCAAGACTGGCAGATAAAAGTGAGAATGTAATAGATACGAATCGCTCCATATCCTTTTATGGAACATCAACAACAATCCCGAAGGAGCTACAGGATCTCGCAGAGATCATGGGAAGACGAAATCTAGGTCTAAGAGGATAAATTGAAGGAGTTTTCAAGACTTACCTATAAGTTAAGTAGAGAACTTCGTTCCAGAAAAGGATGGAGATTAAACTAATGAGTGAAAAGAATCAAGTCTTGGCACAAAGACAAGCAATGGCAAGGCTAGCAAAGTTGAAAGAGACCCGGCCCCAGGCTGAGGATCGTGCTCGCGACATGATTGGAAGTCTTGGATTTGATCCAAGTCTTTCAGCAATTGTTGCTAGTACTGTTCTCGATAAGCATGAAAAGGGTGTAATGAGAAAGCTAGCTTTTGCCGCTGGAATCGATGAAGAATTTGCAATCGGAAAAGATAACGGAAACGAAGAATCTGATGAAGTCCGTGAAGGCCATGAAGCCCCTGAGGGCTTTATGTTTGGTGATAAAGATAGCGTCCAATTAAAGGGTGATCTTGATCTACCAACTGAAGAAGACGACGAGACTTCAGAAGAGGAAGCAGAAGAGCACGAAGGACAAGATGTGCAACTTGAGGCAGGAAAAGAACTTTTAGTGACACTTCCTAATGGCCTCGGGACTATCGAACTATCTTACGAAAGCGGCGATGAAGACGACGAAGTTGAAGACGAAGACGACGATGAAGACGAAGACGTAAACAACTTCGATAGTTTAGCACAAGGAGTAGATGAAATGGCTGAAAAAGAAGCTGCTCGTCGGAATTTCCGAAGAGAAATTGTAGCCAAAGCTCTAGACTCTATTAAGCCTAGAGATATTGGTCAGGGTGGTAATGAGAATACTGGCGTCGGTGGCAAAAAGAGTGGCGACCGTAGATTTAAGATGAATGATGGCTACGCAGTATCATCCCCGAGTGATGAGACTGGTGCATCAATGAAGCTCAAGGGCGATAGCGGCTCTGAAGTTGTAGAAGATCTTGACTTCTTCGCAGTCCCAACCGCTTCAGGTGCTGAGCTTCTGAATTCCGGCGCTCACCCAGTAATGAAGATGAAGAACGAGAATCGTTCCGACTCCGACCTTGGAGACGTGAACAAGCAACTAACTGACATTCCTTCGAGTGGCAAGCCTGTTGAGGGTGTAGAGGCATTTGAAGTGCCAACAAAATCCCCACAAGCCGCGATGAGAAAAGTAACCGTCGCTCAGAATGAAGTTGATGAAGTTAGTGAGCTAGAAGCTGAGCTTACAGAAGTATTCGCTGGCGCAGTTGATCAACTAGATGAGAACCTAGTAACCTCTTACTTCAACGCTAAAGAAGAATTGGTTCGCGCCGGTTATGTAACTCAACTATTCCGCGAGAATGAAGATCCACAGACAGTGGAAATGAAAATAGCTTCCAAGGCATGTGATGCCTATGGTAATGGAATCGAGACAGGCCCGATGGCTGAAATTGAATGTGGCGATTGCCACGCCCATCTAGTCCTTTCTCAAAAAGCATATGATGATGGATCCTGTCCTGGCTGTCAAGCCCTTCGTACAGCAGCGCGTGATATCGCTATAGAGGCTAAGCTAAGAGAAACCCCTGAAATGGTCAAGGGTAACCCCAATCAGTTTGCTGATGGTTTCCTTGCCCCAGGTACACAGAACAGAAAACCTGTACATCGAAACTCACCCAAGTTAGGTTTGGATGAAGCTACATATGAGGACGAGAGAACTGCTTCCTTGCGCGAGGAAAATGAGCGGTTCCGCAACGCCCTAATCGAACACGAAAGAGCAGCCGCTAGACGCGAAGTAGCTACGAGAGTTGCAGTGCGTTTGCATGAAAGAGGTCTGATCGAAGCACAACAACTCGATCAGCAGATTGAGCAACTATCAACAATGCCAGTGAATGGTATCGAGATGGTAGCCAAGATGATGGAGCAAGCTGCCAACAACACCGAGAAGCTTCTAGCATTCGCTTCAAGAACTAACGGTGAAGGAATCAACAGACAAGCAAGTGTTGAGGGTGCCGGTGGCGTCCTGAGAACATTCGCTATGCCAACCGCGAACACAGCCGGTAATGATCTGGCTAGCTCGCTCAAATACGTACTGAACGCTAATCGTTATAACGACGGCGACTTCGATGAATCAGGTTCCCTGATTCGCAGATCTAGGAGGTAACACTAATGGCTCTACAAGTAGTTTATCGACAGAATTACTTAGAGAATGATTACAATGGTGATAACGATCTACATGCTGGTATGATCGTCACATTGACAACAAGCAACGGTGAGGCTCTTCTTGTTAAGTCTGACAGAAGCCTGAGCCATCGTCCTTATGGTTTGACCCATGATGACACTTTGGCAACTGGTAACACCAGATTTATCGTAGACCACGCTTCGGGTGCGTCCAACCGCACTGGTTCCACCAACTTAGGCCACGAGCCAAGTGGCGTAACTGGCCCGACCTATCTCGCCATTGACGCTCGCAGACGCGGTGATGAACAGGCTGAAGACCTACGTGTGGTTATCAGCGAGAATGGTACCAGTGGTCCTTACAGACCAATCACCGTAGTTCGTGGTCCCGCAAAGGTTTACAGCGATCAATATACGACCGCTGCTGTAACCAATGCTGCAACAACTGACGCTGCAACTGCTCAGACATTGGCTCTAGACGACGCTCTAACAGCCGGTGCTGCCAATAATCCTGGCCTGGGTGTTAAGATTGCAAATGCTGCTCACGGAACAACCGTTCTAAGAGTTGCTGACGTTGCTGCGACTGCTGGTGGTGGCTTGATGTTTAACGTGGCCCCGTTGGAGTAAGCTTAGCTTAATCAATGAATGAAGGAGACTTGAAAATGAATAGTAGCATCATGGCTTCTCTGGTTAGACCAGACGTAGACAAAGAGTATGCAGAACAAGTCATGGCGCAAGCTCTTGAGACCGCTGAAGGTCGCCATGTTCTGTCCCAGATCATGGTTGATCCCATCAAGGTAGCCTTAGACTACCAAGGTGTGGGTCGCAAGATTCTTGCCGTTGACGAACTGCCACAAGGTTCACTACCTCGTTACGAGCGTGACCCATCCGTGAAGTCCTACGTGATTTCCAAGCGCGGTACCGTGCCCGATATGGTTATCGAAGGTGAAGAACTCTTCATCCCGACATACATCTTGGCTACGAACCCAACAATCCGCGTGGACGAAATTCGTCAGCGCAGGTACTACATCGTAGACCGCGCCCAAGTCCGTGCCAAGGACTCCCTGATGCGTCAGGAAGACCTTCAGGTATTCAAGGTCTTGGCTGCTGCCGTTGATACAGACCACACTATCGCAGTGTCTGGTAACTTGACCCCCGATCAAATCAACCTAGCCTTGGCTATGATTGAAGAGAACGAGTTGATTGGTGCCAAGATTGTGGTTCACCCACAGTCCTACCGCGATATTAGAGGTTGGGGGAAGTCATTCTTTGACGAGGCTACCCAACGTGACGTACTGATGTCCGGCTTGTTCGGACACGTCTGGAGTGCGGATATTCACGTTTCGACCATGGTTCCTCGTAACTGTGTGTTCGTGACCGCCCCAGGTGAGTATGTTGGTGCAATCCCGGTTCGCCAGGATTTGACCGTCATGCCTGCCGACGACCCCAAGGACCTGAGACTAGGTTGGGTTATGTTCATGATCGCCGGTTACGGTGTCATTAACGCCTACGGTATCAGCAGAATCCTTCTGTATCGCGACTAATCCTGAAAAGGGTTAGATGACCCACTGTAGATGGAGCCCTCGGCGAAAGCCGGGGGCTTTGTCGTATTTAGGCATGATACGTATAATACTAACTGATGGATAATCGTCAATTCAAAGATCCAATGATTTCCAAAGTGGCCTTATTAGCTACTTGTGCTGAACCATTACGTAATGGTTATTGGTCACAGTATAAAGAAGCTGATGTATTATCTATTCAGGCCGGTATACACCTAAGAGCCAGTAAGGTAACAGAGGAGCTTAGAGCGGGTAGCCGTGACTTCAAAGGACTTATTATTCACCTCTATGACGATGATAGACTAGAGATGAACTCGGCTTTAGTTCAAGCTATCGATTGGATCTTAGATATCCTTGATAAACTCGCCTATCAATATTGCTCATCTAATGCCGAGCAATTTCCATCGACCTCATTCTCGCCTCTTGAGCAACAAGAAGATTTAGTCCGAATGGCTAAATTAGCCAAACAAAAGAAAATGCAAGAACTACAGAATAGCTAAAAGGGAGCTTCATAAGATGAAATATGACTACATATGTAAAGAGTGTGACACTATCTTTGAGGTGGAACGCCCTATGGCTGACAGAGAGGTTCCCATAGCTTGCCCTGAATGCGAGGCTATGACCAATAAACGCTATTATGGAAATCAAACAACGATGTATTTCCGAATCGCTAGCGATCAGGAGATTGCTATGCGCCGAACTGGTCGCAGTAATGATTATGTGGAGAAGACCAAATATATCCACAATGCCCGCGCCGAGCGAAAGAAGGATAGTAATAGCTCTCCCGCAGAGATCCAAAGTAATGAACTTTGGATGACAAATTCAACAGCATCTTCCAAGTTAGCAAAAGATTTGGGACTTTCTGGGCCTACAGTCAAAAGAAATTCTGGTGTCCCCAAGAAATAATCCAAAATTCTTTCCGTTTGTGAAGGTAGTTTGTAGTTGGATTGGGTATATAACACAATAGAACAAGCCGATAAGGCAGGAGGTAACACAATAATGTCACAAGAAGCACCAAATCAGCAAGCCGATATGAGTACTGATCCTATGTATCAGGAATTCTTGAAGTACAAGCAAATGCAGCAATTGGACCAAATGATGGCTCAGCCTCAAAGGCGTGCCCTAAATGTAAGGAATAGATATGGTGGTCCTCTTGTTCTCCCCGACCTAGACAATCTAACCATCAATAGCGGCAAATGTAAAAGATGGTTCCTTAGTGAAGATGAGGCCAATGCCCTTTTGCACTCTCCTCGTCTAGCTACAGCGATTAGATTAGGCTGGCTTGAAATTCTTACTGATGAAGAGTATGAAGCAATCATTGCCAGTGAAGACAAGCAGATGTCTGTAAGTCAAGACTATAGCATCTTCGAATCTGAGTCACTGGACGATATGGCCCTTGACGTAGATGGTACATTCGCGAAGCAGAAGCAAATGCGTCTATGGCAAGAATTCCAAAAGAACCAGATGAACCCCTATGCGATGGCTACCAACATGGTTGTTAAGCAGTCAGCAGCGAATGTGGTACCACTAAGAGATCCTGTGAACTTTACCAGAGTCTACATGAAGGTCGGACAACCCATGGGACTTAGTGTGGAGCAGTTCAAGGTGATGGTAGAGAATGGGCAATTTGCTCAGGAAGCACATCGTATCCTTGGTATCAATCAGCCTATGAATGCCTCTGGTGCAATGATGCAGGGTGGCGGCATGGTCATGACACCTAATGGCCCAATGCAAGTACCTATGGGTAACCCAAACAATAATCCACAGGTGCTACAGCATATGGGAATCAACACCGATTATGTGAACCCGATGGAAGATACGGGTGGCATCTATCAGTTTGATGCTCTAAGTGGTGGTGGCGTCGGCGGCGGCGCTAAAGTCAACCGCATTGGTTAATTCCACAAGACAATGAGAACGAAAGGCGCAGCGGCAATAAAACCCGCTGCGCCTTTCGTTTTTCTAGGAGATCCATAGTATTTTATCGAAACCTATAACAAAGAGGTGAAGAATGTCAGCACTCGGATTAGAATACTTTCAGGGCGACGGTGTATTTATTAGATGGGATTGGTCTATGTCTGATCCTACTATTACCAAAGCACGAGTAAGTAGGGCTGATTATGCTCAACGAACAGGAACCTACACAGAGCTTGAAACAGTTGATTTTCCAATCAATTACTATGTAGATGACCTGGGTACTACCGATAGTTACTATCTAATTGAAGAGCTAGATGACACTGATACTGTCATCTATACTCATGCTCCCCTATGGGGAAATGAAGCATTACTACGAACAGGGATTTATTATGAAATTGGTATGTTCTTTCAAGTTAACTCTCGATATGAAAGAGTGCGGTTTACTCGTAACGACCGAACACAAGGCAGACTCGCAATGCCTAACTGGAATTTTGATCCTGAGCCTCTAGTAGAAATGCGTGGTGTTGATGATGGTTATAATCAAGGTATAATTATGCTGTCGCGCGAGGAGTCTGTTACAACTTCAACAGTCAGTAGCGAGGATAGTCGATACCCCAATTATCCTAATGGCCTAAAATATGATATAGACTTTAACGGAAATATCTACTTTACTGATGCAGATGGGGATGCAGTACAAATATGGGGGTATGACGATATCTATTGTACATACACATTCAAATTCGTTAGCACCAATCAAGTTAATGCCGCTCTACAACAAGCACTTTCCTCAATCGTTGCTCAAGCAGGCGTCAATAAGGGATATGGAATTCATAGTACTCCTTGGCAATGGAATAGGGCCTTGATTTGTGGTGCAACCGGCATCCTATTAAGACAGATTGCACTTCATCTTTTGATTCCTGAGCCGGCAGTTTTCTTGAGCTTTAGCCAGAACCCTGATGATATCGCTAGAGATTCCAAGATTCAACATGATGCCATCAATACCAAATCTAAGGAATATATGGAGGAATTTGAAAAGCTCCGCAAAGATATCGCAACCGAAAGGTACCCAAGGATTGGTATTAACGTTACACCTGAATTCCAGCTTCCTGGTGGTCGTGTGGCAATGAACAGGTTGTTGTGGAAGTAAGTAGGATAATGCTGCTAGAACGCGAATAGTATTTGAGAATAGTGCTCTAGGAGGATAGATAATGTCAATTCAGAAGCTGAGAGAATTGTACAAATATGCATCTCGTATTAACGACCCCGAGATGCAAGCGATTGCCACCAAGGAAATGGAAGAGTTGGCTCTTACATTGGTGAAAACCTCACAAATGCTCAATGAAACATTATACGAAATCCCCGTAGATAGTTCTCATATTGCAAGCATATACATTCCTGCCTCATTATTTGAAGGTAAATCTGCCCCCATTTACTATCTACATGATGCGGGCCAAGCTTATCAAAGCCTACATGATATATCTATCAAGGATCCAATGATACAGAGAATTCTGGCTACTGCTTTATTTAGGGTATCACATACTGATGACAAGTTCGCTGAAAGACTAAGAAAAGCAAATGTTGGTGAGGATAAAATCCAGGCACTTCGTGATATGGTGTTCTACAGCAAAGCCAAAAAGGATAAAGGCGCAGAACCTTCAGTGGGGGCGCTATTAACCACAAAACCCGACATACAAGATGGTGTCAATGTTGGTGGTTATCGTAGCTCTGCATATGAAGAAGATGATGATAAGACCTTCCAATCAATTGAGTCCATACCCGTAGCAAATGAACAAGTGATGTCCCTGGAACAACTAGCTGAGAAGATCATGCAACCAACCATTGGGGCCGATGGCGTTGAAGGACCATCACTCATTGCCCAGGTAGCAGGATTTGCAGATAGAACCGTAAGGCGCAAACTGAAGAATGTTGCCGATCCTCTCATTGAAGCAGCAGAAAGTACCTTTGGACAAGAAGTATCCGAGAAAGAAAGAAGAAAGGTAAGAAAGGACTTGTATAGATCTCTAAGGGCACAAGATTCCTGGAGTGATGAGGACAAGAAAGAACTAATGCGTGAATTACTAACGCAAGCCGTAGCATCTGTATCGCAGATCTTAAAGCAAACAAACTCTCCAATACTAATGTCAAATGAAGAGATTGCTGAAGTACTAGTTCATACTGTGGGTGGCAAGGTATCGGAACGAATAAACAAATTGGTTCCACCGAGACAATAAACTATGATCCCTGAACCTGTCAGAATTAGAAGAGCCGAACAAATAGCTCTTCAACTAATTGAACAAAATATTCAAGACAATATTGTTATAAGTACCTTATTGGAAAATTGGAATGAACGAGATAGAATATACATTACTTTACTCGAAAGAATAAAGAGTGGGATACCTAACATGGCAGGGGAAGACAATTATTCACTTGTATCTCGTGTATTAGATAGGGAGTTCAATAAGAAGTGGAACTATTTAATGGGAGAGACCAAAAAGCTAGGGGTAACTAATATGAAGACTTCACAGGCAATAGCAATAGCGACCAAAGAGCTAATTAAAGTAGCCAAGAGCAGTATCGCTCGTCGCGAACCATATGGTATCGAGCTAGCTAGAATTGCTCAGGTCGCAAGCGATAGATTGAATGATATTGCTGCTGAGGAAGCCGGTACGACGCCACAAGGCGAACAGACCATTCAACCCGACATCATCAGCACAAAAGAGGCACCAAGACCTGTGGGTGTCCCCAAGAAACTAAAGATGACTATTACTGGCTTAACAATGCCGAAGGAAAGAGTACATGCTCTGATTGATCAAATGATGTCCAATCGAAATGCAGTGTTCTCATTAACAGAAGCAGGACAAAAAGAGATTGACAATAATGGAGCAACAACTGTAGTAAGACTATGGAAGTTGGTACTCCCCAATGTACCACCTAAACAATATCAGGCTATAGAAAAGATGTTCGATGATGATCCTAGCCAAATAGCGCCAGTTAGCGTTTCTGTAGAGGAGATGTAGAATGAGCATTACACCACAAGAAATCCAAACCTTAATCAAGGTAGCATCTCTATATGATGAGGGGCGCATGAATGATCTATCTAGGCAAATTGATGGAATCGTTGCGGATACGGCTCAAGACTTAGTATTCAATGCAGCCTTAGATTCAAATTTTGCATTAGATATCAGTGCTCAGGACAAAGAATAATATGTGGAGGGCACGATGGCTAGCAGAGATATACTGGATATCATAACTAGAACAGCCCTCCGTGGTAACCAACTTAGAGTCGATCTACACGTATCTGTTCCGGGTCAAGCCGAAATCGCCGATCCACAATTCATCAAGTCAGCGGTGAACAGCTTCTTAATTGCCGCCACACAAAGAGGACTTGATATCGTTGGTATCATTTCTGATTGGCTGTTACCTGGAAAAATAGCTAGGCAATTAGCACAAGAAGAGGGTATTGACATCTTCGTCCTACCGGGCCAAGAAGTAGTAACATCCGAAGGTTTAGGCATACTAGCTCTTAATATTGAGACAGAGATCCCTCAACGTCTCCCCTTAAATGATTGTTTGCATCAGATTAAAGCTCAAAATGGCATGGCTGTAACAATGAGGCCCTCTAAGAGATGGATGCAACGTCTCAATAAGATGCTCAAGGAGCCATGGTGTCCGGCGGGCATTGAAGTGTATAGCCCAAAACTCCCAGACTTCCGCGACCTAGAAAATGAGCCTGAGTTTGCATTATTTATGACGGCTGGCGCAAAAACACCAAAGGAGTTACTCAACTCTAACATCAATACCATAACTGATAGAGAATGGTGGGTTAATCAGGGAGTATTGACGCATGAAACAGGGGTTAATTACGAGCCCGCATGGTTGACAAGAGGAGATCATCAATATGGCACTCAGGGCTTACAGTACTAAAGAGTCAGTAAGGAGATATCTTCCAAAAGCTATTATCTTAGAAGGTGAGAATACGGATCCCCATCCATTTGATCCTCGCCCACTCTCTGTTACTGACGATCATATAGAATACTACATAGCACAAGCAGACAATATGATTGATGCACGCCTCGCCTCAATCTATGACGTACCTCTAAGACACATCAATCTAGGAGGTCATATTGCCTATCCACCAATTATAGAATTCATTTCGGCAGTGCTTGCGGCGTGGATGATCTGGCAAAGACAACTTTCGGGAACTGATAAAGCTTCATCTGACTTCATTGAGAAAATGTACAGTAATGCTCAAACGGAACTTGATAATATCTTAAATGGATACACAAGACTCAATAATCAGAATGCGTACATTATCAACAGAACGATTAGTGCCGATTTGCTATCAGGTCCATACAGCCCCGTCAAAGAACCATCAAATACTGGTAGGAGGTAGGCATGGAAGATTTGATGCTTACTTATAGAAGTCTCCTATGGACCAATTGGCCCGAACGTGTTGCTTCAGAAGAGACCCCTGGTACAACTATCCCAGCGGTTTTTAATATACCAATCTCAGGATGGTGGCATGGTGAGGCAGAAGTCCTAGCCTCTAATGGCCTACCGGCTGTAACAATCTCGGGCGGACAAGAAAGCGTGAAGCGTGAAGCTTTACAAACGCAAGAAAGCAGATTTGAATTCACCATCACATGTGCGGTTCAAGGAGATGATACCTATAAAGCCAATTCTATGGTAAGAAGAATGGCACAAAATGTTATTAGTGTTATAGATAGCACAACTGCATTTTGGGTGTTTAGCCCTTGCATATTTGATTTAGAAATATTCCACGACCCAACATATTTATCAGATAACTATAGCGATATCCTATCCACATACGAGGGGAACATATCTAGCTCTAGACAAACCCGCTGGGAACTTGAACATATAGGTTCTGATGCTGATCCTGCACCAACCGTTCCTTCCCTAGATCCAGATTTCCTAACAGCAGCAGCGTATAGACTGCTATTCGATACAGATGACCTGGAAGATACGTGGGCTACTACAGAGATTGATTACTTCGATATTGATGGTAATACATATACAACTACCCCCGCTGCTATCATCACGAGATTACGAACAGAGCGCAAGCAAGTTGTACGTCTAATTAGTGACTCTATGAGGACTAATACCACGTATAAAGATGCTAATGGCACCTCATTATTAGCAGTCGCTGAAATTGGGGTATATGCAATCGAGAACAAAGCATTATCGGCGCTTGGATTGTATTAAAATGCACAAAAGAACCAGGGATCAAATAGAGCTTTTAGATCATCAGGTTGCAAGTGCTGTCGGTGTCTTCAGGAAATTCGTGGAGGGCACCTACAGTATTGACCAACTTGGGATTGAACACGATGTGGCTTTACTTAATAGTATCTTTGCTGGTTCAATAGACTACTACAATCTCAAAGTCGTAGGGAATAACTGGAACGCTCGCCACCCATTGAGTATGGTGTACATAGAGGATAAAACTAACAAGGGATTCGTCGATGCTGATCTTGAACACTATGCGATTAATGATGACACAATTGCTATAAAAAGTGATGATACAGATGTTTGGGATATCAATCAGCCGCCGCCCCTACCATTCATCTGTCAAGCAACTTATGGTGCTGCCCCTGTCTCAACCCTTACTTATTTATTGACAGATTACCCCGCCTGGAATGGCTGGCCCATCATAGATGACAATCTAGATGGATATCCTAGCTATACCGCTTTTAGAATTCCAGTCTTTTATTTTGGTCAGTACTTTTCTGTAACCAATAAAGATACCATGACTAGTATGAATTATGATCATCTAGTGGAAATAGATGGATCATATATCATTCCCTCCTCATTGTGGACAACAGATTACAGGGATATCCGTATCTTTAGATGCACTACATATGACGATAACCTACCAATGGTGGCGGACCCTGTAAGCGACACCCTAGAAGAACTTCCAATTGAGGTTGATACAACCACCAACATTATTCGCTTTCCGTTATCAATAGATAATGGAGCCTCCCTAACCTATAATCAAGGTTTCATTTATATAGTGTATTGGGGAAGCCCGGATGCTGAAATTGGAACATTATCTTTTGCGCCGCCGATATATGCAGGAGGCACCACCTGGGCGGGCACCGACCCCGAGATAACCACAGGTAGATATCACAATTACTTCTATCAAATTCGTACCGATATGCTTCAGTACAAAACTGAACCTTGCTTCCTTAAAAGCCGCAATACAACAAATTATCATGGCAATGAAAACTCAGCAGAGTTATACAATCCACGAGATCCTGTATTCTACGACCTATTCAAGCTAAGGGGAACCTTAGATGCCTCTATCGATACAGATTTAACTCAAAGTATCATTACTATCGCAAATGATGGAGAGCCGGGGAATGTCACAGAATACTTTAGCGTTAACATTAGAGACGACAATGGGGTATATCCTAACCCTGAATCCGTCATTGGTATTCTAGTCAGCGCAAAACCATATTCTCATTTGAGTAGTAGCGAGAACGAACCCCCACATCAGCAAACCACTTATGATATTAGCTATGGCCCTGAAGTAATGCCTGACTTTTATCCAGCAGACTGGAGTGACTTTACATATTATCCCAATCTACCTAAAGATCATATACCAATAGCGCAGCTAATCATATCACAGAATAGCATAAAATGCCGCGCCCAAAATACAGCAAGAGCGCATATACTGCATCTAAAATACAATGAATCATATGGTAGAAATCTATTAGAATCGGCGGATTTCTCAATCATCATGAATGATCTGATAGATAGATTGGATGCCAGGGTTGGTGACATCAACAATACAGCCATTGTCGCCAACACTATCTACTCAGCCTACATGCCAATTTTAGCAAAAGAGGTCGATGATATAGATTCCTCATTTGCAGATCATGAAATTGTTAGTTCACATATCAAATATGCTGCTGGTGGTGATTCTTCTGCGACAGATGTTCAGATTCCAATGCTAAAACCGAGCAGACTATTCAATTTTGGTGTGGAAGATATTAGTCTGGAATTTATAACACAAGAGAGAGCCTTGGGCTTGGTGTATAGCCAACCCTGGTTCAAACAATTAGTATACTGGTCAAAACCAATATATCATGATACTGATCCCTTCGATTTTACCAATGACACAAATTGGCTTGTCGGTTATTCTAGAGGCATAGATACGTCACGACAATTCATTAGATATATCCCAGGTGATGGAGATTATGATGATACCATTACAGCTTATGATCCAACAGATCCAACCACGATCTTACAAGATAGAGATAATTGCCTAAAATCAGGATTATTGTTAACAGATAATGAGTGCATTGGTGCATCAACCTTAGAACTATACTTTCCAGAGATAGCAAGTACTGACGATTCTACTCAATTACTCAATGTAGACTATACCATGAAGTTCGTCTTTAGAGACTTCATGAATAACTATATTGACAAAGATATTTTTGTAACTAATGCTAACTATTACATTTCTGATGCAGACTATAATACTAAAGAAACTAATAATCAAAGCACACTTGGATACATTACCCCAACCTCATTGATGGACAATAAAGAATACAATCTATATGGTGTAGCATCTATCATTCCTAATGTAAGAACTGGCAATAGTTATAAGATTCGCATGAGAGTATTCGATCCCGATGATCCTCTTCTACCAACTTATGATGAAATGCTGGCTGAGCTTAAGCTACAATATGCGGATGCTTTAGCAGCCGGTGGCGCGGTGGCGCGCGAAGCCTGGGCAGACATTTCTGAAGCCCTGAGGGTGCAAAGAGAAGATGGTGGTGGCTTTGATATTGTTGATCTGAGAACCATTAATGACCGAGTTAAGAACCTTGATGAATTTTGGATGGGTATTTCTAACTATTCGGCTGACACCCCAGTTTGGCAAAAGAAGATTGGCTATCTGAGTGGCACAACAGAAATTGATCCTGATACTGGGCTCCCAATTATTCAAACTAGATATGGATACAAAGTAAATGACACTTGGTATTATCAGAACTTTGATCAAGATATTGCAATAGAAGACAGGCTCGCATATGTAGCTACACATTTCATCTCAACAACTGAAAATCTCTCGTATAGAGTAAAATCGCAAACACATACCGAAACTTACAATATTGACTTTGAACTAAATTATGGCACACGATTCTTGTCTCAATCTTTTTCATCTGACTTCTTAACATATGCTACAAAAATACAAAGATTCGATCTATACCTAAGCCGCAGTAATATACAACAAGGCTCATTAACACTGTATATCTTTAACGCCAATATTGATGGGGAGCCTATCGGAGCACCTATAGGCAATTCGATTGAAATTCCTATTACAGATGTGGCGCTCGATGGTGGATGGGTGAATTTTATCTTTGAAAATACCTTATTATTTGAGACACTTTCTAATTACTGTATGGTGCTATACTATAATGGAATTACTGATGATATTACCGATGGACTTGGAGTCAAATGGTATTACTCCGATACGGTAAGAATTCAATATTGTGAGACACCATATATCGCATACCTAGCAGAAGATGCAGCTATGGGTGACGAAATCGTTGTTGTAGATGATGCCTCGGTCTTTCCCTCTCCACCCTTCTTAATAGAAATAGATAATGATATCTATAGTGT
>Ga0075012_10001169_pt1 | contig 27227 bp, 44 predicted proteins | sample All_14_2_FD_71474 | JGI IMG/M metagenome (GOLD analysis project Ga0075012, IMG submission 71474) | Freshwater microbial communities in response to fracking from Pennsylvania, USA - Allegheny Zone_MetaG_DW_15 | ecosystem: Environmental > Aquatic > Deep subsurface > Groundwater > Drilled...
GAAATGGATATTGACTCTATCATGTCGCAGTTGGGAGGTTTATATGGACAAGAAACAGTTTAGTGCATTAAATGACCAACTGAAAATAATGAAGTTGTTCGATGCAGATATGGAAAACAAGAAGTATCTGCTGACGATTTCAAAGACATTGAAGTCGCTCGATTCAAAGTTATCTGATATAAAAAAATCTCCGGACTTCGAACTGACCGAACTTCACAAAAAACTCATGGCAACTACCAAAGACTTAAAGAAGGAAATCTTTGCTATCACAAGTGACAAGCGAAGAACCGAATCTGAAATCAAAGAAGCCATGAAGAAAGCGGATAAACTGTTTGATGACTTTATCCGATACACGAACTCTGCCGATACCGAAATGGCGGAAATGAAACGAATGGTTCAGACTCAACTTTCTGAACTGTCTAATCGAAAAGAATCTGTTAGTGTTTCAAAAGCCTACATTGAGAATGGTTATCTGATGATAGCCTTTTCCGATGGCAGAGTACAGAATGCCGGTTTGGTTGCTGACGATAACATCAAGGGTGCTATACTTCCAAGAAGGGGCGTTGCCGGAAAACCCGGTGAAGATGGCAGAGGGATTGTTTCTATTATCAGAACTTCTGGCGATGGTTCTCCCGGCACCACCGATACATATACTATAACATATACCGATGCTACAACTTCTACCTTTGCCGTTTACAATGGTGCTGATGGAACGAGTGGTGGCGGTGACATGCTGAAATCAGTATACGATCCGACAAATGTTGAAGGCGATGCCTTTGACATGGACAACATGGTTGAAAGCACTACCAACAAAATCTTCACAGCAACAGAACGTTTGAAACTCGATGGGATTGAGGCTAATGCGAACAACTATACCCACCCTGCCAACCATCCTCCGTCAATCATCACGCAAGACTCTAGCAACCGATTTGTGACCGATGCAGAGAAAACTGCATGGAACGGCAAAGCGAATACCGTCACTTATACTGGCACATTAGCCTCTGCAAGTTGGACAGGTTCGTCTGCACCGTACTCCCAAACCATCGCCGTCACAGGCATGGCAAGTACGGACAATGCTGTTACCGATGTAACCTTAACTGGAACATACGCAACTGACCAAGCAATTTTAACCAACTACGCCCTTGTATATCGGATGGTGAGTGGGACTAACCAAGTGACGGCTTATGCCAATGCCATACCGGCAGTAGACATTCCCTTGCAATTTAAAATCGTGAGGTGATAGTATGGGTGAAATCTTAATCCAACGCAGAACCAAAGTGGAAAAAGGCTACGAACTCCTTGCCGATATAACGGTTGGTACTGCCACGACAAGTGTGGACATTACTGGCTTGAACATTGGTAATGGTGATGAGGTGGTGTTGGTTTCAGACATAAAGAATACTTCTGCATCAACAAGCATTTATTACCTTTACTTCAACGCAACAACATCTGGCTATTATTCGCAAGGCCTCTCTGCTAATTCAACATCATACCCTGCGGCAAGAACATCCGATGCAAGAATGTTAGATATCGCAACAAACCAAAACGCATCTTTGATTTCCAGTATAAAACTGACGAATAGCGGTTATGTCGTATCGCAGAATAATTCTGCCGAAAACTATGGTTCGTCAAGCATATTGCTGAATAACTTTTATGCAACCACCACGTTTATGGCAACCTCCGTCACAGAAGTTAGGGTTACGGGGTCTGTAGCGAACTCAATCGGCATCGGCAGTCGCTTTCAACTCTATCGCATTGGGGGTGCATAAATATGGACATGATACTAAAAAACACCTTCCAATCCATCTCCCCTGCCTATGAACTGATAGGGGATGTGACGGTAGGGAGCAATACGACACAAGTGGATTTTACGGGGTTGAATATTGGGAAAGATGATGAGTTGTTGTTGGTGAGTGAATATTTAAACGGTTCAGTTGGTGCATCAATTGCACTCTATGTAAATGATAATATAACCGCTACAAATTACTGTATTCAGCGAATCGAGGCATCTTCAACATCTGTTAGCGGTGTAAGAGCGAACGCATCAATCATCACAAACACTAACGCATTAAATTCAAGGCATACGGCTTTTTCAAAAATTAAACTTGCCAATATCGGATATGTGGTGTGGCAGTCTGGAATTACAATGTCGTCTGGTAGCAGTAACGTTGCTTTGTATGATGTTGGTGGCACTTCACAATTTACTGCATCATCAATAACAAAAGTATCCCTTGTTAACCAAACAACTAACAATATTCTATCTGGCTCCCGTTTCCAACTCTACAAACTCGTCGCAGAAAAAGTAGCCGACATTATTGTACCAAGCAACACGACGAGTGTAGATATAACGGGGTTGGATATTGGCAAGGGGAATGAGTATTATTTGGTGAGTACAACGCCAACTTCTGCTGTTAACCCAAACTTTATGCTGTTTGTAAACGATAATAATACGGCAACCAATTACTACACGCAAAGAATCATGGCAGATAGCACAACTATTACTGGCACGAGAGTAAACAATGCAAGATTCTCATTTAGCCAATCACCAGAAACCGCTTTTGCTATGACAAATATCAAACTAACAAACAGTGGTTATTATGTGTTCAAATCTAATTCAATGAGTAATATTGGGAAAAGTGTTTTGTTTATGCAGAAGATTGTTGGCACAAGTACATCAACCCATAGTTCTATAACGAAATTCACCATAATGACGGATTTATCCAACGGCATCGGAGCCAATTCAAGGTTCACTCTCTACAAAATGAAATAGGAGGAAAACATGAAACAAATAGTAACCGCACTTGAGTACGATGTAAAGACAGGACAGACCATAACAAAAGAAGTTGAAATGGAGATGCCCGACCCTACCATCATTGAGAATGAGAGAAGGGTTCAGGAAATCAAACAACGACTTGCGGAGATTGACACCGAATCCATCAGACCACTACGGGCAACTGTAGATGGAACTGCCACTGAATTTGATGTCAACAAATTATCCGCACTGGAAACCGAAGCAACCAATCTGCGAACCGAAATGGCTTCGCTTTTGGCATATAAAAGTTAATGTATCAATCGCCAACCATAGCGAGAAGGAGAATTTATGTTTTACAACAGACTCATGCCATTGCTTGAAGCGGACGGAAGTTCGTTACCCGATGGCAATGCACAGACCAGTGCAGAAACCGTTACCGCCACGCCGGAGAATACCACTCCCAGAGAAATTGAAATTGTGGTAAATGGTAACAAAGAAACAATCAATCTCGATGATGTTGAAACGGTGAAAGCCTTGTTGCAAAAGGGCAAGAACTACGACAACGTTGCCGAGAAATGGGAGAACGCAAAGACGAAACTGTCAAAGGCGGAAGAAGTGGCAAGGCTTTATGGATACAAGAACGAATACGGTCAAGGAACTGTAGAAGAATTTCTTGAAACAATCAAGCAAGACTACGACAAAGTCCAGTATAACAGTTTAGTCGATACCGGAATCCCCGAGGAAACTGCCAAAGAACTCATCGAACTTCGAACAAAAGCCGAAAGAGCCGACAGTGTACTCAAAGAATATGAGGAACAGAAAACCAAACGACAGCAAGAACTTGAATTTGTCGAATACTTCCAGATGGTAAATGGCAGACCTTTCACAGAAAAGGACAAAATACCCACAGAAGTATTGGCAGAAGAAAAGAAAGGTGTTCCTCTTAAATGGGCTTACGCAGATTACCTTGCAAGAGAATCTGCAAAGAAAGCCGAAGTTGAAAAAGTCAATGAACAGAATAAACAAACAGCCGCACCGAGTATGGGTTCTAATGGTTCGCAAGGACTATCCTTCACAAGAGAGGAAGTCGCAAAGATGAGCCGAGAAGAAGTCAAGAAGAACTTCGGTGCAATCACAAAATCCATGAAACTATGGAGCAAATAAAGGAGAAATAACATGGCAGCAAACGTAAACGCAGATGCTTTTATCCCGCAGATATGGGACGCACAAATTGTCAGGACACTGGAAGATAACCTGTTCGCTAGAAAAGTTTGTAAAGCAGTTCCGGCAATCCGAGCAAAGGGTGCTGGCGATACTGTTCACTTCAATGGTCTTGCAGATCCTACCGTAGCAGACTACACCGGTTCTATCACTTATGAAGCACTGGTATCTTCACAGGTAGACCTGCTGATTGACCAGCAGAAAGCCTATGCCTTCAAGGTAACTGATATTGAAGATGCTATGGCTAACGTAGACCTTAAGGGTTCACAGGCTATGAGAGCCGCTTATCAGTTGCAGAAAGCTGTTGACACTTACATCTTCGGTACTGCCACTTCCCCGGCAGTAGCTGATGCCGGTCACACTCTTACCGCTGATACCTCTGTGGATTCCGCAACTATCCTGTCCGACATTTCCGGGTTCAGCCGAGTGCTTGAAGAACAGAATGTCATGGGCGGAGATAAGTGGATTCTGGTTCCGCCTTGGGTTAAAGAAAAGTTACAGTTAGCCGGAGTAAAGTTCTCTATCAATGAGGGCATCAATGGTACTGGTGGTATGGCTTGGGCTAATTACCTTGACATGGACATCTATGTAACCAACAACCTGTACAACTCTGGAACTGCCGCTGCTCCGGTAACTACCGTACTGGCTGGTTCTTACAACGCTATCGTGTACGAAGATGTTCTGTCCAAGACTCGTGCTATGGAATTGGAATCCTCTTTCGACATGGGTCTGTCCGGGCTGTTAGTATTCGGTGCAAAGGTCATTAAGCCGAACGAACTGGTTAAGAGGGTCATGACATATACTGCCGAAACTGCCATTTAATGGTAATTAGGTAGTACATAGTAACCAATGTTAAATCGGGTGGGTGAAATTCCCACCCATATAAAGGAGAATAATTATGGCAGCAGGAGATAAAATCACTGTAACTAAAAATACTCTGTCGGCATTCAATGCGGCAACTTCCATTTCCGCAGCATTGACCGCTAATGCGGCAACCGCAGATACCGACGGATTAAAACAGCCTTATGCAATTGCACCGACCAAAGCTGAAAGCAAAGGACTTCTGATTGTTAGAAGCACCGGTGCTGCCGCTGATGGCAACTTGACCGTTAAACTGATTAAGGGCGTAAACGGAATGGCGGCTGTTGCCGACCTTTCGCTGACAGTAACCAAGAACACTACCGCAGTTATCCCTGTAGACGGACGATTCAAGAGTGCTACCGGCACGTTCGAAATTGAAATCACTCCGGCAGGAACCGATACGTGCCTTACTGACCACGCCCTGTCTGTGGCTTTTGTAGAACTAGTTTAAGAAGGTGGGGGCAGAAATGCCCCCTATCTTATATGGAGGACACCATGAAGTTTTTAGGCGAACCTAATATGTTGATCCGAATGAACTATCGGCATGGTCTGCTTTCGTACTGGAAAACAGTTGGAAGGTTCGACAAGGACGGTGTGTTTGAAACGGACGATGAAAAAATAATCAAACGGATGCAGAGAAATTTTCCTGTTTCCGAATCAAAGGAGTTGCGACATTGTAAGAAGTGCGACTTCACTTGCGAGAATCAAGGTGAACTTCTTGCACACTATCGTACTGCACATCCGAAAGGAGAGCAAAATGTTACAGAACCAACTGCATAACAAGTTCATGAATACTTTCGAGTTTCTAACCGGTGCGGTAAAAATTATTGACAACGACCATGCGTATATTCATCAAGGCAAGTATTTTACAAGGGCAACGAAATTCACATTGGCTTCCGGTGCATCAATAAAGTTCACTCTGCAAACCAATTCGGAAAAGGTTATCCACTACAGACCGATTAATATCCGGACGAGTGCTGACAATCTAAGCGGATTCTTCTTCGAAGGTTCGAGTGGTGCGAGTGGTGGCACTGCCCTAGTTCCGTCGAATCGGAATAGAACCTCTACTGTCACAACGGATTCCATTTTAACTCAAGGGGCAACGGTAACAAATAACGGTACTCAAATATCGGAATTGTTCATACCGGGTTCTACCGGTGTCGGTGGCACTAGAACCGGAAGTGACTTAAGCGGCACTAACGAATGGGTATTGAAACCCGATACCCTTTACACGATTGTGCTGACTAATGGCTCTAGCGGAAACAACACTATATTTTTAGAGTTCCAATGGTATGAAGAATAGGAGAAACCATGAACAATGAAGTAACCAATAAATTAGCCAAGTTCCTAATTGGTCAAGTCGAAAGCAATAGGGGGATTGCCCTTGCATCTTTGGCTAGGACAGCAACGAACTCAACATCTGACTTCACAAACGTTGGCCATCAATCTTTAATTGTAGTATTTGATGTGACCGCAGTAAGCACTTCTGATGTCAAGTTGAAGATTGAAGGAAAAGATCCGGCAAGTGGAAAGTATTACACTATTCTCGAGTCTGCTAGTGTAACCACTATTTCCATTAACGTTTATAGAGTAAGCCCTCACTTGACTGCCGCTGCAAACACTATTGCAAAAGACATTATGCCTACCACATTTAGGTTCACTATGACCCATGCAAATGCAAATTCCACAACCTATTCAGTAGGGTATATGTTGGTATAAGGAGTAGAATATGACAGTAAATGAAATATTTGAAAGAGCAATTGCTTTGGTCGATGATATAACCGATGCCGGCGCTGTCGATACTGCGAATACAGCAGACTACAAGGCTAGGACTCCGTACCTAATCAATCTCTTTCAGATGGAATTGATTAAGAGTGGCAATCTGTTTACTAAATATCCTATTGCCTATAAGCCACTCAAAAACATTTTGGTCGGTGGAGATTACTTTGATATTGAAGAACACATTGATTCCGATATCATAATTGAAACCGAAGGAGTTGCCAAGACTTATTACTTCGAATCCGATGGTGCAAGTGGTACTGTCAAGATTGAAGATTATAATGGCTCTTGGAATACATTGGCAACAATCACGTTAGCAAATACCGGCATGGGCTTTGTGCCTTACAAGGCTCTAATCACGCCTACAAGCGGTGCAACTAAAAGCCGGATAGTATTCTCTGGTTCGCATTATTACCGGTTCAGAAACGTTTGTATGCACTCTGAAAGCTTCTCTAATGTAAGCAGAGTATACGACTATTCTCCGATGGTAAAAGTTACCCTTCCAACAACCACTCATTCCATTATGAATGTGGTATTCAAAGATGCGAACAACTACGAAATCACACCAAGATACAATGTCGAACACAATGGTATCGCATGGGAGATTTTATTCCCAAGAGATTTCGAAGGCGAACTGCTTGTTACCTACATTCCGAATCCGACTAAAGTCACCGCAACCGATTTGTCCGATACGGTAACTGTTGACGATTACTCGGCAAACATCATGGCTTATATGTTGGCAGAAGCCTTCATGAATGTCGAACACAATGATTACCTCGCCGGTCTTTTCAAGAACAAATATCAGCAGTTAATCGCAGAATCTCAATACCGAAAGCCTAAACCGGCAGTTAAAATAGTGAATGTCTATGGGAGTGTATAAATATGAAAACAGTAAATCTGAACATAGACAAATTCCTCGGACTTCATACGGATGCTTTGGGTGACACCGAATTGAAGGTTGGCGAATTGTCGGATATGAAGAACTTCAAAATCACCGAAGGGTACAATATCGAAAAACGAACCGGGTATGCAGGTGTTTTAAACTCCGCAACCGGTCAGCCAATCAGAGGTCAGTGGTACGGAAGGCTAAACGGTTCGGACGTGCACCTATTTGCATCGGACGGTCACGTATATAAGAACAACGGTGACGGCACGACAACCGATCTCGGCACACTAACCGATGCACCTACAAGTTTCTTCCAGTTTGAAGATACCCAGCCAATCCGCCAAAGAAGGGCGGGAACTTCTGCACCATTTGGATACAGTGCCACTCTCGCAACCAAGCTTGCACAGACTTTCACACCACTTCGCACCATGCGGTTAACATCTATCGAGATTGCCCTTTCAGTATTCGATCACTTGCAGGTTCCCGCAGATGCCGTTCAGGTTAGCCTTTACAATACAAGTGCCGGACTGCCCACTACCTTAATCGCAACGGCTAAAAACACGGTTGCCGGCAGTGCGTTGCCGACAAACGACACGTACAATGTTTTTTCTTCGCATATGTTTTACTTCGACGAAGTTACGCTGACGGTCAATACGCAGTATGCCCTTGTTGTAGAAAGAACCGGAACGTTTAGTGCAACAAGATACTACCTGATGCCTTCCACTTCTTCATCGCTTTATTCCGGCGGTACTGCTGTTACCTACAACAACACCACTTGGACGGCGAACGCATCTTCTGACTTCTGGTTTGGTGTTTACGGGAAAGCAGAATACTCCATCTATATTCAGAACGGAGTGGAATACAAGAAGTGGACGGGATACGGAAGCATTTCTGATGTTACTGGGTATGTCCCAATCATCGTTACCGGTGCAAATCCAACCACCGGAGTTGGTGTCACGAACGAAACTCTCAATTCATTAACCGGTCAACGCAGGGTGTTTTACAACGGGAACAACAGCACTGTAACCTACAAACTCCCACAAGCCAACATAACCTCTGTTGACTTTGCTTATATCAACGGAATTGGTGCATCTTCAATTACAACGAACTTATTGACCGGCACCGTCACGTTTACCGTTCCGCCAAACACTGGTATTGACAATGTTGAAATCGTTTACACCGTCGGTGCAGATGACAAATCCGAGGTTCTACGCAAGACCAATTACGAATTTTACGGCGGAAAGAACGACACCAGAATCTTCCTGTACGGAAACGATGCTACTCTGATTTATTCCGGTCTTGCAGACGGCGTGCCTTCTGCCGAATACTTCCCCGTTTTAAACTACATCAGGGTCGGTGCAGAAGAAACAAAGGTTACGGCTTTGGAAAGGCAATACGACCGATTAATCGTATTTAAAGAAACCGATACATGGTGGCTCACCTATGAGTACACTTCGCTTATCGGTGTTGAGTTTCCGGTTTATCCGTTAAACGACACTATCGGCTGTTCGGTTGTAGGACAAAGCCGGTTAATCCAAAACAATCCGTTTGTCGTATTCGGAAAAAAGGTTTACCAATTTGTCGCATCGAATGTTCGTGACGAACGAAACGTTGCGTATATGTCTAACCGGATTCAGCCTTTGCTCGATGCAGAAACCATGACCGGAATCATCACATTCGATTATGAAGCGGAATCGGAATACTGGATCATCATCGGCAAAGAGGTCTACATTTACAATTATGAGTTCGATGTGTGGTATTACTACTATGTCAACGACACCATCACTTCGATTTGTTTTACCGATAAACTCACAATCGGAACATCCGGCGGTCAACTGATGAAATTCGGCGGTCAACTTACCGATAATGGTACGGCAATCGATGCTTATTTCAAGACTGGATTCATGGATTATGGCACTACCATCTATCGGAAGTTCGTGAATTTCATATGGCTTCAACTGTATCTTGACGGCAACGATTCGACCGCAGATTTCTACTACCAGACCGACAAGGACTCCGAAACGCTTGTGAAGGAACTCGATTACACGACACAGACCAATCCGAAAGCCATTAGGCTCAAACCCAAAATGAAGAAATTCGTTGTCGGAAAGTTCATCATCAAGAACAACACAACGACCCGATGCAGAGTTTTGAACATATCCGCACCTGCCATCATCGGCGGTATCTCTAAATAAGGAGGGTAATACATGGCAACTACATTTCAAGGTGGAGAACTTCTAGGCAAGTCCTTCAACGAAATAAAGAACAAGGCACTCGCCCAAGAAGAACCTTCGTGGATTGGCGGAACCGGAAACCCTAACTACCGACCCGGTATGCAGACGGCAGGTGTCACAAGTCAGTGGACAGCAGCAGAAAGAGCAAGATTGAAAGCCATCGAACAGCAGAAGAAAATGACGATGGAAGCACTAAACCAAGCACAGCAGAATGTCGGCAGAGAATTTGAAGCTGGAAAGACTACATTGTCCGGTCAATACCAAGCCGGAAGAAGAAGCCTTGCAGAATATCTTGCACAGAGGGGTCAGACTTCAAGCGGAGTTGCCGCACAGGGACAGATTCAAGGTCTGTCAGCACTTGGCCAAGGTCTTGCTCAATTAGAAACAGCAAGAGAACAATCCCTTGCGAATATTGCACAGCAGAGAGCGATGGCAGAACAGACAGCATTACAGCAACAGGCAGACATTGCCGGTCAAGCAGAAGAACAAGCATTCAATCGTGACCTTGCAGCAATCCAATCCGGTGCATATCAGCAAGATATTCAAGCCGAAATCAATCGCAGAATGGCACTCAATCCGAACGACCCGACCATTCCGTTCTTACAAGCACAGAGGAATCAGAAACTTGCCGGAATTTCACAAGCAGAAGCAGAAGCAAGACAGCAAGAGTTTGAGAACCAGTTGGCACTTGCTAGGCTCCAGAGAACCGGAGCTGGTGGAGGTGGTGGAACTAGTGGCATGACCGATGAAGAATACCGCAAGTTCGCAATTCAACAGGCAACAAGCGGTGGGATATTCTCACAATCTACATTTGACCAAATCATGTCATTACGATATGGTACACCTGAAACATCTACTTCGGCAACTCCGGCGGTCTTGTCTGATAGAACCGCAACTAGCAATCCACAAGCTGATATAACAAACCTTGTATTACAGTACGAAGGCGGAAGAATAACCAAAAACATTCTCGATATGAGATTGAGGAATTATGGATATAAATTTGACAGCAGAACAAATTCCGTAGTTCCGCTTTAAGGAGGTAGCGAATGGCTATAACAATTCAATTCAAAGAGGGTAATGTGGTGCAGACCGGAACTGCTCCCACTCCTACAGCCATACCAGTTACTCCAAAGCCAGCACAAAAAGTGGTTGGTCCTATTTCTACTCCTAGAGCAGTTGCACCCATTGTTGCACCAAAGGTCCAGCCAAAAGAGAACATTCTTCAAAAGGCTTTTTCGAAAGAAGATTATGCCACCAAATTCAAGAAGGGTGATATTGCTGGTGGTATTGCAAACCTTGCCGGTGCTACATTAACCGCCGGTCAATCTGCATATCTAAACTTGGCAAACCAACTAGCCTCTGTAATTCAAGGGAAAGGATTGCAACCGATCCAATATCAAATGTCCTACGAGGATTACGAAAAGGCTGTTGCAGAACGTGGCGGAGTCAAGCCAACAAGCGAAGTTATCAGAGAACAAAGTCCGCTACTTGCTAATATCTACAAGGTAGCATTAGAGGTTGGAACTGATCCACTCGAACTTACTCCGCTTGGATTCTTAAACGACATTAAGGCGGCAAAGGGTGCTACACCATTAACTAAACTGCCTACACCTACACAAGCCCCTAGAATGACCGCACAACCTACTTCTGTTCCTAGTGGCATCAACATACCACAAGCCACACAAACACCGCCTACGGCTACCGTACAACCTTCTATGGCTACTCCACAACCTTCCGCATCTACAAGCCAAGATGTATCGTCTTTCATGTCAAAGATTTCCTATAAAAAAGAACCTCGTGAGAAACCAATTTCTCAAAGATTAGAAAATCTTCGTATGGATTTAACCGACAATCTTGCACCGCTTGAAAGATTGGAAAAACAGGCAACCGGTAGAATCAATTCGGCAGAACAATCTTTATATAAAACAGCTAGGCTTACAAGGGGAGTTCCCGAACAAGCATCTGGTCGTATCGAGTTTCAGTTAAAGCCAATAATAAAGGCTGTCGAGTCAGCCGGATTGGACTACAAAGACCTCGGGGCTTATGCTTTAGCCAGACACGCACAAGATGTTAACGCACTAGGGTACAAGAGTGGTTTTACAGACAATGAAATCAATGCAATATTGCAGAAATATCAAGGCAATCAGGCTTTAGAAGATGCTCGGTTGGCACTTCTGAAATACAATGACGATTTGATTCAGACTCTTGCCGACAGCGGAAGAATCTCACAAGACTTCCTTGCCAACATGAGGGCAAAGTTTCCGAACTATATGCCACTCCAAAGGGAAATTGATGAACTTGAAATGGAAAGGAGTTTCACTCCCGGCTCACCAATTAAATCCCTTAAAGGAACAGACCTTCGCAAAACGATTGATCCACTTGAAAGCATTGTCGGTAATACATACAAACTTCTCGCATCTGCCGCACAGAACGATGTTGGCATTCAACTAAAGAATATCGTTGACAACAACCCTAATCAGACATTTGTCAGAAGGTTAGGCAAGGACGATAAGGCTAGAAATGCTGTAACGGTATTCGAGAATGGCGAACGTGTACGATACGAAGTAGACGAGAATGTTTATAAGGCATTTGAAGGATTGAATGAATCTAACAGCAACGTGCTTATTAAGATGCTTTCTTATCCTACTTCATTACTTCGTGCCGGTGCTACATTGACACCGGAATTTGCCGCAAGAAACCCAATGCGTGACGTAGTTCAAGCCTATGTAACTTCCGGATTCAATCCGGTTACAGACTTTGCACGAGGTCTTGCATCTTATCTTGGCAAAGACGATATGTATAAATCGTTCCTTGAAAACAAAGGTGCTTTTGGAAACTTGACATCTTACGACCGAACCACAAACAGAAAGATTCTGAAAGACATTATCAAGACTCCGGTATCCAAAAAGTTCATCAATGTAATCGACCCAAGAACAACCGTTGAATTGATGCGTAAAATCTCTGATGCAACCGAAACTGCTACCAAACTCGGTATGTACAAGAAGGGAATCAGAGAAGGTTTAAGCGAAGCAGAATCCGCATACCAGGCAAGGGATTTAATGGACTTCGCAAGAAAAGGCTCTACTATCGAACAAGCCAACAAGGTAATTGCTTTTGCGAATGCCAACATTCAGGGTAAGTCCAAGTTATATCGTGCAATTAAGGAAGATCCAATCGGTGTCACATCTAGAATGGCGAAAGGGTTGGTCATACCGGCTATTACCGTGAAGGCTTTGCAGTATGCTCTTGCTAACGAAGAACAGACAAAGACCATTGAAGATGCACCGGATTGGTTGAAAGATACATTCTATCTGATCCCTGTTCCCGGCACGAATATGGTTGCCAGAATCCCGAAACCATTCGACCTTGCTATAGTAGCAAACGGAACAGAACGGTTCATGGATTACTTCTTGCAAAATGACCCGACAGCTTTTGATGGGTTCGTTGAAAACACATTGAAGAATCAGAGCGTACCAATTATCCCGACAGCTGCACTTCCTTTAGCAGAGGCATGGGCGAACAAGTCTTTCTTTAGGCAAGCACCAATCGTTCCCATGAGAGAACAGAACCTTCCGAAGTCCATGCAGTTCGATGTTGGAACAAGCGAATTATCCAAGACAATCGCTGGTGGCATTGAAGCAATCGCACCCGAAGCAGCATTGGCATCGCCAAGAATCACAGAAAACACCATCAAAGGTTACACCGCTGGTCTTGGTCAATATGCTATGGACATTTACGATTACATTTCTGGCAAGGTTGCACCAAGAGAAGTGGAAAGACCGACAAAAACTACTACGCAGAAGCCACTTGCAAGAGCATTTTTAGTCAACGAAGCTGCAACCGGTAAGCCAATGGAGTTCGTATATGACGAACTTTCCAAACTTGAAACCAAGCGGAAAGGATTGCAACAGCAAGACCAAGATTTAACCGGCATCGAAAAAGACCGTTACGAAATCTTATCGAAGTACAAAGATGCAATCTATGAAGTTTCCAAGCAGATGCGTGATGTTCAGAACTCTAAAGACTTTAACTCAGAAGAAAAACGTGACATTCTGCTTGACCTTTCAAAGACTCGAAACTCTTTCGCAAAAGAAGCATACGATATGTATAAGAGAGGAAAACCCGCCGGAGAGTTCTTTACAAAGTACAATCTGACCGATAGCCAGAACGAACGTTTGGCTTTAGGTTTAGAGCAAGGTTTAACCGAACAACAGATCATCGATGCTTTCACCGCTATGCAAGGGCTGACAAAGAATGTTGAGAAGTATGATGCAATCAATTCACTTCCATATGACCTTGCAACAAAGGATAAGTTATTCATGACATTAGTGAAGGAGCAGAAATGAAAACCGAATTGATTCCAATCTTCAACAGACTCGGCATAACCGAATGGCACAACAAAGGATTCAAAGGACAAGGAATCAAGGTTTGGAATTGCGAATCGGCTGGCGGTCATGGTGCTTGTTCCAAGCAAATGATCCTCGATGTTGCACCGGAAGCCGAAGTTATATCGGCAGACTTTGGTTTCAGTATGGGGAGCGGTGGTTTCACTTCTCCCCCTACTGTCCATTATGACAGAGATTATGACCTGAAAGAATTTATTCAGAAGTTTCAGCCCGACATTATAACCGCATCGATTAAGGGTACGAATTATCCGGCATGGTCGGAGTACATGAAAGATGCTTTGAAAGACCGATGGATGCCGATATTCAATTCAGCATCTAATGAAGGAATCGGGGATGGCGATACCATTTCCACAAGATTTCCTACAGAATTATCCATTGTTATTGGTGCATTGAATTTCCCCAATGGTGTATTCAAACGGGCAACCTATTCATCGGTCGGTCCGGAACTTGATTTCTCCCAATCGGTCGGATGGTGGGATGGCACATCTGCATCCACTCCGTTCATGGCTGGGATGATGGCACTCATGATGAGCCGATACGGAACAATGTCGCATTATGAAACTTACAAACTTTTGAAGATGCTTTCAAAAGATTTGGGCGAACCCGGAACGGATAAATATTATGGACATGGGCAACCATATATGCCAAGTGGCAAGTACATCACCATGACAACCAAGTCCAATGAGTATTTCGTAGATGGCAGACCGCATTTTATGGACACCACACCGGTTAATCTGCAAGGGAACGTTTTTGTACCTGTCAGGGTGATTTCAGAGGCTCTAAATTCGCCTGTGACGTGGTTTCCAAAGACAAAGGATATAACTATCGGAAGCGATATAAAATTGACTGTAGGCTCAATTAGGGCTGTTATACGCAATGTTGAGTATATCCTTCCTTTTGCACCCTTCATAGACAAAAATAACCGCACCCTTGTACCAATCCGGTTCATCGCAGAGGCTCTTAACTGCAAAGTTGATTGGGTACAATCCGAAAGCAAGGTGATGATTCTGGAGGAAACAACATGATATACAAAGGCAAATACAAAGTAACACAACCATATAGAGGCAAGGATCATCAAGGAATAGACCTTGTTGGCGTTGACTCAAAAGAGATAGTAAGCCCAATTTCCGGAACGGTTGTTGCTAGTAGATTTGACAACTACCCTGACGGTGGAATGGGGCTATATGTAAAGATAATCGACCAGAAAAATCGCAGGCACTTATTCGCACATTTAAAAAAATCATTTGTTAGTGTTGGCGAGAAAGTCGATATCGGAACTGCCATCGGGATAGAAGGTAACACCGGTTACAGCTTTGGTTCCCATTGCCATTATGAAATAAGGCAAACAGATAAATCAGGATCATTCTTAAATGTTTCTGAAATAATGAGTATACCAAATGCTTTGGGTATTTACGGAGGTATTTATATGACAAAGGAAGAGGCTAAAAAAATAGTCAAGGCGAAAGCTGGACTTTCAGACAGTACTATACAATATATTGCAGACGATTATCGATATGGCGATGATTTGATTATCAAGTTGGCGAAAGCGATGGAGGGAAAGTAATGAAGGAATTTTTAAAATTAGTCAATGTAAAGTCTATTGTAACCCTTACCCTGACCGTTATTTTTTCGTACTTGTCCGTAGTTAAAGTGCTTACACCCGATGATTTCATGTTGGTGTTCGCCATGATTATGACATTCTACTTTAGTAAGAAGGACGAGCCAAAATAAATGCCTATGAGGAGGCTTTATATGACAGAATTCATCGTCAAATACTGGCTACAGTTTGCCTTTGGGGTCGTAGTTGCCGGTATGGGAACACTTTATCGGAAGTATCAATGCATGAGAGCCAAGCATATCTCGTCCGAATTGGCTCTGCGTGCATTACTTCGGGACAAAATCATCGCCATGTATAACAAGTACACAGAGAAGGGGCATATTCCGATTTACGAACTCGAGAACCTTGATGATCTGTTCCGTCAGTACAAAAATCTAGGCGGTAATGGGGTAATAACAGAACTGGTAGAACGTTTAGAAGATTTACCAATAACAAAATAGAGGGGCTGATGCCCCTCTATCTGTTTATAGTTCTATGATTTCTTGTATCGCGTCCAACTTCTGTTGTGCAATTTTAATTCGTTCATTCTCCTTCTTTAACAGGATTACCTTTTTCCCCAAGTCCATAATCAAGTCCATTGACTCTTTGTCCTTTTCTCTCAATCGCAGAATCTCGTCTGTCAATTCCTTGTTTCGTTTTACCAATTCCACATTGGCGGTGTCAACGATTTTAATTTCAGATAACCGTTCTATAAATTCTTCTCGCAACATTCTTCTCTCCTTTTATCCTCTAGTGAATTGATGGCTAATCTAGCTTCTGCCGCTACTTTGTATGCGGTGCTATTACACTGCCCCTTTGCGTTAAAAGCATAGTCTATAATGTCCTTTTCTGCCTTTATCGCCTGGTCGTATGTCATAAAGCACCACTTCTCTTTCGGCTTGTTTATCATCGTCCGGCAGAATCCTTTGTCATAGTTGGCACATTCTTTACAAGTTCCCATTCTCTACCTCCGTTATAATCACTTCAACTCTTGGGTTCTCCTTGTCGTACAATACCCTTGACCCATCATGCCCCACCACTATTGTGAAGTTATCATCCTCAATCACTCCGTACTTTACAAGAATGTCGCAAGTGGCAGCAAGCAGATTGCACAAGTCCACCTTCCTTCTGGTCGGCATATAGTACATACATTGTAGGTTCACTCTGCTTGAAATCGTTTCGCAATCCGGCATATAGATTTTGCAATCCTTTTCATATTGTTTGTATTGCTTTGATGGAATCAGCATTGCTCTGCCTTTGCACTGGATAATCTGCGAACTGTTCTTCTTGGTTATCGGGTTTCCGTAGATGGTAAATTCCATAAATGTTCCTCCAATTGATTTGCTAGTCCGACGAGATCGCCGCTCTCTGCTGTTATCACAAGGTCGAATTTGTCGTAATCATCGAGTGCAGTTTCGCTGATGTGCTTCTGCTGTTCCTCTGTAAGTTCTGATTTATACCCTTCTCTCACAACCTTTAGGGCATAATCGCCAATCAGTTCGTTAGGGAATCTACAATCCGGTATGATGAAAATATCAAATCTGCCCTTTAGAAGTTCGATTTCCTCTTGCGTTCTCCTTACATGGAACAATGGGTCAATGCTTCTGATGTGTTCTGTACCTAGCCATTGCAGAAACGCTCTTGCTTCTTCGGTCTTTCTTCCGTCCCATTCAAAGTAGTTTGTGTATATGCTTTTGATGTGTGATGCAAAGCTTGTGATTGCCACTCGGTATCCTCTGCGTTCGTACATTTGTTTTAGGATTTCTGCTGATACAGACTTGCCATGCCTTGCCTTACCGCTTATTGTTATAATCATTTGCTCATCCTTTCTTCCAACAATATCTTAATGGTTTCGATAGTGTTCATCCTAATTTTGTATGTGTTGCTTTCTTTGTCATTTGGATTGTGGATATTATGGTACTTCATTCTTGTTATCGATGCGAACTCATCCAGAAGTTCCCATGCCTCATCCAATCCTTCTGACCTTCCTTTTTCCCAAGCTTCATCAATGTTCATTTCTTCTCCTTTTCATTTATCCAATATACTCCGAACAGGCACACTGCCGATATTGCAAATCCGGTCAATGCCATCATGTATCTGCCACTTGTCAAGTATTGCAATCCGTCTAAAGCGAATATCACGAATCCGCTGAACAGTATTACATAACCGATAACTGTGACGATCATGTTTAAAAAGTATTTAATCGTTTCCATCCTTTCTCCTTTCGAGTTCCTTTTCAATCACGGTCTTTAACTCCACCCAAGTCTCCACATCGCAACAATCCCCCAAGCCTCCGGCTTCATGCTCGTATTGTATTTCATTTTTAATATTACGCAAGTCTTTAGTCGGCAACACCTTTATATTCTTTTTAATTCCCTTTGCCACAATGGTAGGCACAAATGTTCTTCTTCCCAATGCGTATCTAAATGCACAAAGCATGATTATTGGCTCAACTATCACTACTTGAACGGCCTTTGATTCAATTCCTTCCATCACTCCACCTCCAATAACTGCGACACTCTATCCAGGGCATCACTCCACCCTTGATTATATGGATCATATGTTTCGTGCCTTCCCGATACTCGGTATGGGTGTTCAGCTTCAAGTTTCTCGATTGCCCCAAGTAATTCGCCTTTTGTAAATTTCAGTTCTTCGTCAAATTCTAAAATTTTAACTATGTCCGAATAAAATGCCATCACTCCACCTCCCCAAAATCAATATTATCTGGTCTAAAAACCCTTCTCATCGTTCCGTTGCTTATATGCACATCGCAGTAATGAGCATCTCCTTCTCCCGCTGGTGGATGGTATTCAATCTTCGTGACAATGCAACCACCACCTGTGTCTTTATTTAAATACCAGTTTTCACATTCTCCGTTAGCATATTCTTTATACGTCTGGTAAACCGTCCTATTCATCACTCCACCTCCATCTGCATGGTGTTGGTTATTGTAATATTTTTCAACCCGCATTCATGCTTGATGCTCTCTTCTACATCCAAAATTTCCACAATGGTGTTTAACTCTCTCGCCCTTTTTACATAGCAGGACCCAACTCCCCTGCTAAATCGTTTGCTGTAAACATATGTAACCCTATAAAAGTAAATTCTTTCTCCGATATTCTCTTTCATATCACACCTCCATCAGTTCTGGATTGTCAAACTCATTTCCGATGATTTCAGAATGTTTGGCAATCGCCCAATTAAACGCATCCCCTTCTTCGTTCTTGTCGAACCACATCCACATTCCCTCTTGCGTGTCGTAGTAGATAAGAAACGGCTCATTGTCCACTAAAGGATTTGTTATGTTTAGCAGTACATCCCCCTCGTAAATCTCCTTGCCATGCCTATCCACCAGACCCGTCCATTGACCGACCGATTCGGGGAGGACTGCATACTGCTCTAAACTGTGATAACCATCGTTTGCGAAAGTTCGGCAAGTATCTATAACAATTCTTGGTTCTGCATCTATTGCTTGAAATTTTTCAAGAGGATACCCATATGCCCAACCCTCGCCATCCAACCGCTTTCCTCGGAATTTAATCGTTCTCATTGGCTACCTCCACCCAAACAGGATAATGCGTGAACAATACAGCATTCATTTGCGTCATCCCACCAAGCACACTCCTTTTCTAAACAATAGACCAACCCATTCTTGGCAGACAGTCTCATATCAGAAGTATGGCTATTGTTGGTATTTAATATCGGACACATTTTATACTCCATCACTACCTCCATATATCTTCTAAATACCACAACATTGCTACAGGCAGTGGGTAAAGTAAGAATAAAAGCCAAAACCACCAGGTGTATGTCGTGCAGAGATACAATATGAATACCCAACCAGTCAAGACCGTGAGAAAACAGAGAAGTCCTAGTGTTATCATAAATGCTCGTTTGTAGACTTCTTTGATATATTTCATCACTACCTCCTCGCCCAATAGGGCACTACTTTTTCCCGAAATATTCTGCTTGTGTTTCTCGGTTTGGGTCATCCCTAAAGTCAGTTGTACTTGAGCCTGTCGTAGTTTTGGTGGTATAGCATGGACACTGCATTGTTGATGGGGAATTTACTCTACCACATAAGGGGCATAACCAACCTTGCGTTACAAATGGTGTGTTCATCGTTCATTCTCATTTCGCCCATTCGGGTATTGATAATTATTGCGTTACCATTTCAAATATTTTAAAAATCTTTTTGTAGCAGTGCAGTTTTCTTGGTCCTTTTTAGAACACCTTCCCGTATTTTTAATTGCTTTGCTGCATTGTGATTTACTAATAAAACAATATTTGTATGGTGCTTTTGGTATCATTTTTTCACCTCTCAATAGATTGTTTCTCCCATTCGGGCATTATCAAATATAGACCACCAAGGGCTCGGTAATAACTTTCAGATTCTCCGATGGTTTTTTAACCCTCTTGTTGCCAAATAGTGTAGAGACATCTGCCCAACTCTTGTCTTTTGCAACCCTTTTGATGATTCCCGTGTTCGCCAGAGTTGGTTCGTTTTCCCAATCCGCTTTGAATTGTACCATCGCACCTCGTTTTATTTCACTCATGGCTCTCTCCTTTCGCCCATTCGGGCATTAAGTATACAAAGGGATTTCTTCTATTCTGTAGACTCCAGAGCCGTTGTAATAACGTCCAGCCATCCTGGATTTAATATATTCCTCCGCTTTTTCTCTCGTTTCGGTCACGACACATAAAGTTTTCGTTCTATCGATGACCCAATACATACATACTACAAACATTCTCAAAACCTCCTCGTCCATTCGGGTGTTAGTAATCACTCTGTTAATAATCTTTGTTCTGCAATTTGGCAATATTCTTCACTTAATTCAAAACCTATGTACTGCCGATTGTTTAAGATAGCCATCTTCGCTGTCGTACCACTCCCCATAAAGGGGTCAAGCACTATATCTCCCTCATTGCTCCACGAAATAATGTGGTCGCTGGCAAGTTTTTCAGGAAAGATCGCAGGGTGCCCATAGGCGATTTTATCGGGCGATGATTTCATGTATCCTGTCGAAAACCTCCATATGTTGAATCGGGACCCGTACTCTTTGAGCAGATTACCTTTTCTTCTCCCTATCAATGACCCATCCGATTGCCTTTCTTTGCCTTTAATTTTCTTGTTTCCGTCATACCATTTATTTTTACGATCTTTTATAATGTTTACAGATTTAGGTTTGCCTTTACTGAACACGAACATATACTCAAATACTTGGCTATATCGATTTGTTTCAGGAAAGGATATGCTGTCCTTTTCGTAAATCATCGTATCGTGGAGGTTAAACCCAACTTCTTTAAAGAATAGTGCTTGCTTAAAAGATGTGCCAGTTTCCGAACCTTTAATGGTTTTATCACCTACAATCCAGACCACAACCCCACCAACTTTTGTTACTCGGTACAGCTGTCTTGCCACTTCTTCGAAGTCCCATGAAAATCCATTGTAGTTTCGGAGATCATCATACGGTGGCGAAGTGACCGTCAAGTCAATGCTATTATCTTCAAGCAACTTCATACCTTTTAGGCAGTCCATGTTATATATTTTGTTTACCTCAAGCATCCTCTCTCTCCTTTCGCCCATTCGGGTATTGTTCATTTATTTGTCAACTTCTTTCCGCACTTTGGACAGTAGTCGGCTATTGACGAAACTATCATGTGGTCTACCACAAGGTTATTCCCTTCGTGGTCAACCAGAGTACATTCCGTGCGGGCATATCCATCTGTACGGTTACACCAATCGCAACCTTTCTCATCCCTGTCCTCGTAATCAGCAAGTTTGCTTACTGAACGCCCTGTGTGCTGTTCATTAAGTTCTTCATCGTCATATCGTGTGCAAAAGGGTGTAACCCATCGATTATGTTTGTTTTTCTTTGTCAATCTTTCCATTTTATTCTCCTTTCGCCCATTCGGGCATAACTAAAAGTATAAGTTGCATTATGACCGTCTAAAATGCTACTTCACCCCTATCGGGTGCGATCTTGTATCATGTTTTGCGGTTTATACCTTATCGGGTATTGCCCATCTTGGCAGTTCCACTCGGGCATATAAATCAATCGTTTCACTTCTTTGCAAGTCCTCATAGTGCTTTCCGGATTGCCTTGCCATTCTTTCCTTCTCGTCAATCTTTGACGGTCTGCCCATGTATGGCTCTAGAAAATCCGTCCATTCAATCGTTGGTGATTTTTCTTTGTGGAATTTTTTCGTGCATCCTTTTGAGCAGCACTTAGACCGGTTCGTTTTAGGCTTGAATACCTTGCCACAGATCGCACATTTTGTTTCCGGATAGTCCACATGTTCCTTTATTACGGTTGCCCTGCTCACACATTTCTTTGAGCAAAATACTTTCTTCGGATTCCCAATGAAATTCTCTCCACAAATCGGGCAAGTCTTTTCTTTCGGAAGTTTTTTCTTGTAGTAGACAACCTTCCTTGCTTTTTCTCTGCAATCTTCCGAACACATCTTTTCTTTGCCGGTCTGCATGAACTTCTTCCCACAATACGCACACTCTTTTTCTCTTGGTTGCTTTTTAGCTTTGATCTTTTCGTATGCTCGTTCTTGCCTTTCCTTCACGCCGACCCATCGGCACTGTTCGGAGCAATACCTAGCAGAATGTTTCTTGGCTTCAAACTCTTTTCCGCAAATCTTACAAATCATTTTACACCTCTATTCCGGTCTGCTTTTCAATGATCGCTTTTAAATCTTCCCTTGTGACATAATCGCCAAGCAATCTACTTGCAGCGGTTACCTCCGCCATGAACTTCTCAAGGTCTTTTGCATCGAACTTATACCTATCGGAAAGGGTAGCAAGTACGATATACAAGACATTTTCCGTTGCTTTCTTGCTGGTCATTTCGGTTATCTGCTTGACCATCTTATATGTATAGTTCATTTTTAGCCTCTAAAACGGGATTGAATCATCGTCAATAGCCTGGAACCCATCGGGGATATTACTTCTAGGCACATCGGATTCTTCAAACTCAAACTCATTGATAAAGTAGTACGGAACAGTTGCCTTGTCTTTCAGATAGAAGTCCACCCATCCATTGATGTTAGTGATTTTAGTTTTGTTCGGGACAGCAACATCTTTTCTGAACTTCACACTAATGTACCCATTCTCATATGTTCCGTCCGGTTTCTTGTGCGAAAGCCCCATTGTGTAGTACATTCTGCCATTGTATTCCTTTGCGAATACCATTCCATCACCTGTTACATTTGTTTTAAGCATCTTGGTTCTCCTTCTCCATCTTCTCTTTGATAGCTTCATACATGAACTCTTTAATTGTCATTCTTTTAGCAACCGCCACTTCCCTAATCGCTGCCAGTTCTTTTGCTTCAAACAGCAAAGGGAACGTTTTGATTTTAAACTTTTCCATATTATCTCCTTTCCAATCCTTTCAGCTTTGACAACTCGTCCGGTGTAATTGTTTCGATTCCCAACTCTTTTGCTTCCGATACTACTCCGTCAATCAGTATGCTCATTTCGGTAGAATCCATGTCTGAACTACCCATATAAACCTTGACATAAGTACAATTGTCCTTTTCTTTACCTATGTCGTAGTACTTGATTGCTCTTGTCAGGATCGGCAGACCTTCTGTCGGAAGTTTTATCAGTTGACTCTGACCGTATCTGCGTAGCATTTCCAAATACACTTCGTCTTTGCTCGACCGGAGTACGTTGGCTATCTCGTTTATCAAATGCCATAGATAACCGTTCGCATCGAGTGACCTTTTATTTTTCGGTTTAACGATGGTCAATTCCCACCCTTGATGGTTTATACCAAACTCCGATAAAAGTCGCTCTATGGCTTCGCTAGAGCCTTGTGGCACTATTGCAGATACCTTGTACTCACCGCCGAAAAGTCTTTCTGCCATCAGGCTAATGATTTTCATCGGAATCCTCCGTTAAATAGTTCTTTCCAAAATCCTCGAACCATGCTTCCATAGTCTTTGTTTCCAAGTATTTCTTCTGCGCCAACTTTTTAATCCTCAAGTCCAGTTCCCTGTCCATGTGCGGTGAGTAGTTTCCTCTGTGGTGGTTGGGGCAAAGATAAACCTTTAACCCCAACCTTTCAGATGTTTTTCTGTTCGCCCCAAAGAAACAATGGTGTTCTTCCACATTCGGTGATCCGCATATCAGACACAACTTTTCCTCTTGCAGAATGGATTCCATCTTACCCTCGTTTCTTTTCTAATTCATTTCTCAACTTTTTATTTTCTTCCAATAACCTCTGATTTTCTAACCACAAATCTTTAAATCCAAGTTCTTTTTCTGAACAAAATTTATGTATCATTTCTCTAGTTTCCAAAACAGAATCTATTAGTGATTCCAAGCTTTCTGCTTCTGATTTTTTTAGTTCCTTGTCTAAAACTGCGTTTAAAATATGCTCTATTCTGTTATAAAACCCCTTTTCGGAAACAATTATTTTCCCCAAAGTTCTTTTTTGCTTACTTTCATATCGCTGCTTTAATATGTAGTTTAGCGGGTCAGATTCGATTGACCACCCATTACCAATTTTTACATTCATTGTTTTTACCCTCGTTTCTTTTCTAGTAGTTTGATTGCCTGGTTCCACTGTTCCAATGTCAGTTCGTCAAGTGCTTTTACCTTGTAATACTTGCACAACTCGGCTACATTTGTATTGGTATGCTCGGCAAGTTCTTTGATTGCTTCTGCTTGGACATCGTTGATTTTTTTCTTGGTGTCCACTTGCTGTTCCTTTGGCATATCTGCTTGCGTGTCCTGCTTCGCATCTTCCGGCAAGTCCTCTCCGGCGTATATATAAAGACCTAAACCATGCCTTGCGATTGCTTTTGTCAGACTTCTTTGGATAGCCTTGTTCACTTCAAAGCTTGTTACCGCAGCCTGTGGAATCGACTTGTTCTTGAAGTCCATCACCGGCAGATATTCAATGTGTTCAATGGAATCTTCGTCTGTCACAACGGTCACTCCGGTTTTAACCCAACAAGTATTTCCATCTGTGAAGTAGTTCCATCCATTTGCGTTTTCATATACGGTGTAAAACGACCTCGGGTATTTCTTTTTAACTTCGCCCCATGCCCATGCCCATGAAAGGTAGGTTAATCCGTTCTTCTTTTCCGTCTTGTCGGATACGTTAATGCTGTTTAATTGTTCGAAGTAATTCATTATTTATCTCCTCCGCTTCTTCTTCTGTGATTTCATCGAAATCATCCTCACTTTTACAGTTCTTGCAATAACTATTGCTTGGGTATTCGTCTGTTATTGTCTGACATCTGCAACAAATCCACATTTCAATACCTCTCACTCCATGCGGTAAACAAGTCTACCGCCTCTCCGAAAGATATGTCTTTCTGTTTTGCCAATCCGCCGATTGCATCAGATACGTCTGCGTAACATGACTTGCAATAATCTTCTTCACTTGTGATGTACCGTTGATGGCAACCATTACAGATCGTCACTTCTTCAAAATACTCGCTGCCACATTCGGGGCAAGTCTGTATTTCTTCGAAAATTCTGGTGTCAACTTCATAGTGCGGAACAAGTACAACCTTTGGTGTGATAAATTCCGCATAACATTTTGTGCATTTGTTCATTTTCATCCCCTCCTACATACTATTATACTCTCACTTACTAACTTGTCAACTATTATTTTGCAATCTCCACAAATTTATATTTTCTGCCGATATAAACCGATGGCACATTGCCAACCTCTCCGGCTCTGTGCTTTGCCAACATCAGCAGAACGGTCTTTCTACCATCGTCCGGATTGTGGTATGGAAGTTCCATCTTGTTGCATTGGGATTCAGTCGGCACATGAAGCATGATTACCACATTGGCATCTTCTTCGATTGATCCGGATTCCTTTAGATTCGCCAGTGTCGGGAAGTTTTCGCTTGCGTCCCGGTTAATCTGTGCCAACGCGATAACCGGAATCTTGAAGTCCATCGCCATCAGTTTCAGCTTTCTTGTAATGGCGGTGATTTCTTCCCTTCTTGAATTAAACCTTTCGTCCTCTCGCATGAGTCCAATCTGGTCAACAATTACCAAATCCGGCTGTGTTCGTGCAATTTCCACACGTAATTGTGCGGTATTTCGGATTCTTGTATTGATGTCCAGCTTATACGATGCGATTTTGTCCACCGCTAATGAGGTCTGACTCCATTCATACTTCGAAATATTTCCGGTTTTCATAGCATGACCATCAATATCTGATAAGTGAAGGACTAATCTTTCCAACAACTCCGATTCGCCCATTTCGAGCGAAACGAACAGCACTTTGTAATTGTGTGACAGGACATTGTTGGCTACCTGTAAAGCGAAAGCCGACTTACCAGAACCAGGTCTGCCCGATATGATAACCAAGTTTTCCTTTTGGATTCCGTTGGTCTTTATGTCAAGCTTTGGTATTCCGTAACCCATGCTTTTATCAACGGATTTCCGGTTGTCAAGTTCGCTTATAAGATCAAGCAGTTGTTGTTTCAAGTCCTTTGCCTTGCCATGCGGTATGATTTCCTTCATTTTTTCGATTACTTGTGATGCCTTTTCGTATGCTGTCCCTTGAAACGGTGTTTCGATGGTTTCTTTATACTTCCTTTCTGCCACTAAAAGCTGCATCTGTTCCACATAGGTTTCAATTTGACTTGGAAATGCTTTTGACATCAACTCCGCAAGTTCCGCAACCTTTGTTTCCCCGGCTGCGGTTGCTATGCTGACCGGTTTGCCATCCTTAATCGCCTTTACGATATTGGAAAACGTTCCGGTAAAGTAAATGAAATCCTCCGGCTGAAACAGTTCTGTGTATTGCAACATCTTATTCTGAACCCAAATACCGATCAATTGCTTTTCCACATCTGATTGTCTTACCATAACGAAATCCCTCCGGGTGCATTACATTTTTCTTTCTGTTCCTTCCTTGCCCAATTACGGATGGTCGCAAGGTGGCTTTCATACTTTTTGCCTTTACTTGCCATGTAAACAGAAAGGTTCTCGATGCGTTCCTTGTAATCAGAAAACTCGGATTTTAGTTTTTCCAGTTCTTCATCCGATAGCAAAACGTTGTTGTACTCACCATATTTGTGTTTTACTGGCTTGTCCTTTTTCTTCTTATTCTTTTCTTTATCTGATTCTTTATCTAATTCTTCTTCTATTGCGTTACGTAACGTTTCATGTAACGTTACATGCTCATCTGGTGTCGGTAATTGCTTTAATTTCTCCCTGTGCCTACTTACACGTTTCTTTGTAAGTTCCCTTACATGTTCCATTCCATCAACGTTTTGGTGCTTTTCCCAATTAGCAATTGAAATAGTTTCGTTCTCTTGAATGTCGACCATGCCGAAGTTGACGAAAACATTTAAAGCCATCTGGATTACATTCACCTCTCGATTGAATATCGTCGAAAGCATTTCAATCGTATATGGGATTCTATTGGATAAAAAAAGCGATCCGCTGCTATTTGATTTACCGGCAAGAGTTAAAAGCTTAAACCATATTACAATGATTTCGTCC
>Ga0075012_10001174_pt1 | contig 27198 bp, 31 predicted proteins | sample All_14_2_FD_71474 | JGI IMG/M metagenome (GOLD analysis project Ga0075012, IMG submission 71474) | Freshwater microbial communities in response to fracking from Pennsylvania, USA - Allegheny Zone_MetaG_DW_15 | ecosystem: Environmental > Aquatic > Deep subsurface > Groundwater > Drilled...
GGTAAAGGTGTCGGCGCCGCGCATAGGGGGTGTCGCTTCAGGTCGTGGGGGTGCTACGCTGATAACGCATCACGCCACTGAGGCGTGGACTTGGCGGCTGGGTATTTCCGCAGCCTGCTAAGGCATGGGTCCTGTCATCAGGACGTGCCACCGGCCTCAGGGAGGGCGGCCGGATCAGAGGTACGAACCTTTGACCTGCTCATGATAAACGTCTCATCGTGTTGGCATGTCGCCCTCCGTGTGCTGTTTTTTTCGTCATGCGGTGGGAAGCGACGCCACGCAAAACCAATGGCGGCGATGGCCAGCAATATCAGCAGCAACATGCAAGCGCCGGTAGGGTGTAGGTCGAAAGCCTCTACCAGGCGGATGATGGCGGCACAGGCTGATTGAAGTATCGCGTCCATTTTGGTTCTCACATTGGCCAACCGCTGGCCACATGAGAACCATTTGATGTCATGAGGCACGCCCTATCCAGGGGCCTTTGACCACGTTTTTTTGCCCTAATTGCCCGCGTTACATTTGTGATCCGGTGCCTCTTGCGGCGGCAAACTCGGCAAGCCAGCGAGCCTCGCGTTCGCGATCCATGGCCTTTAAGGCGGCGTAGTCTTGATCCACTTCCCGCTTGAGTCGCAGGCCTGCGCAGACATGCCATCCGATCACCAGGGGCACCATGAGCCAGCCAGTTGCAACCAGGATCAGAGGGTCGATGGTCATGTCGGTTCTTTTCTCGTTGGTCGGGGAGGGCGTCTCGTACTTCGGTCTTGTACGAGGGCTTGGTTGTTAGCGTCACAGCGTGACGACAGATTTTGATCTCATATCGTGTTCCCATCAAGGTGGGCACAATCCGTCATGCCATGACGAGGAAGGATCGCGCAATGTTGATGAGCCACGATGACTATGAGCGGCAGCAGCAGCTGTGGGACGAGAGAGCCCGCGCGGCTCAGGCTGCGGCCGCGCAGGCCTATGGACGGCTGCTGGAGCTGGCCGAACGGCGCGATAGTGGCCAGGTCGGACGTGTCGCTTTGTTCCTGGCCAGCACCTACAACGGTGAAGCGTTTCCTTTTGATCTGTTTGAACTGCGCTGCGTTGATGTCGGTATTTCCGATGACATGCTGATATGCCTGGATGCCTTGCGCTGGGGGAAGGCGGATCTTTATAAATTGGTTCCAGACGGTGATCAGCGTGTGCGAGCGGTGATTGACTTATGGGGCATCAAGTGGCCTGAATAGGCCAACCGATCATGCCCCTTCAGAGGGAATCTAGTGCTCGACGAGCGTCAGCAATGGATTGCAGAGATCGATTGGCTTCATCGCGTTGCTGATGCAGTTTTTCTAACTCGGATTCCAGGTCGATGACTCTTTCCTCCAATTCCGCTGCGTTCCTTTTCGCTTGATCTGCTCTGGTGTGAATATCTCTGGTCGTTGCAAATGCGTTGGCCAGTTCCGCATCCGCTCTTTCTCTGGCCTCATTCAGTAGATCGTCGGCTTGTTTCTGAGCCGAGGCGATCATGCTCTGGTGCTGCTCAATTGATTGCTGGGTTGGTGCGATGACCTTCAGGTGCATTAACCTTAATGCGCCGATGGTCGAGCCTAACAAGGCACCGGCAGCTAGGATTTTGGCAACCACGATCATCCAGAATATCGCAGAGGCGCCCCCAGAAATGCCAGATTTGATCGCCTCTTTACCAGGCGCGGTCAGGCTCTTAGGGCAAAGGTCCACTCCCCATGCGCAAGCCTGGGCTACAGCAGCCTCCTTTTGCATGACATCAAGGAAGTATTGTTGCTTTTCGATTAACTCCGTGGTCTGCCTAAGCTTCTCTTCCAGTTCATCTATTCTGGCTTTGAGGCTATAGGTGTTTTCGCACGCGCTCAGCGATAGAAGTAGAATCAAGACCATTGCCCAAGAGAAGAGGCGATTTATATTACCTGATGTGTTGTTGGTCATTTGTGGAGCCTGAACAATATATTCTTGGTAATTTCTTCTGAGATCGTGTAAGTTGCAATCACCCCCCAGTGGCGACGTTCATCTTTGGCCCATTTGTTATAGCTGCTGCCTGCAGAGAATGCTTCTTTGTATCTGTCTACGATGCTCGGTGAATCTGTGATGATCGCCAGAATGTTGAAACGAGCAGGAGTGTCTTTGTATGGTGTGAGCGCGAGAACACATTTTCTGACAAAATCATCCAATGGCCTTTCCCATTTTGCCGTCAGTTCGATTTCAACGGCTACTTTGTCGCCATTTTTAAGAATCCAAAGAGCGTCAGGTTGCTTCACGTCGGCAGCAGATGCCACGGCCATTTCGCGCTCAGTCTTGAATGCGGTGATATGGCCGAGCTTCATGTTCTTCAGCGTGGCAGTCTGAGCCATTAGGTCATGGCGAATCTTGGCTTGATCAATCCTATATGGATCAAGGTTATAGGGGAGTAGCGTTGAGTGGAAGCGCTCCGCTTCCATCAAGCCTAATTCTGTCAGCGTCAAAATATAGTTGGGCACCGATTCCAGCACCCCGCCAGATTCGGTCCTGGTGGCACGCAGTAGTTGACTGTTGACCATGCGTCGAGCCAGGCCACGTCTCGCTGTTGAGCCTAGATCATCGATGACCGTGGGGGATGACCACCCCCATCGGTAGATCCAAGACAGCGCCTGGCGCATCTTGTCTTGGCCTCGTTTGCGCGGGGACGAGTGCTCCGCCATGGCTTGCCAAGCGGCTCGCGTTGCGTCTGAGATTGGTGGTCGTGATTGCGTTTTTTCTTCTGTCATAGGCTTTGCGCTACATATTGCTTCTTTTGTATACGAAGCAATGTGCAATAAGAATAGCGAAATCGTGCGCATAAAGCAAGGGTACTCCGCGCCTTTGGGCGCTGCGCCTTCCGACGCTCTAACGGCCCAGGAAACCCCGCTTTCAGCGGGGCGGCTGAGACGCCGCCGCGTAGCGGTTCCCTGGGCCTGGGGGGCTGGACGCCCCCCTACGAGCATCTCCAGTTGCGCCCGCTTACGCGGGGGGCAAGCCCCCGACCAAGGTCGGCTCCCCCAGGCCCGCCGCGCAAAGCGCGGCCACCCGCCTTGCGACGTGCTTCGTGCGCTGCGCCACTCGGACCTGCGGTCTCGCCTTCGGCGACACTGCAACGCGGGTGGCCGCGCTTCGCTTGGCGGGCGGGGCTTCGCCCCCCATCCGGCTATCGGGTGCTTGGGCACCCTGCGGTCCCCGTTCGGGGACGCGCTACGCCTGATGGCTCCCCCCAGGCCTTCGCCCCCGGAGGGCTCAGGTGCTCAGGCTGGACGCCTTCGCCCCGCCTTCGGCGGCCCCCATGCGGGGCACGGCTGAGCATTGAAGTGAATATTCATCTTGCCTCTGTTCATCTGTTGCGGCGCAGCTCGATCATCTCTTATGATTGCTGCACTTGGTATGCCCATACGGGGCTTGGAGTTCTTATCGGGTAGGTGGTTCACCAGCTTGGTTGTGGTTGCGAAATATTTCGCAGGCATCTCACCAAAAGCAATATTAGTTTCCCGCGCTAGTGGTATTCGCTGCTGTGCGGTTGGGAAGCTGTTTGTCTTATGGGGAAATCATGAACAATTATCGCGATGAGAAGCTTGGTGAGTTGTGGCGAAATGATCCTGCCGATGATGGCCGGATTTTTGGCGATGAACCAGGTAAGCAGGTCAGGAAGGCTGTCACGCCGGATGGTGTCGTCGGGTTGATTGCCGTAGACATACCTGAACATGTGCTTGAGGCGCTGAGAGAGAAGCTTCATAAGCGCATTGCTGCCCGGCGATGCGGGGAGCAAGTCAATACAGAAGATGAGGATCTTGGTGATCCCGTCTGAATTGGTGATTGAGTATGTGCCTAGTTTCGTCGAGTGCGCTCATGCGATGAACTGCTAGGCATTTATGCGTCATGCCGTGACGCAACGCGAAAGGCCACTCATGCCAAGTAGGCTATGAGTGCATGGGTGGCCTCAGTGACGGCCAGTTAATTTCTTCCGCACAAATACCATTGATCTGGGAAGTCCCAGATGGTTTTGCCGCTTTCGACGCCAGAGTTTACAGCGATCTTGATTTTGTTGTCGGTGATGGCTTCGACAAAACCATGTGCATCGGTTTCAAAATATTTCGTGGCGTGACATATTTCGGCGCCAACTTTTCTGATTCGTGGCATGTCTATAACTTGCCTTGCAGCGAATGCGTTTGCTTTTTGTGCGTCTCTTTGTGCTGATGTTCTTTGAGCTGATTGAGCCGGTATGAATTTCCCATCAAAAGGAACCAACTCTTCAATCGTATTCGATTCGGGTTGGTCTTTCATTGATACGAGTATTTTACCGTTCAGAAGAATGTATCTGTGTCCGCCCTCGGCGTTGAATGTGTATCCGATTTGTGAGCGGCCTAATCCGATGGTGTGAACGCCGGGCTGCAGTACAAATCGTGGGCTCGCTGGCATTTGGACTTGTCCGTCCACGTAGCCAATGAAGGCGCAGCTGATACTGTTTCCTGGGGTGCACGGGTATGACCCATCGGGGACGCCAGATAGGACGAATGCGTAATCTTTGTATTTTTCTGGTGGTATGGGTGTTCCGCATCCACCAAGAAAAATGGCCGCAGCCAATGCGATTGCTTGTCGAATTTTGCTCATAGCATCCCCATTTTGATGGTGGCCCTCATTTCAGGGCGGTTTTGTTGTAATTAGCGTTTGCACTTCTTGGTTGGCGAGCATCCAGGCGGCAGTATCTATGCAACGAAAGGCGATCAGTTCTTCGATTTTCGTGAGGTCGAGCTGTAGATTCCGCTGAAAGATGGGTTCATGGTGAGCGATGCGGTTTCGGAGTTCACGCAGCACTTCCAGGTCGTCATGAATGGTTTTACGCAAAACTTGGACCGACTTTCTTCGGTCCAAGTTGGGCAGCACGACGAAAAGGTGTGGGTTCCAAATCCGTCCGTCGAAACGGCCGGTGAACATCTTTTGCCAAAACACGAACTTCAAATCGGCAATCACCTGGCCAGTAGATGGCTTGCCGGAGCGTGCCCGTCGCAGTTCCTCCTTCGGATTGAACCCCCTGGATGGTGCAGGCAAGCTTCGTTCAAGTGCCTGCGCCCATGGCCACTGTGGGCCGTGTTCTGCCGTCAGTGCGTCAGACACCGCATTGCGGATGACAACTTCGCAGATGTGCAGGGGCACGAGCATTGCGGCCGAGATCTGCGCGTTCCAGGCATAGAGGGCCAAAGCGGCCGGGAGTGCCGGTATGCCGGTCGTGGCGGTCTCGTAGGTGCCGATCCGGGGCGCGGAGAGGGCGTCTTTGATGTGCTGGTCCACGGTTGTTGACGCCTCCGTCAATAAGTCTTATAGTTCAATCACTAGCCACTAGGACTTGCGGGCGAAAGCCTTCCCCTAGGGACGTACGACAGTAGGAGAAGCCCACCTTTAGGTGGGCTTTTTCCATTCTAGCGATGTACGAGCGCACTTCGGCAACCATAGGGGTTGCTCACTTGTCGCGTCGATGGATCCAGAGCGCCATGCAAGCCGTGATGGCCACGATGGCGATGGCGCCAGTCGGGTTGTCCTTCAGGGCCAATGCCAGGTTGGTCAGGGCATTCAGGGTCGCGGGGATGTCAACGAGCTGCATGAGGTACCTTTTTCGAGGGTGATGCCTTGATGCTCGCACCCGCAGAAATCGAGGTCCCCCCCGTTTTTCCGAAACGAATGAGGGTGTGAGCACGGGCAGTCTGCCGACCTGGTGGCTTCCCGTCGTGGTGAAACGGTTCACCATTTGGTCTGTTTGTGGTGTACCTATGTTGAACTGATCCAGTGTGGTCCTGTATGTAGCTCGTTTGGACCTAAACTGAACCGGTTCGGGGAAACCATCCTATTCGTACCGATGAACACGTTTATCAGGGCCTACCTTCGCGCATCAACCCATGAGCAGGATGCCCAGCGGGCCAGGGCGACACTCGATCTGTTCGCGCGTGAGCGTGGCCTGGTCATCTGTACCTACTACGCTGAAAACGAGTCCGGGACGCGCCTGGATCGTCCGGAGTTGTTTCGGCTGATCGCGGACAGCCGCCCCGGTGACATCCTGCTGGTGGAAGACGTGGACCGGCTGTCACGGCTGAGCGCGGCGGAATGGGAAAAGCTCAAGCGCGTCATCCGTGAGCGTGATGTACGCGTGGTGGCGGTCAACGTGCCGACCACGTGGCAGCACCTAGTGCCCACGACCAACGAGTTCGACAGCCGCATGTTTGCAGCCATCAACGACATGCTCATGGACATGCTGGCGGCTATTGCTCGCCGGGACTATGAGCAGCGCCGTGAACGGCAAAAGCAGGGCATCACCAAGGCGAAGGCCGAGGGGAAGTATCGCGGGCGCCAGATTGATCAAGGCCGGTACGAAGCAATCAATCGGCTGCTGGCCAGCGGCAATTCGTGGAGCGTGGTTCAGCGCACCGTGGGCTGCAGCCGCAGCACCATCAGCAGCGCGATTCGCTACGGCAAGGCTTCGAGCGGATCGGAGGGCTGACGTACCGCAAGCGACCAGGTGCAGTGCATGCGATAATTATGTATATATATACATACCATGGGCGAAGTCTCGTTCTGGCGCAACGAGGTGTGATGGACGTGGACGCCGTAGCGACGTAGTACCCTTGCTCTTTCTCACCGTCTAAACTCAGATACAAGATGAGCACGTACCAAGAACTTCTCGCTCAACAAGCAGCGCTTGCCAAGCAATCTGCCGAATTGGAAAAGCAACTGCAAGAGGCTCGGCGTGCTGAGCGTGCCGGCGTTATCGCCCAAATCAAGAATCTCTTGGCTCAAAACGGATTGACGGTTGAGGACCTGGGCCTCAAAGCCGGTGTGGTGGCCAAAAAGAGCAGTGCGGCCGGGCGCAGCGTTGAGCCCAAGTACCGCAACAAGGACACCGGCGAAACATGGTCAGGCCGAGGGCTGAAGCCAAAGTGGGTTAATGCCGCTTTGGCTCAAGGTAAGTCCTTGGACGACTTGAAGATCTGATCTGCCTTTGGTGTAAATCACGCCTGGTGTCCATCGCGGTGCGGCCTAAAAGACGCACCGTGTGCAAGAAGAGGGTTTCAACTCGTTACACCGGCACCCATCAGGGTGTCTCGGGGAATATCGTCTGGCCCTGAGAATCCTTCGTTGCAGTTCAATCAAATAAACGCAACGTCAGGGAACCCAAAATGGGTCTGGATACATCGAGCTTGGCTGGTGGGCTGTCGTCCATCCAGTCCGCTGTTCAAGGGGCAATGGCGGCCATCATCGGGCGATGGAGCACGGATACCCGTCTCTACACCCTGTCCGCGCCAAACAGTCAAAGCAGTCTGCCTGCTGACCTGATGGTGGAAAGCTTCGTGCTGCACGAAGCCGTCTCGCAGCCTTTCTCGCTGTACATCAATGCCCTGGTGCTCGATGCCCACGTCGAGCTCAAGCGCCTCACCGCTCGGCCCATCACCCTGCAGACCACCCTGGCTGACGGCAGTCGTGCTCGCCGTAGTGGCTACGTGACGCAGGCCGATGCGCTCGAATCCGATGGTGGCTTTGCTCGTAAGGGCCTGCTGGTGCAACCGTGGATTGCGCTGCTGGGGCACACCCTGTGCAGCCGCGTGTGGCAGGGCAAGTCGGTGATCGAAATCGTCGAAGACGTGTTCGCCGATCACGCCTCGATCGCTGCGTGGCAGTGGGACGAGGACGTTCCCAGCTACGTGGCGCAGGGTATGTTTGCCCGCAATGGTGGCCAGCGCTCCTACTGCGTGCAGTACCGCGAAAGTGATCTGGACTTCGTTTGCCGTTTGCTGGCTGAAGAAGGCATCTGCTGGCGCGTGGAAGAAGACGAGTCGGCACCAGGTGGCCACACCGTCGTGTTCTTCGTCAGCAGCGCCAAGCAGCCCCAAGACCCGACGAGCGCCAGCAGCCTGGGCGGCCAGGGCGTCCGCTTTCATCGCAGCAGCAGCCAGGAAGAACAAGACAGCATCCAAGCCATGGGCGCGGTGCGCCGCCTGGGGACCACGGCCACCGTGGTGCAGGGCTGGGACTACGTGGCCAACAGCGCCATCACGGCCGATGTGCCCACCAACCACCAATGGGCTGGTGACGAGGCCATGAGCCTGCAAAGCTGGCTCAGCAGCTACGACCCCACGGGCGACTACCTTTTTGGCAACCAGGACGAAGCCCAGTTCACCGCCACGCGCCTGCAGGAGGCCCATGAGGCGCGATACAAAACCTGGCTGGGTCGAGGCTCTGTGCGCACCTTGCGCGCCGGCACCTGGATGGCCATCACGCAATCCACACTGGACCCGCTGGCCGCGTTCGGGATGACGCCGGATGAGAAGGAGTTTTTCGTCTTTGCCTCGGATGCCTACGGGGTCAACAACCTGCCCAAGGACTTCAGCGACACCATCGTGAAGTCACTGGGGAACGCCGAGCTGCCCACGCTCAGCCTGTCGGTGGACCAGGATCACGAGGCGGTCGATACCCAGGCCCTGAAACAGCAGGCCGCCCAGACGGGCTTTGCTTGTCAGTTCCAGGCCTTGCGGCGCAACGTGCCCTGGCGTGCGGTCCTGCTGGACGGCACAGGCCTGCGGCCACGGCCGCGCCCGACAGCGTTGGGCATGCAGACGGCCATTGTGGTGGGCCCGGACGGCGGCACCAGCCCCAACGGTGCTGACGAGATCTACACGGACAAGCTGGGCCGCGTCAAAGTCAAGTTCCATTGGCAGGCCAACCCGTACGCGCCACAACGCGCCAACAGCGACCACAGTTGCTGGGTGCGTGTGATGCAGCGCCTTTCAGGGCCAGGTATGGGCCACCAGTTCATCCCGCGCATCGGGCATGAGGTACTGGTTGGCTTTCTGAGCAACGACATTGATAGGCCGTATGTGCACGCCAGCCTGTACAACGGCCGTGGTGATGGCGGCGTGCCTCGCACGCCTGGTGGCCAGCCGAACGCAGCCGACACCAGCGGCTTTGCTGAATCCAGCGACCACACCCCCAGCGGCCAAATGAACCTGGTGGGCAGTGCCAGCGGTGGCAATAGCCCGGCCTGGCATGGCGCTGCACCTGGCGTGGCCACCGAAGGCGCAGAAGGCCAGAACAACGCGGCGGCCCTGAGCGGCGTCAAGAGCAAGGAGTTCGGCGGCCAGGGCTACAACCAGATGGTGTTTGACGACACCCCCAACCAGGGCCGGATGCAACTGCATAGCACCCAGGCCCAGACCTGGCTGCAGATGGGCCACTTGCTGCACCAGGCGGACAACCACCGGGGCAGCTTCCGGGGCCTGGGCTTCGAGCTGCGCACCGACGCCTGGGGCGGGTTGCGCGCGGTGCGCGGGGTCATGCTCAGCACCTACAGCTTGAACAACGGCCTGGGCCAGACCGGCGAAGGTGCAGGCGACAACGCTGCAGGCATCGCGCTGGCCAAGCAGATGCAGCAGTTGGCCAGCACCTTTCACCAGGCTGCCAGCACACACCAGACCGTGGGCCTGGCCAGCGCTGCGGGTAGCAGCAAGGCCAACCAAAGCGCGCTCGATGACGCACTGGCGCCGGCAGCGGCTTTGACCAAGAGCCTGAGCGGCATGGTGAGCAACACCAGCTTGCCCAACGCCGTGGCTGATGCCGGTGAGAAGAACACCGGCACGGGGCAGGCCAAGGTGCCTCACATGGCTGATCCCAACATCGCCTTGATTGGGAAGGCTGGCATCGGCATCACGGCTGGCCAGGATCTGCACTTGAGCAGCAACGACACCACAACGATTGCCAGCGGGCAGGACACCCACTTTGCCGTGGGTGGTCAGGCGCGTGTGCACACTGGCCAGGCCATCGGTATCTTGGCTGGCGCCATTCAGCCGGGCAGCGAGGCAGCGGGCAAGGGTCTGACCATCATCGCCGCACAAGGGCCGATTGACTTGCAGGCGCAGGCCGGGCCAGCGCAGATCGCGGCCAAGGGCACGCTAGAGATCAAGACGGCCAATGGCGTGATCAACCTCGCTGCCTACAAGCGCATCGTCATCTCCGTCTCCGGGGGGGCGTGCATCATCATCGAGAACGGCAACGTCACCTTTGAGTGCCCTGGCAAGATCACTGTGCAGGCGGGCACGAAGTCGATGGTGGGGCCAGGCACCATGAGTTGGCAAATGCCTTCCATGCCCAGATCATCGCTGCCAGCAGATCAGCCTGTTCGCTTCAACCTGCTCACAACGGACACGGCTGGCCCCCTGGGCGCTGGCGTGCCTCACAAGCCTTGGCGCATTGTTCGTGCGCCCTCTGAGCAAGCAAGCCTGGGCGTGGAAGAAAGCATCTTGTCAGGCAAGGCGGATGGTCAAGGCCAAGTCAAGCTGACGGCCGACCAGGAAGCACTTTTGGCCAAGCAATTCAGCAAGCATCCGAATGAGCTTTGGTTCATTCACGGGCATAAGGTCAGGTCTCTGGCAATGACGATCCAGACCGAGGGCTGGACGGACCAGCAAAAGCGTGACCATGCCTTGGACGCCATGGGCTACAGCGACACCCTGGGGGCCACGGGCGTCAACTCGCAAGATGCCCACATCAGCCGTCTCGTGCGGGCAGAGCATCAAGCAACACAGCCCGACGCCTTGCTCAACAAAATCAAGGGTTGAACCACATGGCAACCAAACCACCAGAGCCACGGATCCGCATCGAGCGCACCTTGCATCAAATCTGCACGGCGGATGGCACCCCTTATCAGGCCTACGCCACCTCATGCGTGTGGGGAAAAGAGGCCGATCCATACCCCAAGACCGATGGCAACCACGTTGAGCCGTTGCTGAGCGGAGAGGCCTACTATCAGCAACTCCATGACGCCATTGGCAAAGCTCAAAAGAGCCTTTGCATGCTGGGCTGGCAGATCAACTGGGACGTGCCCCTGATCACGGGTGGCGACAACCTGTATGACCTCTTGGTCAAGGCCGCCACCGACCCTGCCCGGAGCCAGCTCAAGATTTACATCTTGCCTTGGGATGACTCGGCACCCGTGACGACCTATGACGATCAGACCGTGGCTGTGGTCAACGCCATCAATGACTTGGTCAAAGGCCCGCGCCGCGTCTTCGCCCAACTGGCCAAAGAGCACCCCGCCTCGGCCGAAGGCATGGACATGTACTACAGCCATCACCAGAAGCTGGTGGTGATCGACGATCAACTGGCGTTCATGGGTGGGATCGACGTGTGCTGGGGTCGCCGCGACAACGGCAGCTACACGCTTGATGCGCAAGGCCGACACGGCGGCGACGTGTACAACGGCTGCATCGCCCCGCTGGGGCAAGCGACCGGCGACAGCTATATTGACGGCGATCTGATCGACCAGCCTGAACGGATCCAGACCAGAGGTGGTGCCATTCCGAACCAGGCGGTCATTCGAGCCAAGGCGCAACTCCGACAAGGTAAGGCTCTTCAGCTGCCTGCCGGCGGCGCTATGCCAGACGCTGCCAGGCAGCCGCGGATGCCCTGGCAGGATGTGCAACTCAAGATCACGGGCCCAGCCGTCAGCCACCTGGCCACCAACTTCGTATTGCGCTGGAACATGGCTGTGGCCGACAAGACGCTGAGCGGCTTGCCCAAACTGCCCCTGCCACCTGATCCGCTCAGCTACACCAAGCCAGGCGGGCATTGCGTGCAGATGCTGCGCAGCGCCTCGTACAAGATGGTGGACGCTGAAAAGAAGGGCATGAGCAAGGCCGAGCAAAGTCGCCTGCACACCGAGTTCGGGCACAACCACATCCACCACGCGATGGTGCGGTTGATCGAGCACGCCGAGCACTTCATCTACATCGAGAACCAGTTTTTCTCGACGGCGTATGGGCCGGAGGGGTTTGGGGATGACCCCGCCACGAAGCGCCCCGGCCGATCAGCGGAGATTGAATTGGTGGACTCCGCGCTTAACAGCGCCATCACCCAGAACATGCCCTACACAGGGGACGGTAAGCTGCCGCCGCGCAACCTGATCGGCCAGGCGTTGGGCGAGAAGCTGCGCGATGTCATCATGAACGTGGCGACCCCCGTGCCAGACGGCAAGTATTCGCCCTTCCATGTGTACATCACCTTGCCGGTGCATGCTGAGGGCAAACTGAATGATCCGGTCATCATGACTCAGGTTCACCACACCATGCAAAGCCTGGTGTTTGGTGAGCAAAGCTTGGTCAATCGCATTCGCCGGGCCATCAAGGCGAGGTGGCTGCACGCGGCCAAAGACAAGGACTACGAACGGGTTTTTGCAGACGGGAATGACGAGTACAAGAGCGTGCCCATTGACCATTGCTGGGCCTATGTGACGCTATTGAACCTGCGCAATCATGGTGTCTTGGCGGGGAGGCCGGTAACAGAGCAGGTCTATGTGCACACCAAGATGATGGTGGTAGACGACCGCTACGCCATCGTGGGCAGCGCTAACGTGAACGACCGCAGCTTGCTGGGCGACCGCGATTCAGAACTGGCCGTGTTGGTGATGGACACGGATTGGTCGTATGAAGATATTGGGTCGAAGGATGAGCCCACCACGGTGACGCGCAAGTTCGCCCGAGATCTGCGGATGGGGGTGTGGCGAAAGATTTTCGGGGCGGCTGCCGGTTCGCTGGAAGACGCAATCAAGAGACCGGTTGCACAGAGTTCGTGGCGAAAAATTCGTGATCTCGCATCCGACAATTCAGAAGCCTACGCCGCAGTATTTCCTCATATCCCAAGAAATAATGCGCGCATTTGGCCAAGTATCACGATGACAGAAGATGGCAAGCGCGCTGCTGGCTGGATGCCCTTTGACGAAGCTTTTTGGGGTCAGGCCAACGCTGCCGCCCATGTACCTGCTGCCACACCGCAACTGGGCAATGTCAAAGGCTACATCACGCTACTTCCCTGGACATGGACGAAAGGGCAGGACAACAAGAGCCATCTGCATTCAGCATTGATTGTTCAGAATCAGCCTAACAAGATGGGTGGAAGCAACGCGCCCAATACTGTTCTCACTATGCGCGGCACCACACTGGAAGACAAGGATGATGCCCATGCCACTTGACGCAGGTTTGATGAAGAATTGGTTGAGGTCCGGCGCCATAGCTTTGTGTGTCGGAGCTCTGACAGCTTGTGTTCAAGCTAGCAGCCGAAGGCTTGACGATCCCAAAGATTCCTGGAGAACTGAGTGCGTCGGCTACTACACCATGGAACTACCAGGTGGGTTGGACTATGGTGCCATTGAGCCTCGGCACATGTGGCCGTATGTTTCCAACTGGATGTTCCCAGTAAACCTCGCGCCTGCTTGGGACATGGCGCTGACGCCAGACCCGGGAACCCCAGCCAGCGACGACTACGAGAAGCGAAGGTTGTATGTCTCTCGCCCTGCGCAGCCAGAGGCCTTGACTGAGATCATGCGCATGCTCAACGAAAGGCAACAGCAGGAAAAACAAGTACTGTTAGATAAGGCAGAACGGTGGAGGGGGTACAAGGATCTGGACCCAAGTGGTCGCCGCCCCACGGAAATCGAGGCCCAAGCGGCTGCCATCCGCTTCTATAAACCTGTCCCAGGCCTGCGAGCCATCGCAGACGACGACGGAAAGGTGACTCACTTTTATGTGTTGCTCGGGGACCAACGCATCGTTCAGGTACTGCGGTCGTCTCTGGCGTCACCGGCCCAGACCATCGAAGCCTTTTTGCAGCACTACAGCCCACGCGAGCCGTTTGCGACTCCAGAGGGATCGGGAGCTTGCCTGCCTCACGGCTTTTATCGCGGTGAGTCACTACCGGCTTTTCTGGGGGCTACGTTCACGCTCACCGACCACCCTGACATCCTCATCAACGTGACTCTATCCGATGCGCAGGGAGGCACAAAGGAGCCGCGCGAGGCATTGCTCAGACTATTGCGAGGCCATCTCGCCGACGCCGACGAAATTCTTCCTCTGGACGGGCGCATCAAACCATCCCACACCGTGACGATCGACGGCCAGGAGGGGCTAGGGCATTTTGCGCTGGTTCGCCGCAAAGTAAGTCCGCCAGGCGCCAAGGATCCGCTCGACAACACATACACCAAAGACCACAGCGACTGGGCCTACATCGCTTATGCACCAGGCATTTCTGGCGGCAAGCCTGGTGAATCCTTCAATATCCAGGTGAGGGTTGAGCGCTTCGGCCGTTTTGCCAAGGAGCCTGTTGATCAGCAAATGACTGAAAAGCAGTTCCGGGAGTTTGCCAAGCGCTTCGTGGCCAGCATCCACCGCCGACCTGGCGCTTGGGTGGTGAAGTAGTCCGCCCACAAAGATTCGGCCAGAGAGCAGCATGCATGTCATTGACACCGACGAATACCGCTTTTTGATCGAGCCTGGCGGCGAGATCTGCATGACGGTCGCGGCGGATCGCGATGAGATGTGCCGCCAGTTGCTCATGGCCATCGGCATCTCTACGCTTTTTGGCGGTGGCCTGGTCCATCTGGAAGGCTGGTTGCCCGGCTTGATCCTCAAGGTGCAGGCCTTACGCTCTGTCGAGAACGGCGATCAGATTTCCATCGTGCACGTCTGGCCGAGCATGTACGCGCGGTTGTGTGCGTGGATCGAAGCGCCATCAGATGCCGATGCTTTAGATCTGTCCTTTGATGGTGCCCACTGTGTACTGATCCCGGATGTTTTCACCTGGCATGTCGAGCCAGTTGTGTTCACGCTCAAGTGTGTTGCAGCCCTTCCCGGCTCAGCCTGCTGACATGAGCACCAAGCCCAGCAAGAACGCAGCACAGCATGGGCAGTTGATGTTGGCCGTCCACGAGCTGGCCAGCGCTGCCAAGCTGACATGCCTGGACGATGAATGGCTGGGCGCCCGGTATGGCTACCTGTTCCGTTGCGAGCTGGGGCATGAAGCTGCTCGTCGCCTTGATGGCTTGAAGACCAAGCCCTATTGCGGGGTGTGCGCCAGGCAAGATCGTGAGCGTTCAGGGCCGCTGGCCGCGTTACACAGGGACGCCGCAAGCGTGGGCATCAAATGTCTGGACTCAGAATGGCTCGGCATCCACCACAGCTATCGGTTCCGATGCGCTGAAGGCCATGAATGGACCCGCACGCAGGCGGGCTCATGGCAAGGGCGCGGCTGCCCTGTTTGTGCGCGCACTGCCAGCAACCTGCGGCGCCACAAGCAAGAGAACTTGCGCAAGCTGCAGGACATTGCCAAGGCCCATGGCGGCGTCTGCTTGAGCACCCAGTATTCAGGGGTCAACGTCAAATATCCGTTCCGCTGCGCGGCAGGCCATGAGTGGACCACCCTCCCCTCTGTGCTGTTCGGCGGCAGTTGGTGCAAGCGCTGCCACTTCGACCGCCGCTTGCTTGGGATCGAGCAGGCGCATGAGGCAGCCAAGGCGCGTGGTGGCCGTTGCCTCTCGGCTCACTATGTCGCCAGCCTCAGCAAGTTGACCTGGCTGTGCCATCGTGGCCATGAGTGGCAAGCGCCGCTCAGTGCGATCAAGGTTGGTAAGTGGTGCAAGCGTTGCGCGTCCATGGACCAGATCCGCAACGCCAATTCCAAAGCCCGGATTCGGTATGGCGTCAGTGGTTCCCTGCCTGGCGGTTAGCTGAATCGACAGGGCTATTGACGATGCCCGGTGTCATCCAACTTGTGAGCTGATCCGTTCCATTCAGGACACCTGTGTTCGGGTGGATCACATCGAGTGCTGCCTTGACGCAGCAACTCAGCGAATCAACAAATCAGGAGTGCCTACCGTGCGTGAGATTTTCAACAAGACTTTTGGTGGATTGACCAGGGCCTATTACCTGCGTCAGTTGTTCTTTGGATCGTTGTTCATGGTGCTCATCGTGTTCATGGCCACCAGGAGCAAGACGGCATCCCTGCCTGTGGCGATGATCATTTTCTCGGTGGTGAACACGCTGCTGTACCCCTATGCCCGATTCGCCTACGAAGGGGTGGTTGGCTTCATCGTTGGCAACAACGTGTTCTTCATGAACGCCCTGGTCATGCTCTTTGCCAAGTACATGACGATGGGGTTGTGCTGGTGCCTTGCCGTGTTCATTGCGCCGCTGGGGTTGGGCTATCTGTATTTCCATCACAGCAAGCAAGAACGCATGGCGGCGTGATGCAGAAGGCCGGGGCCCCGGCTGCTTCAAGGTGCGTACGTTTCCTTCACGCACCTGCCCTTCAAGGCCGCACAGAGCGTGGCGAGCACGTCCCGGGGGTTCGCCACGTTCACTTTGACCTTGCGCTGCTTCGCGAATGAAGCCATCGCCCTTTGAGTGAGTTCATCCATGTGCCCGGTTACCGTGACCCTGTAGCCCAGCATACGCAGGTTGTTCTGAATGGCCGTGAGCACCGGATCTTGTTCTTGCTTGGGGCCTGGTTGATCGGCTGAAGCCACAAAGACCCCAGCTCTATGGAGCCATCCCGAGGCCGACACATAGGGCGCAAGGTCTTGCAGACCTAGGGCCTTTTCTGCCGAAGCGGTTGGGATGTTGTTCCAGCGAGGGAGCAAGCCCATGTGCGCCATCCATCCCAGGGCGCCCCCCAGCGACGTGGTGACCACGGCAATCGCCAGCACTGCCCGCAAGGGTTGCCAGTTTCGGCCGTGCTGGCGATATTCCGCAGGAACAGCCTGCCGCCGCACCGCACTCACCACGGCACTGACGGCCGCAGCGACGGGCGACACCATCAGGGTCAAGGCAAGTGCGACCATCGCTGTACCTAGCCACGCAAAGAACAAGGCCCAATGGCCTTCGGGTGCCTGATTTTCAAACCAGTTTTGCGCGCCAAGCGCCAACAGCAGCATGGGCAAGGCCATGACCACACCCCATGACCACAGCGAGTGGGGTGGCGAGACCTTGTCCAGAAGGGACATCATCCCTTTGCCGAGCAGCTCAGCCGAAGCATCTGAGATGTAGCCCTGGCAGGCATCCTGGACTTGCCGGCGTGGCGTTTGTCTGGACTGCCCTTTCAGCTTGGCAACGGCTTGCATGGCCTGGTCCAGAACGGGTTGGCCCTGGTAGGTTTCGAAAAACTTGCGGGCTTTGTCGTTGCTGAACGTCTTCTTTTGGTCAGACCAGATCTTGCGCAGGTCGGTGATTTCCTCGATGAACACGTCGTCGAAGATAGGCGGCCTGATAAAGGCCAGTGCTTGCTCACCCACAGCCGCCGCCGTGTATGTCTTCTTTCGAAGGCGCAGATCCAGTTCGGCAACGATGGTGTGGGCGTCGTACACCACTTGCCACCGGTCGTCCGCCGTCGCCTGGTTGTCGCGCAGTGTGAAGTCAAGGTAGCGAACAGCCTGGGCCACCGGCAGTTTGACCAAGTACGCTGACAAGTCATCTGGTGACAAGGTGGATCGGGTGATGATGTTCACATGGGGCTCTGCCTGCACCGTCACGGTCATGACTTCGGTGAAGAAGCCGTGGCCCTCGCAGTCTGAGCACGAGACCTTGCCTGAGCCACCACAATGGTTACAGCCGATGCGACCCGAGCCGCCGCAGCTATAGCAGGTCTGCTGGTAGGTCTGGTGGCGCCCTTGTCCCTGGTGGTTGGAGACCCACCGTGTCTCGGTGGTGGTGCCCGCTCCGTGGCATCGGTAGCAGTGCACTCTGCCACTGCCTATGCATGGATTGCACGTCACGCGTCCTGATGCATGGCAGCGCTGGCAAGCATCGTGAACGGAATGCTGGCCGAAGTCCCAAACTGCTTGCGATTGCCCCGCGTTACCGAGTGACGCGCCTGCAGCAGACAGGATGCTTGAAGTGAAGTCATCGCGGATGGGATGGTGCGTACGGCCGATTTCACAGCGATGTGCGGTCTCTGTCTCGTACTGCCGGCGGTTGTAGCCAAAGTGCGTGCTGACCGCCTTGTTACCCACCATGCGGCGCCATGCAGTGTGGGAAACAAATGTCCACTCAACCTCGTACACGAGGTGGCAGGGGCAATGGCGCCCCCCTACTTTGGCCACCTCTTTGCGGTCAACGTGGTTGCCGTCTACCAGACTGGCGATGTTGTTGTGAAGCCGGTCGATCAAACGGGCCCCAGCTGGGTCAATTTGCAGTTGCGCTGACATCGATTGACTCGTCACAAGCAGATCTGCTTGTGACGTCCCTGAATGAATGTATGTATGTCGGTGAATTTACTTCACTTGCGCGCTTTGTCGCCGACGCGCTTATGTGCCGCCCTACCTGGCATCATGTGGTGCGCGAAGCGGTCCGAGCTGTACGCGCGTTCAATGAGGCCCCCGCCCCTCCATGCCGGTTTGCGGCGCCAACTCTAAGGCCACGATACGGTATGGCGATGCTGGCGTGAGAATGCTTGACCGGCACCGCAACACGCCGTGATACGGGGTCATTTTTCGGGTTCGATGGTGTCGATGTTGACCCAGCGCTTGGCCTCGTTGTTGACGGTCATTCGGTCGAACTGAACCAGCGCCAGTGGTCGCTTGATCTCGACGACCAGGCCGGCGCTGTCTTCGCCGCTGTTGGCCAGCCTGGTGCGATCACCGACCTTGAGGTTTTGGCGGAGTGCTGGGGCCCTGGCCATGCGCTCAGCGTTTTTGCGCTGGATGTACTCGGCCATATCGCGCTCTTGCTGGCGCGCAGCGGCCTTGGCTTCGTCCTGGCGCAGCTTCGCGTATTCAGCGTTGATGCGCTTGGACTCGGCTCGCTGGGCCAGCTCGTCACCACTGACGTATGTGGGCCGGATCCAGATGTCCATTAGTTTGTTTTCACCGGCCATGAACCACTTGTACTGGTGGCGGTAGCCAATTTCGATGGCCCAGCTTTCGGTTGCCGGTTGGGCTGCAGGCGCTGGGCAGGTCACCCGCGACACCAGCGTGCGTTGGATGGCGTACCTGGGACCAGGAACAGCCTTGCCCATTTCTGTCACCTGGGTTGGCTTGAAGGTGAAGGACTCTCGATCCACCACGGGCACGGCCCCAGTTAGTTCGCAGCGCTTGACCAGGGGGAGCAGCTTCTTTTCGAGCTGGGGAAAGCCAAACAGCGTGGAGTTGGCGTCCGTCCAGTCCACGACCTCTGGCAGCTTGGCGACATCAGCGGCCACCTTCTGGGGCGTGTCCGTCACGCTCACCGAGGTGGAGGCGCATCCCATCATGATCATCGGGGCGAGCAGCACGCTGACGCGTCGTATGCCTCGCATGGTGGCGGTCTTATTCACCTTGCACTCCTATTTCGAATTGACGCCTGCTCCTCAGGGCGATGCGCCCTGGGGCCTGAGCCTGGTTATTTTTTGGCCACGACGGGGTTCGTCATTTCCACGTCCGTGAGGCCCTTGGCGGCGACCAAGGCCTTTGACGAGAATGAAGCTACGCGTACCAGAACATCGCGTACAACGTCCTCCATGGGCGTGCCCTTGATGTTGGACATCCCACCGAGTGCGCCCATGCCTGGGCCAAATGCTGCGGCGCCAAAGCTGTAGCTCGATGTCTCGTTGTTGCCCGTGAAGGTCTTGCCTTCAAGCAGCTTGGCTTTGTTGACATCGATGACCTTGATATCCAGCCCCAAATCTGCCGTCTTGGTGGTGGTCGAGATCGATCCGAGGATGGGAATCCACCCTCCGGCAAACTGCTTTTTCTCAGTGCTCAGGTTGATCGAGGTGATCGCGCCCGTGATCATGAAGTCGGCTTGTTGCACCTCGACCTTCTTGCCGACCAGGGCCAATTCCTTGTTGAGTTCGTCGAGCGTTTCGCGCTCTTGAATCTCGAAACAGCCAGTTTCTTTCAGCACGGTGGTCAGCATGGCCGACATGCCTTCGCCAACCCCGGGAAAGCTCACGCTGGAATTGCCGGACGCTAGTGCTGCCAGGGCCATCAGGCCACTGGCGCGAGGGTCTTGGTTCGTGTTGGTTTGGCAGGCTGCCGACTTGCAGGTCAGTTGGCCAACCATGACGGAGGCCACTGGTTTGTTGCACTTTGGCAGCGCGTAGTCCTTTTCGCTCGTGGTCGTGGAGTCCGCGTAGACCGCGCCTGAAACCACAGCCATCGCCAGCGTCAGCAGTGCATGTCCCCTCTTCCCTACCTTTTTCGCGCTCGTCATCTTCACCTTAGATTCCTATTATTATGTGAAGACAAATCGTATCTGAAACGAGAAATTCCTCCAGCTATTGGAGGAATTTTTGGCGGTTGCAACGGCGTTCGGAAAAGTCTTGAGAAGGCTGCGTAAGCAGGCCGGACTCAGCCAGGAACAACTGGGCCTGGACGCCGATTTGATGCGCAACTACATCAGCATCTTGGAACTCGGCCAGCAACAGCCCACGATCAAAACGCTGTTCAAGTTGTCCGTGCCGCTGAAACACCGGCCCTCTGAAATCATTGCGCTGGTTGAAGACGAGATCCTGGCCATTGCGTCGAAGGACGACGCCATAGGTCCCACCAAGTCTTCTGTTTGATTGCGGCCACCAAGTAGGTATATATATACCTACTTGGTGGATGCGATGCCGGCGTTCGCCTGGCTACAGCCGTCCAGCGTCAACTGCACGTTGCAGCATCAACCTGGCGAGGTGCTTGTGAAATGGCTTGATCGCGGCCATGTACGCTGTGCCCACGAAGTTGTTGATCTGCACCGCAGTCGAAATCGTGACAGCTTCTGCCCCATTGCTTGATGAGCGATAGATCGAGATCCTGAAGTTCAGATGCGTGTCGTCGTCTCCAACGATCAGCTCGTTGGTGTTGATCGCCACAACGGAGAACATGCCGGCGCGCTGGCCAACCGAGTATGTTCGACCTGGCTTGCGGGAGGCGTCTGCCAAGTGGACGTGCTTCAAGCGAAGTGCGCTGGCCAGCCAGCCTCGGACCGTAAAGAGATGCCGGACCCAACTCGGGGGGTGATCAAAAACGGCCTCATAGACCTCTTGCGGGCCGATGCCGGGTTTGCTGACAGGTGCCCGGTAGGCATCGCAAAAATCAACCTGGCGCAGTGATGAGAAAACTTCGCAGGCCTTGGGAACTTGGTCTTCAACGACTCTGGCCATACCGCCCTCATGGAGGATGAGTTGTGGGCGTGCCCGCTTTGTACGGCTTGTCCTGGTGGACGCGTGGGTGCCTTGCTGAGGTCATGATGACATGGGCAAGCGAAGCTGCGGCCGATGGCTCGCCCAAAAGAGCAATGCTTCTTCCTCTTGTCTGTATGTATATATATACTTATGGCGTGCGGTGAGTCTGTAGCATGGGGGCTCACCGTTTGGTGCTGATGCGCTGGTTGGTGCTCAGCAGACATAGGTATGTATATACATAGGAGTGCTCATGATTTTTGCGTGCGTGAACACAAAGGGCGGTGTCGGCAAGACAACCACCGCCGTGCACCTGGCCGTGATGCTGGCCAGGCAAGGCAAGACCTTGTTGATCGACGGTGACCCGCAGGCCTCGGCCGCCAGTTGGGCGGCCTGGCGGCGCGAAACAAGCTACGACCCGTCGCCCACCACGACATGCCTGGCAGGCAAAGCGATCCTGTCCGAGGGCAAGCAATTGGCCACTGGCTTCACGCACGTGGTGGTCGATGCTGGCGGGCGTGACTCGGCAGGACTGCGCTCGGCACTGCTGTTGGCGCAACGGGCCGTCATTCCCATTGGTGCATCGAACCTCGATGCTGCGGCCATGACGGATCTGCTGGAGGTGGTCGAGCTGGCGCGTGACTACAACCCTGAGTTGGATGTCCGCGTGCTGTTGACACGCGTGGACCCAAGAACCAAGGATGCGGCGGAGATGCTGGCGTTCCTGACGGAGCAGCAATTGACCGTGCTGCCGACCAAGGTGTGCGAGCGCGTTGCCTTCCGTCGGGCGATTGGCGAGGGCGCGACCGTCCAGGAGCTGGGCAAGGATCAGGCGGCTGTGGCCGAAATGGAAGCCTTCTTCAAGGAGGTCATGGCATGAGGAAAAAGCCAGATCTCAGCGTTTTGTCGGATGTTCGCAAGGATCCCAGCGCCTTCATTCAAGGTGGGGCCGCTGATCGAGCGGAACACCCCAAGCCTGCGCCTGTTGCGGCAGGGGAGGCCGAGGCCCCCCGCCGTGGGCGTGGGCGGGTACAAAAGATCTTCAACTTCCCTGAGGACTTGGCTGATCGCTTGCGTGACGAGGCTGCTGCCCGTAGCCGAGAGACGGGCAGCCGGGTCACGGAGAAAGACATTGTGGTGGCCGCGCTAGAAGCGTACTTCGTCAATCAATGACGTAGGTATATATATATCTACGTATTTATATACATAACGATGTTGGATGTTGAGCATGTCCATCGCTCATAACGTACACAACATCATGTCAGCATGGGTGCAACAAAATCTGATATTGTTGATTTTGAGCGCCAACTGGGGTATAAACGATGATTGAAAATGCGAGTGAAGTCGCGCCCCGCGTGTTGCGCGAGCTGGTGGCGGCTGGATCAGTGTCCAGCGCCCAGGTCAAGGGCGCGGATCGCGGCTTGGTGATCGTGGTCAAGATCGCGATGACAGAGCGGGTCCTAGGGGCTGCGCGCGGTGGCGTACGGTACTTCCAGAGTATCGACGGTGCTGCAAGCGTGCTTCAGGGCTACGGGATAGTGAAGTTCGAGGCTGATACCTCGAACTGGGTGCCCAAGACGCTGACGCGCGGTAAGGCGGCAGCATCGACGGTAGACGCAGAGGGATGAGGGAATAACGGATTGAGCTGACGAACAGGAAGACTGATCTCAGAAACGCAAAAGCCCGCCTTGGCGGGCGGGCTTAGCGAAAAAGGGCGGGAGCCCTCAACTGGCAAAAGCAGCGAATTCGACTTGGCGGTTGAATTCGTTGAGCAGTGGCACAAAACACTTAGCGGTGTAGATGTCCATTTTGCCAGTCGAGAGCCCCGAGTGCAAGCGTTCGTGCGTACAAAACGCACACGTGAGGGGCAATGGCGCGTAAAACAACTTTGTCCGTCCGCGACGACGATACGCGGCAACGGTACTTTCAGGAGGGGACAGCGCTTCATAGGGTGCTGATCGAAGCTCCGTTCCTGGCGCGCTGTTCTGATGACAAGACGGCGACCCGCATTCGCCCGCGCGAGTATTCGATCAAGTTCCCGTACATGCAGGTCAATCGACCAGGCATGGTGTCTTGGTTGATCTTTGACCTCGACCATCCCAACGCCATGATCTGGGAGGACGCAGGCCTGCCGGCACCCAACTTGATTGTGCGCAATCGCGCCTCTGGCCATAGCCACCTCTACTACGCCATTCCCCCGGTCTGTACGACCGAGAAGGCCCGCAGCAAGCCCATTGCGTACATGAAGGCGGTCTATGAGGCCTTCGCAGCCAGGCTCGATGCTGACACCGACTTCCACAGTGGACCCGTGGCCAAGACGCCTGGCCATCCCTGGTGGGTCACACACGAGTTGCACAGCAGTGTGTACGAGCTGGGGGCACTGGCCGATTACGTCGACCTGGCCGTGGCCAGTCCGTGGGGGCGTGGCCCGCAGCTCGACGAGGTGAGCCATTCGCGGCACTGCATCATCTTCGAGCACCTTCGGCACTACGCCTATTCCATCGTGAATCGTGAGCGCGAGCGGGGCACCTTTTCGACGTTCACCAGGTTGCTTGAAGCCTACGCGCACAACAAGAACCATTTTCAGAAGCTCGGGTTCCCCGACGACCTGTCCTTGTCTTCCCTCAGGGCCACAGTGAAGTCGGTGGCTCGTTGGACCTGGGATCGGTACACCGGCAGCGGCCGGTGTCATCGAGGCGTGATGCAGCTCGATCAGGCGTTGCCACTGGCCCAGCGTCAACAGCTCGCAGCAGCGCGCACGCATGACGTGCGCAAGAAGGCCACGGAGTCAAAGGTTCGTGCGGCAGGGAGGTTGTTGCTGCAGAAGGGCGAAGCCCTGACCCAGGCGGCCATAGGGCGCGTGGCTGGTTTGACCAGGCAGACCGTTGCCAAGTTCAAGCATGTGCTTGATGAACTGACTAAGCCTGTGGCCACCTCCGTTGTGGAGGTTGATTTCCCCAAGGCTGCCGATGTTAAGTTTGCTGCACATCAGGTATCAGGGGGCTCTGGCGTGGCAGTGGAAATAGCGTTGCCCTATGAGGCTTCCGTGCCATGGTCGGTGGTTCCTCTTGCGTTCGATGGGTGATGACGCGTGGGGTTTGGTCTTGTTTTTAAATCATGGTGGTCGAGGTGGGCGGCGGTGGTCTGCCGACGTACCCGAAGGGCCGTCCACACTTGTGTGGGCGGGTCGAGCAGTCCACGGGCGCACGCCATTGCCGGGGAGCTGTGGGCAACTGGCGGACCCCGCAGGGGCCGTCCACAGGTTCAATCCTGTGGGCGGGCTAGTTGTCCATGGCGGGCGCGCGAACACTCGGTGGTGTTGGTTTTGTATTTGGGGCCCCTCGGTAGAGGGGCGTTCTTTGCGTTCAGTTTTTGAGCAAGATGATGTGGTGCGTGATGCCGGTGGCGATCAGTACTGCGTGCTCGGTGTTGTGGAACGCGTAGCCGTTGTGTGCAATGACGATGATTTGCATGGAAGACCCTCCTTTCTGGGCTGTTGCCTCACCAGTATTTAGGCCAGGCACTGCTTTTGGGGTCGATTCCAAGCGCCTATCGGCGACAGGCCCATTTCCGTTTCTCGGACGAGAAACGGGTTTCGTGCACTTCGCGCCTCTTCGAGGCTTGACCGGAAACCCCTTCGGTTTCCGGCCTTCCGGCGTCGGTTCTTGCCCGACTGGCGGCAGGGCCGGTGCGAGGGCATGCCCCCTTCCGGCCCTTGGCCAGGAGGCTGTTTTTCCTGCCCAGCGTCAAGGGTCCGCTACGCCGTGATCCTCACCCGTTCGGTGCTCGCCCTGCGGGCTGTGCTCCGCTGCGGCTTCCGGTCACGCCCTTGACCCTGACGTATATATATACCTATATATATTTATAGTTGGCTCAAAGAGGCAAGGGCAAGATCCCGGCCTGCCTGGCTTTCACGATGGGGACAAGGGTGAAGCCAGGTTGTTTGCCGAAGTTGGGCGCGGCCTTCGCGTACTCCTGGCCACCGACATTCAGTGCACGAAGGAATGATTGCCAGCTCGGGTCCATATGGATGTCCGTGCCCAACGCTTTGGCAAAGGCCTCGCCCGTTTTGGTGGGCCCTTGCTTGTTGAAAGGGTTTGTCGCGTCGTTGAGCATCGTCGTTTCCAGGAAGGCGGGCTTTGTCTGCTGCTGGTCGGTGTAGAAGCCGAGAAACGCATGACCTGGAACGAGGACGATGGTCGGCTCGATGCCGATTTTGCGGAGGATCGATGCGAACAGTGCTGTGCCGTCAATGCAGTTCGCCTGCTGGGTGCGGAGTGCCTGGCTGAGTGGCCGAATGGTTTGAGAGAAGAGATCTGCTCGAACGTCCGATGTGGTCGTGATGCTTGAGTACGTCACCTTGTGACGTTGAAACAAGTACCAGATCGCCCAGACCTGCTTGAGAACCTCGTCTTCTGTCCCCTGGGTGCCAATCCACTTCTTCACCGGCATTGCTGGTATGTCCAGTGCGGCCCGGAGGATGTTGTCGATCACGGGGTGATCTTCGTTGACAAAGGCAGCCATGACAGGCGAATAGTCTGTGCATTGCTGGGGGCTCTTACATACGCGCAGTGGGGCATCGTTGATGGCACGAATGCGTACCGAGCGACGTTGTTCACCAACTTGTGTGCCGTCAGCAAAGACGCGGAAAACCACCTCGGAGGTCATGGGTTGGGATAAGGCCATGAGCTTCGATTGCTGCCAGGACAGTCGTGGCAGGATGACCTTTGCGCTTCCCTCTGCAGGTGCTGTAACTTCGATATCGCCTGTTGCGCCAATGTCAGGTACTTCGATCTGGACCTTGATGCGCGCGCCCGCCGGCGCCTGGGTGATCTTCACGCCCAGTTCGCCAGAGCCCAGATAGCCATAGGCCTGTGGCGTATCGATAGGGCCCTTTTCATCCCTGCCGGCCAACGACATTGCAAACGAAGGGAATAGCGTGCCAGGGAAACGGAACTCAGGTTCCCACTTGACGTCTTGTTGGGCCCTGGCCAGGTTCGGCAGCGATAGCGTGAGGGCAGTGCAGGCCGTGAGCAGCCATGCGCGTGTCAATCGAGTCACCAACAAGTCCCCTTTTGTGTCTGATGTGTTGTAACGCAGATCAGGTCAGTATCGCTGACGCGATGTCTGACAGCACCAGATGCTGGTGCCGTGGTGGTGTGCCTGGCGAGCGCCTGGTTGCTTTAACAAAGCGCGGCTGATGATCATCAGAGGGGTGTTGCGGCGGACAAGATGAGATCTGATTTTGGGCGCACGATCATCACTTCGTTTTCATCTCTGTTTGCTCTGACTACGCCATCCAGGCCTCTGAGCAGCGCCCATGCCCTGACGGTGCGCTTCATGAGGTCGTGCTGACACTGGCAATAGTCTTCCGTGAACTGTCTCAACGAGCGCAGCGCAAAGTCGGCAGTCTTGAGGTCTTTTTGTGTCTGCAATTCCAGCTTGGTAGGTGGAAGTTGTGTCCATGTCGCAGGCTCTCGTGCCCACCCCGCGTAGTCGTCAGCTCGCGAGGGATCGCGGGTGCTCCAAAGGGCTCTTTCGTCATCAAGTTCTTGCAGTGAGGGAATGCGGCCGCAGTGCCACATCAGCGTGCCCTTTGCCAAGATGACCACGGTGTTTCGACTGCTGGCGTGCCAAAGCTGATCGAGTTGAGCGAATGCCAATTGCTGTTGCATAGGGTGCACCAGGATGAAACTGATGGAGTGGCCACGCTCACACATAGGTATATATATACCTATGTGTGAGGTGTTCAAAGTACGGCTTGTAGGGGTCGCTTCAGAAACCGGAAAATAAAGCACGTTAAGCCTGTTGCAGCGGTCGTAGCGGCCTAAACTTGCCCGCGCCAATCTTGGCGCTGCTGCGCCACAGGTAATCGCCGGTCAGGTTGATGTGGTCCCAGCCCAGCGGCGACAGGTACTGCAACAGCGCGTCATCGACGGCATGGCCGTTGCCACGCAAGGCATGCGCTGCACGCTCCAGGTAGACCGTGTTCCACAGCACGACAGCCGCCGTCACCAGGTTAAGGCCACTGGCCCGGTAGCGCTGCTGCTCAAAGCTGCGGTCGCGGATTTCGCCAAGTCGGTTGAAGAACACCGCCCTGGCAAGCGCATTGCGCGCTTCGCCCTTGTTCAACCCGGCACCTGATTAGCAATCATGCTCAGCATTCCCTCTGACTGCGCGCTCGGTGCGAGGTTTGCACCGGCTGGCATCGACGATGAGGCGGGCGAACAAGCC
>Ga0075012_10001175_pt1 | contig 27192 bp, 19 predicted proteins | sample All_14_2_FD_71474 | JGI IMG/M metagenome (GOLD analysis project Ga0075012, IMG submission 71474) | Freshwater microbial communities in response to fracking from Pennsylvania, USA - Allegheny Zone_MetaG_DW_15 | ecosystem: Environmental > Aquatic > Deep subsurface > Groundwater > Drilled...
GATCGGCGAAGCGGCAGGAGATTTTCATATCTCGCTGCGGATGTACGGCTGGAACGCCGTCTCCGGCGACAAGCCCCCCGTCGGCACGCCGCCGCCGCGCGAGATCGGCGTCCTGTTCGTAGCCACCGCCGATACCCAGGAAATGGCCTCGCAGATCGCCAAGGCCTGCAATCCGTATTTCTTCCACTTCCCGCTATCGATGGACAAGGAACTGCCCAGCTACGGCTTCGCCTTCACCCCGGCCGATATCGACCGCGGGCCGGTCTATGAGTTCAAGCTGAACCACGTGGTCCACGTCGACGACCCCATGGCCTTGGTTCGGACCGAGTGGATCGACCTGCAGAAGGTGGAGGCCGCCTGATGACCACCGTCAACGACGCCTGCCACCATGTGCGTTCCAAGAACGCGGGCCCCTACTGGGTGACCTTCGATCTCTTCTTCAAGGACGCCGAAATGTTCGGCCGCTATGCCGACAGCCCGGCTCTTGGCCCGCAGCTGATCGCCGATCTGTTCGGTGCCGACCCATCCTTGGTGAAGCGGTTCGCCGTCCCCAGTCTGAACGTGGTCAAGATTTCCTACGCCCGATCCTCGCCGCAAGGGGGAGTGGTCGAGCGTGATATGCACTGCGGCCAGCAGTTCGTCCGTCTGCTGGACGTCGAGCTGGATGGCCACGCCCCGTCGTGATCGCCCCCGCGCCATAGGACCATCGGCGATCCGTCCGGCGCGCCTTGAGAACAGGACCCCCCATGTCGCCCCCTAACCATCGCGTCGTGGTCACCCAGCGCTTCTTCGATCCCCAGACCATCGCCTTTCTCCAGCAGCACGGGTGCGAGGTCTCGATCGCCGACCTTCCACCCGGCCGTGCCGATGGTGATTTGAGCCAGGCCGAGCTGGAAGACCTTATGGCCGGTGCGGCGGGTTGGATCGTCGGCCACGCACGGGTCACACGCTCTCTGCTCGCCGCCCTGCCCAACCTACGCGTCATCTCCCGGCGCGGGGTCGGCTATGAGCGTGTCGATATCGACGCCGTACGCGACCTGGGGCGGGTGGCCTGCATCGCCGCCGGAGGGAATGACGCCTCGGTCGCAGACCATACCATCGCGATGATGCTGGCGCTGGGTCGGCGGTTCCGCGAGAGCCAGGCCAATATGCTGGCCGGAAACTGGTCGATCCTGATGGGGTCGGACCTGTATCAGAAGACGGTAGGGATCATCGGCCTGGGCCGCATTGGGCGCAGCCTGGTGCAACGACTACGGGGTTTCGAGGCGCGCATCCTCGTCCTCGATCACGCCCATGACCCCGAGTATGCCGCAGCCAACGCCATCACCCCGGTCACCCTGGCTGAACTTCTGGGACAGTCGGACTATGTCACCGTCCATGCCCCCCTCACCCCCCAGACGCGGTTCATGATCGACGCCGACGCCTTGGCCCTGATGAAGCCCACGGCCTTTCTCATCAACGCCGCGAGAGGTGGCTTGGTCGATGATCGCGCCCTGCTCGACGCCTTGCGGGCCGGAACGATCGCGGGTGCCGGTCTCGACACCTTCGTCAGCGAAAGCGACCCCGAATACAGGGCGGTCTCTGACGCCCTTCTGGCCCTGCCCAATGTGGTCGCGACGCCCCATGCCGCCGCCTCGTCTCGCGAGGGCCTGGACCGAACGAACCGGGTCGCGGCCATGTGCGTGGTGGACGTCCTGGAGGGGCGCACTCCGCCCGCAGCCTGCGTGATCGCAGATGGTCGGGCTCCGGCAGGTTCATGATTGGACAGCCCCGCCAGAATGGCGAGGAGCCAAAGGCGGTCCTGCGCCAATTGTTCGACGCGGCCGTCGCTGCCGCCCTGCCCGCTCATGTCGTGGCGGCTCACCTGCCCAGCCCACCGCGCGGACGAACCGTGGTTGTGGGGGCGGGCAAGGCGGCTGCCGCCATGGCCCAGGCGGTGGAGACGATTTGGGATGGGCCCTTGTCGGGGCGCGTCATTGTCCCTCACGGCCATGGCACCGACTGCGGGCTGATCGAGGTCATCGAGGCCACCCATCCTGTGGTCGATGAGGCCGGACTAGCGGCGACCTCGTCCCTCCTGGAACTCTTGAAAGAGCTGACATCCGACGACCTGGTTCTATGTCTGCTGTCCGGCGGAGCGTCTGCGCTTATGGCCATGCCTGCACCCGGGCTGACGCTTTCCGACAAACAGGCTGTCACCCGGGCGCTGCTGAGAAGCGGAGCCACGATCGCCGAGATCAATGCCGTCAGAAAACACCTGTCGTCGGTCAAAGGGGGCCGGCTGGCGCAGTTGGCCGAACCGGCGCGAGTCGTGACCCTGGCCATATCCGACGTGCCGGACGACGACCCTTCGACGATCGGATCGGGCCCCACCGTCCCCGACCCTTCCACCCGGCACCAGGCTCTGGCCATTCTTGAGCGTCATCTCGCGGTCGTCCCCGCGAGTGTGAAAAGCCATCTTCTCGATCCGCGCTCGGAGTCTCCCAAGCCCGATCCAGACCGGCGGCCTGACGTGCGGATCGTGGCGACGCCGGCCCAGGCCATCGCCGCCGCCGCCGAACAGGCCCGCACCCTCGGCTTTACGCCCCTGGTCCTGGGCAGTGACCTGGAGGGGGACTCTTCCGAGGTCGCAAGGGCTCATGCCGCGCTCGCAAGGCGCATATGGACCGGTGACGGCCCGGTGGTGCCGCCATGCGTCATCCTGTCGGGCGGTGAAACGACGGTGCGGGTTCGAGGGTCCGGCAGAGGCGGTCGGAACACCGAGTTCCTGCTGGCGCTCGCCATCGCTCTGGATGGACTGGCGGGCGTTCACGCCATGGCGGCCGATACCGACGGGATCGACGGTTCCGAGGACAATGCCGGGGCCGTCATCGGGCCCCAGGTGCTTGACCAGGCCCGACGGGCCGGCGTGTCCGCAGCGGGACGACTGGCCGACAACGACGCCTATGGGTTCTTCGCCGCGGTCGGTGGCCTCGTCACCACGGGCCCCACGCGCACCAATGTCAACGACTTCAGGGCCATACTGATCGACCGGCCCGGTCCCTCTTCCCAGGATCACCGATGACCCGGAATCGTCACTATCGCATCGCCGTCATCCCCGGAGACGGCATCGGCAAGGAGGTCGTGCCCGAGGGTCTGCGCGCTGTGACGACGGTCGCAGACCTGTATGGCTTCACCCTGGTCTTCGACCATTTCGACTTCGCATCCTGCGACTATTTTCTCGAACACGGGCAGATGATGCCGGACGACTGGAAGGCTCTGATAGGCGGTCATGACGCCATCTTCTTCGGGGCCGTCGGCTGGCCTGAGACGGTGCCCGACCACGTCAGCCTGTGGGGCTCGCTGATCCAGTTTCGGCGTGAATTCGACCAATACGTGAACCTGCGCCCCGTCAAGCTGATGCCGGGCGTGCCCAGCCCCTTGGCGGGTCGCCAGCCCGGCGACATCGACTTCTATGTCGTGCGCGAGAACACCGAAGGCGAGTACTCCTCAATCGGCGGCAAGATGTTCCCCGGCACAGACCGCGAGATCGTCATGCAGGAGACGGTGATGACCCGCGTCGGCGTCGATCGCATCCTGAAATATGCCTTCGACCTGGCCCAGCGTCGCGACAAGAAGCACCTGACGTCGGCGACAAAGTCCAACGGCATCTCGATCACCATGCCGTACTGGGACGAGCGGGTGGAGGCCATGGCCGGCTCATATCCCGAGGTCCGCTGGGACAAGTATCACATCGACATTCTGACGGCCCATTTCGTCCAGCATCCAGACTGGTTCGACGTGGTCGTGGCCTCCAACCTGTTTGGCGACATCCTGTCGGACCTGGGCCCCGCCTGCACCGGCACGATCGGCATTGCTCCGGCGGGAAACATCAATCCCGAACGTCTGTTTCCCTCGCTGTTCGAACCCGTCCACGGATCCGCTCCGGACATCGCCGGGCAAGGGATAGCCAATCCGGTCGGCCAGATCTGGTCGGCGGCATTGATGCTGGATCACCTGGGTGAACACGAGGCTGCGGCCGCTGTCGTAGCCGCCATCGAACAGGTGCTGGCCACCCCGTCGCTGCGGACCCGAGATCTGGGCGGTCCGCTTGGAACGGTCGATTGCGGCAAGGCGATCGCGGCGGCCATCGCCCCGCCCGTCTCGAACAACAGGCAAGGAGATTGACGATGACGACGGCTTTGAAACAAGCGCCGAGCCTTCGCGACCAGATGGCGCCCGAGGAATGGGAGCAGAGGGTCAACCTAGCCGCCGCCTATCGTCTGGTGGCCTTGTACGGCTGGGATGATCTGATCTTCACCCACCTTTCGGCACGCGTGCCGGGGCCGGAGCATCATTTTCTGATCAACGACTACCGCAATATGTTCGAGGAGATGACGGCCTCGAACCTGATCAAGATCGATCTGGACGGTAACAAGGTCGACGACGTTCCTGGGCTGGTGAACAGCGCGGGCTTCATCATCCACTCTGCCCTCCATATGGCGCGAGAGGACGCCAATGCGGTGATCCATCTGCACACGCCGCACGGCCAGGCGGTCTCGGCGATGAAGGAGGGTCTGATGCCGCACACCCAGACGGCCATGATCGCCCACCACGATGTCGCCTATCACGACCATGAGGGGATCGCCGAGGCCTTGGGCGAGCGCGAGCGGATCGTCGCCGACATGGGCGACAAGGGCAGCCTGATCCTCAGAAACCACGGGACCCTGACCGTGGGAAACACCGTGGCCGAAGCCTTCCTGCGGATATACTTTCTGGAGCGAGCCTGCGAGGCTCAGGTCCTAATGCTCGCCGCCGGCCGGGACGGGCTGAACGCGCCGCCCGAGGGCGTGCCCGATATCGTCAAGGGCCAGACCACGGCACCCTTGATGCGAATGGCGGCCGAGTATCTGGCCTGGCCCGCCCTGCTGCGGAAGCTCGACCGCATCGACCCCAGCTATCGAACCTAATCAGTCCCGGAAAGGGCGCTCGCAGGCGTCCGCCTCGTCCTAGGCGGGGTTCGCGACAACTCCGGCGTCCCGAGCGCGCAGGGTCGGCTTGTGCACCTTGCCGACGGCCGTCAGCGGCATGACGTCGATGAGATGCACGGCCTTCGGTCGAGCCGCCCGTTCGTGGATCCGGCCTGCCGCATGGGCCGCCAGCTCGGCCGGATCGGCGCTCGCTCCGGGCTTCAGCTGTACATAGACCACGGGCACTTCGCCGGCATAGGCGTCCGGTCGTCCGATCGCGGCGGCCAGTTCGACCGCAGGATGGCTATAGAAGGCGTCCTCGATCATCGCCGGGTCGATGTTGTGGCCGCCGCGGATGATCAGGTCTTTCGCGCGCCCCTTCAGCCAGAGGAATCCGTCAGTGTCGACCAGGCCCAGGTCGCCGGTATCGAGCCATTGCTTGCCGTCGATCTCCACCCAGAGGCTCTTGTCATGACGGCGATCCGTATAACCCTGGAACACGTTGGGACCTCTGAGCAGCACGGAGCCGATCTCATCGACTTCGGCCAAACGCTCCACACCTCCCTTGTCGTCAAGGGTCGCGATGCACACGGCCTGGAACGGCAGTGGAAGCCCGACAGACCCGATCTTCTGCACGCCGTCCAAGGCATGGACCGCAGCGACGCAAGTGGCCTCGGTCAAGCCGTAGCCCTCTAGAATCTTGACCCCAGTCGTGCGCTGGAACTGATCGAGCAGTTCGGGCGACATCGGTGCCGCTCCGCAGATGGCGAAGTCGAGGCGGGTGAGGTCATGTCCGGCGACCGGGCGCTGCAGAAGGGCCGAGAACAGCGTGGGCACGCCGCTGAATGCGGTGACGCGGTGGTGCGCCACAATCTCCCAGAAGCGGTCGATCACGCCCTTTCCGCGAAACCCCTGGGGCGTGCCGATCAAGACGTGGGTTCCGAGAAGAAAGGCCGAAAGGCCCGTCACCATGGCGCCGTTGACATGAAACAGCGGCAGTCCGGAGAAGAAGACCGACCCGGCGCTCAGGCCCGAGACGATCATACGCGACGCCATCCAGGCGTTGGCGACCTCGTTGGCGTGGGTTCGCCGCGCCAGCTTCGGGGCCCCCGTAGTCCCGCCCGTCCCGAAGATCGAGGCCGTGTCCTGAGGCTGGGGGATGCGGCCGCTCTCAAGTCGCTCCATCGTCATGCGTTTGAGGGCGCGGGCGAAATCGACGACCTTCAGGCCGTGGCGCACAGACGCGGATCGGCGGCGCATCCTCGCCTGGACGACCTTGGCCGCCCAACGTTTCGGCCCACGCACATGGGGCGTAAGATCGACCAGCACGAGCGTCTCGACACCGGGGGCGGCGTCGAGGGCAGCGACGACCTTTTCATGGAGATCCGCGCCCGGGAACGGTGCCAGGGTGACGACCGCCTTGGCTCCCGATTCCCGCAAAAGATCGGCGATGGCGTCCACATCCATCAAGGGATTGATGGGAAAGGCCACCCCTGCCGCCTCCCCGCCCCAGAGGCAGAGATGCGTTTCGACCAGATTGGGCAGGACGAGTGCTATGACATCGGTGGAGCCGACACCCACGGCATGGAACAGGTTGGCGGCACCGGTCACCTGTGCCAGCAAACCGCGATAGCTCAGGGTCTGTGGCCGTCGGTGATTGGCCGTCTCCAGGAAGAAGGACAGGGCTGGCGCGTCGCCAAAGCGCTCTGCGGCGGCTCGCAGCAGATCGTAGGTCGATCCGGGCAGGTCGGACGGCCAGCCCGAAGCCTCGAGCGCTTGGATGTCGGCGAGGGATTCGAGGGGAGCGGACTTCAGCCTTGGCAGGGTCATGGGGAACTGTATCAGCCGACACGGAAGGGGAAGGCACCAGAGGCCAGGGCGGCCGCGATCAGCACGAAGCAGGCGAGGACGGCCCATTTGAGCGAGAAGCGCTGGGCCGCCCCGACATCGACCTTCAGCAGCCCGCACACCAGATAGATGGCGGCGATCAGCGGGCTCATGGCATGGACCGGCAGGGCCGTCAGCGATGCCCGGGCGATCGCTTCGGGCGCTACTCCATAGTGAGACGCCGTCTCGGCCAGGACCGGCAGGATCCCGAAATAGAAGGCGTCGTTGGACATGAAGAAGGTCAGCGGCATACTCACCAGGGCGGTGATCGGCGCAAAATAGGGACCCAGCTCCGGCGGAATGGCGGCGACCAGGGCGGCGGCCATGGCCTCGACCATACCCGTGCCCTGCAAGATACCGGTGAAGGCCCCGGCGGCGAAGATCAGCAGGATGATGTTGACGACATTGTCGGCATGGGCGGCGATACGGCGGCGCTGCGACTTCAGGCTGGGATAGTTGACGATCAGGGCGATCGCAAAGGCGCTCATCATCATCACCGGCAGCGGGGCCAGACCCAGCAGCAGGCCAGCCATCAGGCCAAGGGTCAGGGCCAGGTTGAAGAAGAACAGCTTGGGCCGGCGCGTGTCCGAATGCGGTTCCGGATCGCCCTCTTCCGCCACCACGGCCTGCTCTGGTTCAGGACCCAAAGGAAGGGGTTGAAGCGCCAGAACACCCAGGCGTTTTCGCTCTGACAGACCCAGACGCCAGGCCACGAAGACCGCGAAGGCGGTGCCGGCCAGCATGGTCGGCATCATCGGCAGAAACAGCAAGGCCGGATCAATGTTCAGCGCCGTGGCGGCCCGGGCCGTCGGCCCACCCCAGGGAATCAGATTGGTCACCGATGTCGCCAGGCCCAGAAGCAAGGCCAGGATCAAGGGGTTCAGGCCCAACCGCCGATAGACCGGCAACATGGCCGATATGGTCACCAGTGCTGTCGTCGCACCGTCTCCATCCAGCGAAACGACGGTCGCCAGCAGCGCTGTCCCTATGGTCACCCGCACCGGATCGTCCCCGACGGTCTTCAGGACGAACCGCACGAGGGGATCGAACAGGCCCGCATCGATCATGATCCCAAAATAGAGCACCGCGAAAGCCAGCATCAGGGCCGTCGGGGTCAGGGCCGTGACCCCGTCGATCATCATGTCGCCCAGACCCGCCCCTGCACCGGCCAAGAGCCCGAAGATCACCGGCACCAGGATCAGGGCCGTGATCGCCGACAGCCGTTTGGTCATGATCAGCACCATGAAGGTCAGGATCATGCCGGCGCCGAGCACGGCGGGAGACTGCAAGGCGGCAAGGGTCACGGGCGGGCGCTTTCGACAAATGGGCGGCCTGCCGAAATCTCGGCAGGCCGATGATGGATCGTTGGCTTATCCGGAGGAGCGCCGGACAAACGGGACCGTCAGAGTTTCCAGTTCAGGGAGAGGCCATAGGTACGGGGTGGCGCATAGGCGCCGAAGTTGGCCCCCAGGAAAGCACCCTGGAAGCTGCGCGTGACCTCGTCAGAGAGGTTCTTGCCCCACAAGGACACCGACCACCGGTCGGAGGCGTCCGTGTAAATGAGGCGCGCGTCATAGAAGTTTGTCGGCTCCCGGCGCTCCGGCCCGGTATTGGAGTTGTCCTCGTAGATCAGGCTTTCATAGCGGTAGTCGGCCGCCAGCCGGATCGAGGCCCCGCTGGCCAGATCCCAGTCATAGGAGGGCGACAGGACCAGCTTGTGCTCGGGCGCGCGGGCGATCCGATTGCCGGCATAGTTGGTCGTGTCATCGACGCGATAGTCGTCGAAGGTTGCGTCCGTATAGCCATAGCCAGCCACCAGGCGCGCGCCACCGAACGGCCGCCAGCTCAGATAGGTCTCGTAGCCCTTGATGGTGGCGGCACCGGCGTTGTCGGTGACCACCGCGCCGTTCGGCAGGGTTCGCCGTGTCTGCAGGTCCGTATAGTCCATCACGAACACGGTGTTGTTCCAGGTCAGGCGGCCGTCCAGGAAGACGCTCTTCTGGCCGATCTCGAACTGGGTCGCATATTCCGGATCAAACGGGTCGGCGGCCTCCTCGGCGGTGCCCGGCAGGTCCTGGAATCCCCCGCTCTTGAAGCCCCGGGACACCATCACATACAGCAGATGGTCTTCGGCCAGGCGATAGTCCGCGCCCAGCCGCCAGGTCAGGGCATCGAACGAGGCCGAGGCCGAGACGTCGAACTGCTCGTCGCCGCGGAAGATCGTATTCCCGGCCGTGTTCGAGATCCGATAGTCCTTCTCGTCGTCGGAATAGCGCAGGCCCGCAACCAGCGAGATCCTGTCCCCGACCGGAACGGTCACGTCCCCATAGACGGCATAGCTCGTGAGATCCGCGTCTTGGGTATAGACCTCGGTGCCCTCGCCTCCCAGGTCCAGGATCAGGGTGTCGAGGCGAAGGGTTTCGCCATTGTAGTTGTAGAGGCCGGCGACCCACTGGATCGGACTGTCCGGCAGAGACGACAGCCGAAGCTCGTGGCTGGACGTCTGACTCTGCTCGTCGTTGCCGCCCGAAATCTGGATGAAGTTGGTGGTCGGGTTGCCGCCGTCGAAATCATAGGCCGTGCTGTAGTCGAGATCGCGATAGCTTCCGAGATAGGTCAGGGTCGCGAACGACAGATCGAACTGCGCCTCGCCCCGCACGCCCCAGGTATCGCGATCCTGGAAGCCATCGGTCGAACCCGCGAAGCTGTCGCGATCGCGATTGACGGTCCAGAACATCGAAAGCGGATCCGTCTCGTCCAGATCAAGCACACGGTTGGCGGGGCCGGCGGCACGATCACGCGTGCCATCGATCGTCAGGCCCAGCCGCAGACGTTCCGACGGCTGGGCAGCGATCTGCAGACGCCCACTGCGCGTGTCCTGATCGTCCACCTCACCACCGGTGAAGCTGTTGTCGGTGTATCCATCGTGTGTCCGCCAGCTGCCGCTCGCCCGCACGGCCGCCTTGCCGTCGGCGAACGGGGCGTTCAGGACGGCAGCGCCCTCCAGCCGGCCATAGTTGCCGATCGTCGCCTCGGTGGACACGCCGAAGGCGTCGAAGTCGGGCCTCTGGGTCACGATATTGATCGCGCCGCCGACGACATTGCGTCCGTAAAGCGTCCCTTGTGGCCCCTTCAGAACCTCGATCCGCTCGATGTCGAAGGCGTCGAAGGCCACCATGCCGGGCCGGCCGAGATAGATTTCGTCCAGAAAGACCGCCGCGCTGGGGTCCCCGGCAGCACCGCGATCGGTTGAGCCGATGCCACGGATGGCGATGCGCGGTTGAGAGGCGGGAAAGGCATCGAACTGCAGGCCCGGCGTCCGCGTCGCGACGTCGTCGACGTCCTTGATGCGTGCCTGTTCCAGTTCTTCCGCCCCGAACACCGTCACAGTGACGGGGACGTCCTGAAGTCGCTGGCTGCGTCGCTGGGCCGTCACGATGATTTCATCCACCGATGTTGCCTGCTGGGGGTCCAGCGCGGCGGGAGCGGTCTGCGCCCAGGCGGACGCCGTGGTCATGAGCGCGGCCAAGGCCACGCCGGTGGCCAGCACCTTGCGGCTGTTCGTATCCATATCGCCCTCCCTGGGTCGTGTTTTTATTCGCCGGTCAGACCGGTCGTCACGGAGACTATTCAGACTGAATACGGAAGGTCAATGGATTGGATGCAATTCGTATTGTGATTGGATACGAATAATTCAGGGCGTGGCTCAGCGCAGGGTGGCCATGGCGTGCACCCTGGCCTTGGTGGCCATGACATGAGCGATCATCAGACGTTCGGCAGTCAGAGAATCATCCGCCTTGATGGCGCTCACGATGGCCTCGTGTTCGGCCTGTGATTGAAGGATGTGTTCGGGTGGTGTCGCCGGAATTTGGCGAAGGCGGTGCGGGACATGGGCGGCAACCACGGGAGAGATATGGATCACGTCTCCCATGACCGGGCTCAGGATCGTCATTCGCATCGCGTTGCGAAGCACGGGATTGCGGGCGGCGATGTTGATGGCGCGGTGGAATACCCAGTTCAGCTCATACCATTCGGCTTCGATCTCGACCGACCATTCTCCGCGATCCACGATCGCTCGGCCCTTGAGGGCACAGTCCTGAAGCAGGTCCAGTTCCGATGGCGACCAGCCGTGATCGACGGACAGGCGGGTTGCGGTACCCTCCAGCGCCGCCCGAACTTCGATCGACGCTAGGATGTCGCCAATGGTGATGGACCGCACCGTATAGCCACGGTTGACGCTGTATTGGACGATGCCTTCCGCCGACAGGACCGCCAACGCGCTCCGGATCGGTGTGCGTGACACATTCATCTCGGTGGCGAGCGCCTCGGCCCGCAGGCGTGAACCCGGGGCGATCTGACCGGTCAGGATACGCTCGCGCAGGGACGACAGGACGGTGTGGGTCGCCGGCTCCGTGCTGGGCGCATCGTTCAGGAATTCGGCCTGTTCGGCGGGGGCGACCTTCGGCATTGACGTAACTCGATCTCTAGGGCCGACCATGGTGGCGGCAAGTGGTGCGACTGACAACACGCCGTCCGGGACGGCTCAATGAAAGTCTCTGGATCCCGGCAGAACACGCACGTCGCGGGGGTGGCGATGCGTGGGATAACGCGGGGCCTGGGGGTGGGCGACCACATCGGCGCGGCATAGCTGGGGCTCAGTGAGGTGATCCTCCGACAACCGGGTCAACTCGTCCGAGCGATCGATCACTCGGCGAGCCACGACGTGGACGACGCCTTCCGGGCTTTTCTCGACGACGCCCTCCACCTCCATCAGGCGCGCGGCCATGACCTCTCGCCGGAACTGCTCGAACATCCGTGCCCAGAGGACGACATTGGTGATGCCGGTCTCGTCTTCCAGCGTCACGAAGATGGCATTGCCCTTGCCCGGCCGCTGACGCACCAGCACGACCCCGGCCACGCGGATCACCGAGCCGCCGCGTCGCGCTTCCGTCTCGGCGCAGCTCAGCAGACCCTCGGCGGCGAAGCCGGGTCGCAGGATGGCCATGGGGTGAGCCTTCAGCGACAGGCGCACGGTCTGATAGTCGGCCGCTACGTGTTCACCCAGTGGCATGGACGGCAGATGGACATCGGGCTCCATGCCCAGTTCGCGAGCCCCCCGGGCGCGCGCCTCCGCCGCCGCGAACAGAGGCAGGGCGTCGTCGTCCGGCAGACGCCGAACGGCCCACAGGGCCTCGCGTCGATCCATTCCCAGGGAGCGAAAGGCATCGGCATCGGCCAGTTTTCGCAGGGCCGCCGTCGGCAAACTGGCCCGCCTTGCCAGGCTTTCGATGTCGACGAACGGAGCCTCGGCCCGCGCCGCCGTCAAGGCCTCGGCCCAGGCCTCACGGAAGCCGTCGATCTGACGCAGGCCCAGACGCAAGGTCAGCGCTGCCTTCGGTCCCTCCAGGGCATTGTGCCAGTCGCTGTGGGACACGTCGATGGGCCGCGCCTCGACCCCACCGATCTCCTGCATCTCGCGCACGATCTGGGCGGGGGCATAGAAGCCCATCGGCTGGCTGTTCAACAGGGCGCAGGCAAAGGCCGCAGGATGGTGGCGCTTGATCCAGGACGACACATAGACCAGCCGCGCGAACGAGGCCGCGTGGCTTTCCGGGAAGCCATAGGAGCCGAACCCCTTGATCTGGTCGAAACAGCGCCGGGCAAATTCGGGCGGATAGCCGCGCGCGATCATTCGGCCCACGAACCGATCCTCATAGGTATGCAGGGTCCCATCGCCCCTAAAGGTGCCCATGGCCTTCCTCAGGCCGTTGGCCTCCCTGTCGTTGAACTCGGCCGCGACCATGGCGACCTTCATCGCCTGTTCCTGGAACAGCGGCACGCCCAGGGTCTTGCTGAGGACGGTCTTCAGTTCATCCTTCTTCGCCGGATCTGAAGGTGAAGCATATTCAGCCTCTTCCAGCCCATTCCTGCGACGCAGATAGGGGTGGACCATGTCGCCTTGGATCGGTCCGGGCCGAACGATGGCGACCTGAATCACCAGGTCATAGATTTCCCTCGGCTTCAGCCGCGGCAGCATATTGATCTGGGCGCGGCTCTCGACCTGGAAGACGCCGATGGAATGACCCCGGCACAGCATATCGTAGACGGCCGGGTCCTCGCGCGGGATCGTGTGCAACTCCCAGTCCTCGTCCGCGTGCGCCCGGATCAGGTCAAAGGCCTTGCGGATGCAGGTCAGCATACCCAGCGCCAGCACATCGACCTTCATCAGCTTCAGGGCATCGATGTCGTCCTTGTCCCATTCGATGAAGGTACGGTCCGGCATGGCCCCGTTTCCGATGGGAACCAGTTCATCCAGCCGATCCTGGGTCAGGATGAATCCGCCGACGTGCTGGGACAGGTGGCGGGGTGTGTCGAGCAGCCGGCTCGCCATCGCGACGGCTCGCCGGATCATCGGATTGGACGGATCGAGGCCCGCCTGAAGGATGTGACTGTCGCCGATCTCGGTCCCCCAGCTTCCCCACTGGCTGGAGGCCAGGCGGGCGGTGACGTCCTCGGTCAGCCCCAGGACCTTGCCTACCTCGCGGATGGCGCTTCGCGGCCGATAATGGATGACGGTGGCGGCGATGCCAGCCCGGTGGCGACCGTATCGTTCATAGAGGTGCTGGATGATCTCTTCGCGTCGCTCATGTTCGAAATCGACGTCGATGTCCGGCGGCTCGTCACGATCATCGGACAGGAAGCGTTCGAACAGAACGTCACTGGTCGCGGGATCGACCGAGGTGATGCCCAGCACATAGCAGACGGCGGAATTGGCCGCCGAACCCCGCCCCTGGCATAGAATGCGCTTGTCATTCGCTACGCGAACGATGTCGTAGATCGTCAGGAAATAGTGAGCGAATTTCTTCATGGCGATAAAGGCCAGTTCCTTGTCCAGCAGGTCGCGAACATGATCCGGAACGCCCTCAGGATAGCGCCTGTCGGCGTGTCGGCGGGTCAGATCTTCCAGCCAGGCCTGGGCCTGCCAGCCGGGTGGAACGGGTTCTTCCGGATACTGATATTCCAGTTCCGCCAGGTCGAAGTCGACGCGGCCCAAAAAGGCGGTGGTCTCGGTGACCGCTTCCGGGGCCTGGCGGAACAGGCGGACCATTTCCGCCGGAGGCTTCAGCCAGCGCTCCGCATTGGCCAGCAGGCGGCGTCCCGCAGCCTCGATCGTGGTTCCGTCGCGGATACAGGACATGACATCCTGAAGGTCGCGCTCCTCGGCCGAGTGATAGAGAACGTCATTGGTCGCGATCAGAGGAACGCCTGCGTGCATTCCCAGCGCCTTCAGCCGCGACAGGCGGCGCTGGTCGTCGCCCCGCCGATGCATGGTCGCGGCCAGCCAGACCGCGCCCGGCGCGGCCTTGGCGATCTGCATCAGAACCGCCTCGAATCCCGCCAGTCGGTCGGGCGGCATCACCATGAGCAACAACCCCTGCGGATCGGCCAGCAGGTCGGCCAAGCCGAGTTCGCAGTGACCCTTGATGGCTCGGCGATTGCCGAGCGTCAGAAGCCGGGTCAGCCGTCCCCAGCCCGCGCGGGTCTCGGGATAGGCCACGATGTCGGGTGAACCGTCGTTGAAGACCAGCCGCGCGCCCAAGATCAGGCGAAAGGCCCGGGCCCTCGCCTTGATCGCCTCGACCAGGGCAGGGTCGTTCATGGCGGCCTCGATGAAGGCGAACTCTCCGGGACTTCCGCCGACCCGCACGCGGCGTCCCGGCAACATACCGTGTTCGCGAATCTCCTTCAGGGCGGACCAGGCCCGCACGACACCCGACACGGTATTGCGGTCGGCCATCCCCAGCCCGACCTGACCGCGCAGGATGGAGGCCAGGACCAGGTCGCCGGGATGGGAGGCCCCCCGCAAAAAGGAAAAGTGGCTGGCCGTAACCAGCTCTGCGAAGTCGCCACGGGGGTCCATCTCAGGGACGTCCAGGGTGGTCATGCGAACAGGCCGTGGATGAACCAGCGCGGCTCGGGCAACTGACCGTACAAACCCTGACGGAACAGCCAGAACCGTCGCCCCTCGCGGTCCTCCACGCGATAATAGTCGCGGGTCTTCTGATCCGGCGCGCGCCACCATTCCCCGGCGATGCGTTCCGGCCCTTCGGATCGGACGACCTCATGCAGAACCCGTCGCCAGCGAAACCGCAGCGGTGAACCATCCGGCACCTCGGCCAGGGTTTCGACCGGCTGGGGTGGATCAAACATCTGCAGTGGCCGCAGGGGTGGCGCGTCCGGATCGACTTCCGCCCAGTCGTCGCCAGGGACGGCGCGAGCGGCCGGCACCATTCGCACGGCCCGCTCGGGCATATGGGAATCCACGGCCTCGAACCGCAGAACGGCCTCGGGACCCAATCGTGTCGTCAGGCGATCGATCAGGCGGCTGAAGTCCTCCTGACCCGGCGGCTGTCCTTCCAGCCCCGTCTGAGTGGGATTGAGGGTCTGGACGTATGGGACCGACAGCCGCAACTGATCGAAGCCGAACCCGGGGTCCAGGGGAGCGGACAAGGCCGCCAACCGTTCGCGGAACAGGCGCAACACCACCGGTGCCTCGCGTGTCGGGCGGCCCGTGGCGACCCTGACACGGCGCACCTGTCCATCCACACGATAGAAACCGGCCTCGAAGACCCGCCCTCCCTGCCGCATCTGGTCGAGCCGGTCTTCGGCCTCCACCAGAAGGTCGGACAGAACCCTCTCTATGTCTTCCTGGCGGGTGATGGGCTCGACCAGGACACGATCGACGACACAGGGGGCGGCGGGCCGCGCGGGCGTGATCCGCACGTCCTCCTGACCCAGAATCCGCGCCAGTCGCGAAGGGAAGTCGGCACCGAAACGCGCGGCCAGGGGCGCACGGGGCCGGTCGTCCAGATCGCCGATCCGTTTCAGCCCGGCCCTGCGAAGGGCCTGCTCCTCCTTTTCCGGCAGTTCGAGGGCCGCGACCGACAGGCGGCGCACGGCGGGATGATCCTGTCCCACCGCGAAAATCCCGCCCCGATCGAAACGGCTCAACGCCCGTGCCGCCTGAGGCGTGCCGGCGACGGCACAGACGATCTGCAGCCCGATGCGGGCGGCACGATCCTGCACGGCGCGGACCAGCCCCCCCTCCCCTCCGAACAGATGGGCGCAGCCGGTGATGTCCAGCATCAGACCGTGAGGCGGATCGAGGGCCACCATCGGGCTGAACCGCCCGAAGTCCTCGACCACCCGAGCCAGAAGGCCCTCATCCAGATCGGGGCGATGGACCACGGTTCGCAGCTGCGGCGTGCGAGCCTGTGCGTCGGCCAGGGTCAGGTCCTGCACCAGCCCGCATCGCGCGGCCAGCGGATCGACAGCCGCCAGCCTCAAGGCCCCCTTGACCTTCTCGATCAGGGCGAGCGGGATTTCGGGGATGTCAGGCGGCGCGGCGTGACGGCGCAACCGGTCGCTGGGCAGCCAGGGAAACCAGATCGCCAGATAGCGTCTCCGGCTTGCGGAACGATCGTTGCTCACAATCCCACTCCACGATCTCGCTTCGGAGCGCCCCACCGCCGCGCCGCCGCAGCAGGGCGATGGAAAAAGCCGGTCGCCCCGGCGCGCCCCCCTCCATGGGTCGTGAGGCGGCGGCCCGGACAGACCAGCGGGTCTGTGCTGCACTGGGCGCGGGCATGGCGGCGATCCGGGCCAGGAACATCGTCCTGCCGCTTGCCTCGGCGGCCAGGGCCAGACGCCGACTGGCCGTCAGGTTCAGGGCCTTCGCCTCGCCCCATGCGCTCAGAACCACCGCCCCCACCGCCGGGGTCCTCAGGGCTTCCTCGCCCACGGCCAGCAGGGTCTGGATATCGCGCGCCCGCACCAGCAGCACATCGCGCGGGCTCAAGCCCATCTCGCCCAGACCCGGCCCGTAAGGCCGTCCCAGCTCCTGGCCGACAGCTTCGTGATAGCCCCAGACGATGGGCCGCCCACAGGCCGCCCGCACCGCCAGACCCAGGCCAAAGGCCCCCAGGGCCACGCCGTCCGCTGCCGTCTCCGCATACAGGTCGTGCACGACGCCTGTCGTGGCCGCCTCGACCAGAACGCCGTCAACGACAGCCTCCCCGACCTCGCACCGACCCACGTCCTTTCGGCGTTCCAGCACGGCCAGACGCGCCTTCAGGGCCGTCAGGGGTTCGGGGGATGAACAAATGTTCCTCATTTGTTCTATATGCCGCCTCCTACCCCCCGGGAGTCAAGGCAAACGATTCGCCTGCATGGCTCTTACCGCTGACAGGTCTGAAACGCTCAACGCTCAGGATCAGTGCCGGGACAGTCGGCGACGGCTTCGGCCAGTTTCGGCGATATCAAACCGACGTTCCAGTTCCACCCGACACTGCCGCCGGCTCTTCGGCGGCACATGGCCTGCTCGTGAAGGGCAAACATACCGGGGAACAGGCCGACGCCCGGCGTGGGAACGTCGCGGAAAGCCAGATAGGCGCTTGTGGTGCCATAGGCGGGCCACTCTGCGGCCTGGGGCGCAGTCGGCACGCCGGTGCGGGCAAAGCTGACCCAATAGGCGATCATGGCGTCTGACAGTTGTCTCTCGGACGGGCTGTCCGGAATCTTGGGCCACAGTGGCGCGGTGCGGTCCAGGGTCCCGAACACATAGGGCAGTTCACTGGCGTGGAAGGCGTGCAATCCCGCCGCGTCCATGGCCGGATAGCCGTGGTCGAACAGATAGAGGTAGGACGGCTGTCTCATCGTCGTCTGCGACCGAACCAGACGCTCCGACGTCCAGCCATAAAGCGCGTCGCGCGTGGCCGCCAAGACGCTCTCACCCATGTCCGAGGACGGATAGAGGGTCAGAAAATCGTCCGCCAGGTCGCCATAGCGATCGCGAATGACCTGCTCATAGTCCTCCGGCCGGCCCGGCACCGGGGGTGCCAGAAAGCGCAAGGAGCGGATCTCCCCGCTGTTGAAGCCGGCCAGAACAGGCACCGGGGCCTGTTCGCCCCGATCGAAGACATCGACCAGTTGCCTCGGCAGGATCACGCCATCGACCACGCCGAACGAGGCGAAACCGGACATGGCGGCGGCGTCGGTCAGCGCCTGGGGGTCCATGCCGCGCAGGACTCGAAGGCTGGGAGCCTGCAGGTTGCGGGCCAGGGTCGTGCCCGCCGTCTCGGCCGAAGGCGCGCCAAACCGGCCCTGTTTCAGCTCGGGCGTCGAGATCATATAGGCGCTCTGGGCGATCGCCTTGTGGAACAGACCCCGCGCCAGGGGTGTCGCCATCAGATAAAGGACGCTGAGGCCGCCCGCCGATTCTCCGGCGATCGTCACATTGGCCGGGTCGCCGCCAAAGGCGGCGATGTTGTTCTGAACCCATTGCAGGGCCAGAATCTGGTCCATCAGCCCATAGTTGCCGGAAATGCCGACCGGCGACTCCGCGCTCAGATCCGGGTGGGCCAGATAGCCGAGCACACCGAGACGATAGTTGATCGAGACGACCACCGCCCCATCGCTCGCCAGGTGCGAGCCGTCATACAGACGCTCTTTGCTGGATCCGGAGGCCAGCGAACCTCCGTGAATCCAGACGATCACAGGTGCGGCGCGGGCCCCTGCTGGCGTCCAGATGTTCAGCGAGAGGCAGTCCTCGCTGGTCGATCCCAGGATGTCGGAATAGATATGCGGAGCCCCTGGCGTCGGCTGGATACAGGCCGGGCCAAAAGCGCCCGCGTCCTTCAGCCCCGACCAGCGCGGAGCCGGCAGAGGCGGACGCCACCGATACGGGCCCGTCGGCGGGGCCGCATAGGGAATGCCCCGAAACACATGGACGCCCGCTTCGGTCCGTCCCAGCACGTCACCCGCGGGGGCGACCACGACGGGGCGGTCCTGAGCTGACGAGGGCGACGGCTGGGCGACGGCGGCCAGCATCAGAGCTGCGGCCCCGACGACCGCGAGACGGGTGGCGCGCACGAACACTCTCATTGAACCGCTCCGGCTTTCGACGTGTCGCGGCCCAGCACCCGGGCCAGCCACAGGAACAGACCGATCGCCACCAGATAGAAGGGCGTCAGGGTGTAGAGGGCGATCTGCAGCGAGTTCGTAGGATTGGCCGTGCTGAAATAGTCGCTGGCGAACCCGACATAGGTCGGGCCGACGCCCATGCCGATGAAGTTCATGACCAGCAACAGCAGAGCGCCCGACATGACCCGTTGGTCCGGCCGCACCTCGCCCTGAACCAGGGCCACGGAAGACGACAGGTAGAAATAGTTCAGGAAGGTCGGGAAGGTCAGGAAGGCCAGCGCCAAGGGCCATGTCGGGGCCCACAGGAAGGCCAGATAGAAGGGAATGGCCAGGGTCAGGGAGATCGCGGGCAGCAGGGCATAGGCCTGTTTCGACCGGCGCGTGAACCGATCGATCAGCCAGCCCGAGGCGAAGATGCCCGCACTCATGCCAATGCCGACGACCAGGGCATACCAGAGGGCGACATCCCCAAGGGTCATCCCCTTTTCCCGCATCAGGAACAGGGTGGCGAAATTGCCCAGGCCATAGGTGATGATCTGGGTCACACCGCTGCCGAGCGACGCCAGGATCAGGGTCGGCCGGGAAAAGAACATTCTGACCGTGCCCCAGAAGCTGGCCTTTGGCACACCGACGGCCTGGACGGGATCCAGCCCTCCGCGCTTGGGTTCCTTGACGATGAAGACGATGGCGACCGCAGCGATCACGCCGATCGCTCCGATGACCACAAAGGCCGTCCGCCAGCTGAAGGCCGCCGCGACCGAAGCCCCGAAGGCGATGCCCAGGGCCGCCCCGATCGGGGGCCCCAGATTATAGAGGCCCAGGGCCATGCCGCGACGCCCAGGCGGGAAATAGTCGGTAATGATGGCATAGGACGGCGGCACGCCGCCCGCCTCTCCGAACCCGACCGTCATGCGCGAGACCGCCAGTTGGCCGAAGTTGCGTGACAGGCCACAGGCGATGGTCGCCGCGCTCCAGATACCGCAGGCGATGGCCAGGACGGCGACCCTGTTCGTCTTGTCGGCCAGCCAGCCGACAGGAATGGCGATGAAACAGTAGAAGAATGCGAAATACAGCCCGCCCAGCAGGCCCAGCTGCCCGTCGCTGATCTGCAGCGTGTCCTGAATCGGCTTGGCCAGGATCGACAGCAGCTGCCGGTCCAGGAAGTTCAGCACATAGATGAACCACAGGGCCCCCAGGGCGACCCAGGCCTTCTTGCCCACCGATGCCTTGGCGGCCGTGGGCGGCGGGCCGATCGCTGTGTCTTGGGTCATGACCGTTTCCTCGGTGATGCGGGCCTTTGGGCCCGTCTATTTTTCGGGATGGGTAAGGGCGTCGTAGACGAGGGTGCGGGCACGGGCCCGGAAGGTGTTGCTGACCGGATCGGCCACCCGCTGGATCATGCCGACGAAGACGACGGCATGGGTCGGGTCGATCCAGAACCAGGTACCTCCGCCGCCACCCCAGCTGAGCGTGCCCTGACCCTCCGAAACACCGAGAGCCTGGGGATCGCGCACGATGGAGAACCCCAGGCCAAAGCCCAGGGCCGGGCCGAAGGGGAGCAGACGCAGGGGGTTGGACGTGGCCAGCACGGCGTCGGGGATGGCATTGGTGGCCATCAGATCGACGGTCTCGGCCCTCAGGATCCGCGTACCGGCCAGCACGCCCCGGTTCAGGATCATCTGGCAGAAGCGCGCATAGTCGGTCGCGGTAGACACCAGACCCCCACCGCCGCCCTCGAACGGCGGCGGAACGGTGACGTCATGCACCGGGACGTCAAAGGCATGGGTCGCCGGCGTCAGCCCGCCGGAACCGTCGTCCGCATACAGGGCCGCCAGACGATGAGCCTGGTTCAGCGGCACCTGAAAACCTGTGTCGATCATGCCCAAGGGGCCGAAGATCCGGTCTTGCAGACAGGCTCCGAACCTTTGGCCCGACAGCCGCTCGACGATCAGCCCCTGAAGATCGGAAGCGATCGAATAGAACCATTCCGTGCCCGGCTGGAACATCAGTGGCATAGCGGCAGCGCGCCTTGCCAGTTCGTCCAGACTGTCGGCGAGAAGCACGCCCGCCTGGCGATAGGCTCGCTCCACCGGATGGATGTCGAACAGGCCATACCCCAGACCCGCTGTGTGGCTCATCAGCTCGCGCAGCGTGGGCGACCGGTCGGCCGCCTGAACGGCCATGGTGCCGTCCGCATTCCGTCCGACATGGACCTTCAGGTCGGAGAATTCGGGCAGCACGCTCGTGATCGGATCGTCGAGCCGCCAGCGTCCCTCCTCATGCAGGATCATCATGGCCACGGCTGTGACCGGTTTGGTCATGGAGTAGATGCGAAAGAGGGTGTCGTGTCTCAGGGGATGGTCGTCTCCCAGCCGGGCGACACCGAAGGTCCGGAAATCCACCACCTGCCCGTGCCGCATCAACAGGGTCGAGGCTCCCGCCACCTGGCCCGTCGCCACCATGTCGGCCATCCAGTCGGCCATCTGCCCCAGGCGCCCGGCATCGAAGCCGAGCGCTTTGGGATCGGGCGCGACCGGAAGGCGGGAGACGTCAGTCATCGGGTGCGGTCTGACTTCGCTGGGCCGCTCGGCTCTCGCACATACCGACGAAACCATGGGCCATGAAGGTCGCCATGCGCGCCTTGATGGCCTCGAAATCATCGGACCGGCAAAGGCCGCCGGACAGGTGGTCGATCCGACCCGTGCGCGCCAGACTGAGGGTCAGGGCACCAGTGACGAAATGATAGCCCCAGAAGATGTCCTCTTCCGCGCAATGCGGCATGGCCTGTTTCAACAGGCCGATCAGGCGCAGCACGACCGGATCGAACAGCCGGTCCATCACCTCCGCCCCCCAGGCCGGGGTGTTGTTCAACTGGGCCCCCAGGGCCCCGAAATAGCGCCAGCCCTCGCCGCCGGTCGAATAGGTGTCCAGGTCGGTATCCAGGAAGGCCCGCAGTGCCCCCTCGACCGTCGGCTTGCCGTTCACCGCCTTCTCATAGGCATCCAGCGCATCCATCCGCCGACCGCTAGTGACGGGCGCGCGGCGGGCCATGACCTTGTCGAAGACGTCCTGCTTGTCGTTGAAGTAGTAGTGGATCAGCGACTTGTGGACCCCGACCTTGTCGGCGATGTCCTTGATGGTGACGCCGTGCAGGCCGTGTTTGGAAAACAGTTCCTCGGCGGCGTCCAGCAGCTGTTCCAGGCTCTCGGCCCGCTGCTCGGCCTTGCGACGGGGGGTGCGAACGGATTGGGACATGACCTGAACCTCGTGCGGGTTCGGTGCGCCCTGGAACCGACGCACCGACTCATTGACGGCGACGTCGATCATCCTATGCGCCCCCATAAGTGGCGCGAAGCTGCGTCTTGTTGATCTTGCCCGTAGCCGCGAGAGGCATGGTGGCGACCTGGACGATCCGGTCGGGTATCCACCAGTCGGCGACTCGCCCCTTCAGGCTGGCCTTCAGGTGCTGGGCGTCCACAGTCTGGCCCTGCACAGGCTCGATGACCATCAGCGGACGCTCACCCCATTTGGCATCCGATTGCCCGATCACCGCGACCAGACTGACGGTCGGCAGCGCCCCGACGATCTCCTCGATCTCGACAGGATTGATCCATTCACCACCGGACTTGATCAGGTCCTTGGACCGGCCTGCCAGGCTGAGATTGCCCGCATCGTCGATGACGGCCAGGTCGCCGGTATCGAACCAGCCCTCTGCGTCGATCGCGGGCTCTGGCGCGCCGGCATAGGCGTTCAGCACGCTGGCACCGCGCACCTTCAGATGGCCGACGGCATTGCGCTGATCCGGCAAGGGGGTGCCAGAGGCGTCTGTCAGCAGAAGATCAAGCCCCATGGCAGGACGCCCGGCACCACGCGAGGCCGACGGCGCCTTGCTACGGGGCGAGATCGTCCCCAAGGGCGACAGCTCGGTCATGCCCCAACTGGTCTGGACGGTGATGCCCAGGCGGCTCTCCATCCTGTTCAACAGCGTGTCGGGACAGCTGGAGCCGCCGATGATGATACGTTCCAGCCCCGGCGTCTCGCCGTCCGTCGCATCCAGGTAATCCAGCAGGCCCAGCCAGACCGTCGGCACGCCCACCGCCACCGTTACCCCATGACGATGGATCAGCTCCGCCAGGCTGCGCCCGTCGGTGGCCCGCCCAGGCAGGACCAGACTGGCCCCGACCGCAGGGGCGGCGAACGGCAGGCCCCAGGCATTGGCGTGGAACATCGGCACAGCCAACAGCACCGTGTCGTCGGCCGTCAGGGCCATGGCGTCCGCCTGCAGCGAGCGCAGGGTGTGGAGGTAGTTCGACCGATGCGTATAGCCGACGCCCTTGGGCGCCCCCGTGGTGCCTGAGGTGAAGCAAAGCCCCGCCAGGCTGCGCTCGTCGAACTGGCCCCAGGCTGCGGGTGCGCCCTGGGTGGCCAACAGGGTCTCGATATCGTCGACTGGAATCCGTCCAGGTTCCGTCGGCGGCAGGTCGCCGTCCAACAGGATCAGTCGTTCCAGGCACGGGCAGGCGGCGATCAGCGCCTGGGCCAGACCCGCCAATCCCGCCCCAACCACCAGTACGCGATCGCCGACATCCTTGACCATGGCCGCCAGATGAGCCGGCGTCAGGCGGGGATTGAGCGTGTGGCACACCATTCCCGCCCCCATGGCGGCGTACCAGACCTCGACATGGTGCTGGGTATTCCAGGCCAGGGTGGCGACGCGATCGCCGGGCCTCAGCCCCAGGGACAGAAAGGCCCCTGAAAGCCGGTTCGCGCGGTCGCGCAGATCCCGATAGCCGATGGCCTCATCCGACACGCCGCCACCGTTGATGACCCGAGCCCCGCCGTGCCACTTCACGCCGTGATCGAGGAAGCGATCGACGGTCAACGCATAGTCCTGCATCGGGCTTGGAGCCTGGGGGGTCATTCGGTCTCGGTCGGTACAGCGGTCTGGCGAGATGGAAGGGCGAAGTCGGCGATCGCGGCGAGGAGAAGGCAGGGCGGCGAACGCCTGCCCCCTCCCCTGTCCCGATCAGAACGTCCGCAGCAGGTTGATGCCGAACTGGCGCGGGGGACCGGCGTAGCGCAGGCCCGCGTTGATCGCGGCGATATAGGTCTGGTCGGTGGCGTTCACGGCATAGGCCGCCAGCGTCCAGTCGTTCACCGCATAGGTCAGCTTGACGTTGACGATGTTGCGGGCCTCCAGCTGATCGCCTAGCGCCTCGTTGTTGAAGATCGAGGTGTAGCTTTCGCCGATGTGCGAATAGTCGATCCGGGGCGTCAGGGTGGCACCGCCAGGCAGGACGAACTCGTACTGAACGCCAGCGTTGAAGGTGAACTCGGGGGCATAGCTCTGGCTGTTGCCTTCCAGGTTCTGGCAGTTGGCACTAACTGGGCCTGTAAAGGGATCGCACAGTCCAGTGCGGCCGATGCGAGGATCCGCAGCGAGGAATTTGCCCAGTTCGGAGGTGGAGATCGAAATCGCTCCGTCTAGCGCCCAGGGACCGAAACGGGCCTGGGCCGAACCCTCGAGACCCATCAGGATCGTATCGTCCGTCACATTGGCGATGGAGTTGAACAGGGGCACCTCGGGATCACCGATGATGACCTGGAAATTCTGATAGACCATGTAGTAGGCCCCCAGCTGCGTGCGTAGCTGGCCATTCATCAAGGTCGATTTCCAGCCCAGCTCGTAGTCCGTGACCTCTTCCGCTTCGAAACTGCTGGCCGGGACGTAGAAATTGGGGGCGTTCAGCCCGCCCATCTTGCTGCCCGTGGCGACGAAGCCGTAGAAAAAGTTGTTCTCGTCGAGCTTGTAATTGACGGTCAGCTTGCCTGTGACCTTCTCGTCCTGGACCTCGTCGTTCTGCAACAGCACGAGGCCGAAGGCCGGGTAGGTCGTATAGACATTGTCGTTGGTCGAGGTGGACTCGGCATACCGGGCCCCAAGCTGGACCTGCAGACGATCGCTGAAGTCATAGCTGATCTGCCCGAAGACCGCCGCCGTCTCCTTGGGCGTCTCGCCGAAGATGTAATAGTCCACGACGCCTTCGGGGAAGCCGACGTGATAGGCCCCCTCCGGGAAAGTGGTCACGGGGAAGACGACGTCGTCGTACTGGTAGTAGGCTCCCAGTATCCACTTCAGCCGCTGGTCATCGGGCGAGACCAGGTTGAACTCCTGGGAGACGACCTCTTCCTCGACCCGGTCATAGAAGGTGTTGTTCAGCGCCGAGGTGCCGTCAAGATCCGTCGAGAACTCGCTGATCCCGTCCTGATAGCCGGTGATGGAGCGCAGGGTTATCCCGTTGTCGAACACATAGCTGACATTCAGAGAAACCCGGGCGAACTCGTCACGGCCGGAGTGCGGGCCATTGGCAGTGATGCTGAAAGGATCATTGGTCGCCAGGGCCGGATCGGCGGGATATCCGCCGAAATCCAGGTCGTTATAGTCACCCTTCAATAGAATCCGCAGGGCCGGCGTGGGCGTCCAAAGCAGGCTGGCGCGGAAGCTCTTGGTATCGATCTCTCCAGGCGTTCCCGAATAGTTTCCGCTGATGTCGTGGAAGCTGTCCCGCGTCTCGGTGTTGAAGGCGAAGCGGGCGGCGACGGTCTCGCTCAGGGGCACATTGACCGCGCCCTGGAACTTGACGTTCTCATAGTTGCCGAGCTGCCCCATGAGATAACCGTTCACACTGGAGAAGTCCGGGTTGCGGGCCGTGATGAAGACGGCACCTCCGGTCGCATTGGCTCCGGCGAACGTACCCTGGGGTCCGCGCAACACCTCGACGCTGGAGATGTCGTAATAGGGCTCGGTCTGGAAATAGCCGGGGAATGCCGCCACGCCGTCGCGATAGGTGATGACGCCCACGCCGACCGCCGTGGTGGGTTCGGACTTGCCGATACCACGCACGTTGAAGAAATTGCCCTGGCCGAAATTCTGCACCGTCGTGGACGGCGCGACGAATTGCAGCTGATCCAGCGAGGTGACACCGCGTCGTTCCAGATCGTCACCACTCAGGACCGTCGCCGCCACGGCGGTTTCCTGCAGATTGGTCGAGCGACGCTCTGCGGTCACGACCAGTTCCTCGACCGTCGTGGCCTGTTGGGCCGTGTCCGGATCGGGAGTCTGAGCCAAGGCGGCTCCGCTCCACAACAGGACGGCGGCGGATGTGGTGGTCCAGAGCGTGCGGCCCATGGTCGTTCCTCCCTCGAATGTTCCCTCGACGTTCTTTCGACGCCATGACGCGACCGTTTCACCAAAACCGAACCCTGTCAATCTTCACTAGCCGCCGGGTGAATATTGACCTTTCGCCCAGTATGGGGTCGAAAGGCGGCTGAAGTGGAGGGACCCATGACAATCAATCTGGCCGGTCGAGTTGCGATCGTGACGGGTGCCGGCGGCGGCCTGGGGCGTAGTCACGCCTTGGCTCTGGCAGCCTATGGGGCGCGTGTCGTCGTCAATGACATGGCCTCTGAGGGTGCCGAAGCCGTGGTCCAGGAGATCCGCGCCACCGGCGGCGAGGCTGTCGCCTGGACCTGCAGCGTCACCGATCGGCAGGCCGTGGCCGAGATGGTGGCCGGCACCGTCGCGCGGTGGGGCACGATCGACATCCTGGTCAACAATGCCGGTATCCTCAGGGACCGGACCTTCGCCAAGATGGATCTGGACGACTTCGCGGCGGTCATCGACGTACATCTTATGGGATCGGTGAATCTGACCAAGGCGGCCTGGCCCCATATGCGGGACCAGGGCCACGGCCGGATCATCTTCACCACCTCATCCTCGGGGCTCTACGGCAATTTCGGCCAGGCCAACTATTCGGCGGCCAAGATGGCGCTGGTCGGCCTGATGCAGACCCTGGCGCTGGAAGGCGAACGCCACGGGATCAGGGTCAACTGTCTGGCCCCCAGCGCCTTCACCCGCATGACCGAGGGGCTGTATTCCGAAGACGATCTGAAAGGGCTGTCGTCCAGTCTGGTCAGTCCGGGTGTCGTCGCCCTGTCCGCCGATGACGCCCCCAACCGGGTGGTGCTCCTGGCCGGGGCCGGGGCTTTCGAACAGGCTCATGTGACCATGACGCGGGGCATTCATGTCGGCGACGTGCCCGATGCCGCCGAGCAGGTTCAGGCTCGCTGGGCGGACATCGCCGATCGGACCGGAGAACAGGTCCCCGCCTCCGGTGCGGCCCAGTATCACCACGAGGTCCATCACCCCGACATCACGGCACGACCCCGAACCGCAGCGCTCGCGGACGCCGGCCTCTAGGTTCTGAACCCATAAAGCTTGCAGGGGCGCTTTCTCGCTGATTCAAGGATTCCGGAAGGAGCCTTGGCATGGCGCGATATGATCTGAGTGAGGTGGAGTGGCGACTGATTGAGC
>Ga0075012_10001178_pt1 | contig 27179 bp, 19 predicted proteins | sample All_14_2_FD_71474 | JGI IMG/M metagenome (GOLD analysis project Ga0075012, IMG submission 71474) | Freshwater microbial communities in response to fracking from Pennsylvania, USA - Allegheny Zone_MetaG_DW_15 | ecosystem: Environmental > Aquatic > Deep subsurface > Groundwater > Drilled...
GTCCACGCGCATTGAGGGTAGCAAGCTCACCGATCAGCAAATCGCCACGCTTTTGTCAGGACTCAGAATTCAGGAGTTCAAAAGCAGGGATGAAGAAGAAGTCGCGGGCTACGCGGCTGCGATGGACACGGTGTTCGAGTCCTTCGAGCACATCCCGGTCACGGAAAATCACATCCGCCAGCTTCATCGGACGCTGCTCCAGTTTTCGAGCAAAGACGAGCGGCATCGCGGCGACTACAAGACGCTCGACAATCATGTGGCCGCGTTCGACGCAAAAGGAAACCAGCTCGGCATCGTCTTTGAAACGGCATCGCCGTTTGAGACGCCCTTTGCCATGAAGCGGCTGGTCGAATGGATGATCGAGGCCGAAAGAGACGGCGACCTTCACCCGCTGCTCGTCACGGGCGTGTTTGTGGTCTGGTTTCTTGCCATCCATCCGTTCCAGGATGGAAATGGTCGGCTGTCGCGGGTCTTGACGACTCTGCTCCTGCTACGGCACGGCTACAGCTATGTGCCGTATGCCTCGCTGGAGTCGGTGATCGAGGAGAACAAAGAGTTCTACTACAAGGCGCTGAGAAAGACGCAGGCGACGATGCGGAAGAAGCGCGTGGAATGGGATGCCTGGCTGCTGTTCTTTCTGCGCTGTCTGGTGCGCCAGAAGGACAATCTGAATGTGAAGGTCCAGGTCGAGCAAAGGCGTGTCGAGGCCAGTTCACCGCTGGCCGCATCCCTCATGAGGCTGCTGGACGACGCGGAGAGCATAACGCTTGCTGAGGCGGTCAAAGCCACCGCCGCAAACCGTAATACGCTCAAGGCGAAGATGTCCGAGTTGGTAGATGCCGGATTACTGACGCGCCACGGGCGCGGCAGAGGCGTCCATTACACGAAGGGCAAACACGAGAATTGAAATTGGGTGCCGCCCCGTGCTGGCGGTGCGCGTCGGACGCGCAAGCCGCAATCGCAATGCCGTGGCTCAAGGCTTGGCTGTGCCGGGAGCGAGTATCTTGTCGAAGTCCATCTCCAGGAATTCCAACAGTTCCGGGGAGATGCCCGCCTTTTGCGCTGCGCCGGGTGGCAGCAGATTTTGCAGGCCGGTGGCCGTCTGCGTGTTGAAGGCATCCCGGCGTGCCTCCCAGGCGGCTTCGAGCTGCGCGTCCTGCGGCTCACGACCGGCGTTCAGACCCTGCTGATTCATCAACTGCGCGCGCTGACGCATATAGGCATCCACGGAGTCACCCTGCGGCTCGGTGAGGCCGGCGGACTGCTGGATCATGTTACGGAAAAACTTTCCATATTCCTCGGGGCGGTCTTGAAATCCGGCGATCTCGGGCAGCATGCCCAGCACTTCGGCGTGCTGGCGTTGCAGGTCGAGCAGGCGGCGTTTCTCGTCCGCGCTCAGCGTGGCCCTGGGTGAGCGTTTTTGCAGCGCCATCGCGAACCATGCTGCTACGCTCATGCCCGCCCTTCGCGACATGCCGCCGCACATCATCCCCTCGACCCTTGGCGATGACGCTGGTGCGCTCGGAGCAGCCAGTCACGCGATGGAGGCATGGCAGCCTGAATGACCAGTTGCCAATTGGTGCATATAGCCCACGCCACTTGGTAGATGACCCGCTTGTCTCCACCCGCAGGGTATTCTCATCTCACACGTTGACAAGAGTCTGCGCATGGTTAATGGAACGTCCGTTTATAAACAGCAATTTAACTCCAATGCCCATGACCCTCACGCGCCCCACTCGAGAACGTAACCCGAAGGCGCGCAAGATGCGTATCCTGGTGGCGGCGGGGGTGGTGTTTGCGAAGGCGGGGTTTGCGGCGGGAAGCGTGCGGGAGATCAGCCTGAAGGCGCGGGTGAATGTGGCGTCGATCAATTATTACTTCAGCAGCAAGGAGGGGCTTTACCGCGAGGTGCTGCTGGCGGCGCACCGGAAGTTGCTGGAGCAGGAGCCGCCGCCGAAGCCGACGGAGGAACCTGAGCAGTCGTTGCGGGAATGGATTCAGTTTTGCCTGCGCTTTGTGCTGCTGAGACGCACGGCGCATCCGGTGCTGGGACGGCTGATGGCGCATGAGATGCGGCAGCCGACGGCAGCCTTGGGCGAGCTGGTGAAGCTGATCATCAAGCCGAATTTCGCGAACCTCGTCAAAATTGTGAATGCCTTGGCGGGAGACTCGCTGGACAAGGATGGGCGGGAGATGGCGGCGCATCAAATTGTTGCGATGTGCGTCCACTTTGACCACAGCCGTGAGGTGATCGGGCGGCTTGGATTTGCCGTGCCGGAGGCGGAGGCGGGTATCGCTCGGCTGGCGGACAGCATCGCGGACATGGCGCTCCGGGGACTCGGGACGCCAAAGACAACCCTTTCCAAGAAACGCACTTCAGCATGAAAACGACCTTACTCTGCATCTTAACCGCTGCCGCGCTTGCGCTGGTGGCTTGCAACAAAGCTCCGGCACCGGCTCCGCAGGCGGAAAAGCCGAAAGTAGCGCCGGTGATCGTGAAAGGGGCCACCGTGCAGGCCGCTGAACGTGCCTTTCCGCGTTTCCTGCGTGTGACGGGGCAGCTCGCCGCACAGAATGACGCCGTGGTGGCGGCGGATTCGATGGGGCGAGTGGTCTCGGCTTCGATTGAACGTGGTTCCGTGGTGAAGACGGGCGATGTGCTGGCGAAGCTCGACGAGCGCCAGCCCAAGCTCTCTCTGGCGGAGGCTGCGGCCTCCGTGGGTCTGGCGAAGGCGCGGCTGGCGCTGGCGAAGAACGAGCAGGAGCGCAACAAGCCGCTGGCGGAGAAAAAGGCGGTGGCGGATGCGGATTACCAAAAGCTGCTCACGGAAGTCGCCGCGCGCGAGGCGGAACTGGCGGCCTCGGAGGCACGTCAGGCCTTGGCGCAGAAGACGCTCGATGACTGCGTGATCCGCGCGTTGTTTGGCGGTGTGGTGGCGGAGCGCATGGTGGAGCCAGGCGAGTATGTGAAGGCGGATTCCCCTGTCGCCCGCGTGGTGGATCTGTCCACGCTACGGCTCGTGCTGAGTGTGCCGGAGACGGAAGTTGGCGCTCTGGTCATCGGTCAGGTGGTGGAGTTCACCACGGCGGCGTTCCCGGCGCAGCGCTTCACGGGCAAGTTGAAATTCCTTGGCGCGACGATGCGCGAGGCCTCGCGTGATCTGGTGATTGAGGCGACGGTGGACAACGCGGAAAGCAAATTGCGGCCCGGCTTCTTTTGCGATGCGCGCATCCTGCTTCGTGAGGAAAAAGCCGTCGCGGTGCCGGAGGGGGCGCTGCGCATCGAAGGCTCGCGCCGCAAGGTCTTCGTCATCACCAAAGACAACACGATCTCCGAACGCCTCGTGGAGGTGGGAGAGACGCGCGAGGGCTTCACAGAAATCCGGCGTGGAGTCGCCGCCGGTGAGCCGTTGCTGGCTAAACCCAGCGCAGAGGCCGCCGATGGGCTTCGCTTTGAACCCGCCGCTTAATTTTCACTTCACACGCTCATGCAATGGCTCGCCGCTATCTCCGTCCGCCGCCCGGTCTTCGCCAGCGTCATCATCCTCGTTTTCGTGGTCGTGGGGGTGCTGGGCTACACGAAGCTGCCGGTGGATCGGTTTCCAAAGATTGACTTCCCCACGGTCAGCATCGTCACACGGCAGGACGGCGCGACGCCGAAGGAGATCGAGACCGAGATCACGGACAAGATCGAGGAGGCGGTGAACACCGTCGCAGGCATTGATGAACTGCGCTCCATTTCAAGCGAGGGCATCTCGCAGGTGCTGGTGACTTTTGTGCTGGAGAAAAACATCGACGTGGCCTCACAGGAAGTGCGGGACCGCATCGCCCGTATCATCCCCGATCTGCCGGAGGAGGTGGACGCGCCGATCATCGAGAAGCTCGATCCCGATGCCGCGCCTATTTTGAACATCGCCCTCGTGGCCGACAAGCCGGTGCGCGAGATCACCGAGTTTGCCGACAAGGTGTTGCGGCGGCAGCTTGAAAGCGTGGGTGGTGTGGGGCAGATCACGCTGCTGGGCGGAAGACTGCGGCAGATCAATGTGTGGCTCGATCCGATGCGGCTGCGCTCCTACAATCTGACCGCTGCGGACGTGCAGCGCGGCCTCCGCGCACAGAACGTGCAAATCCCTGCCGGCACGGTGAAGAATGCGGCCAGCGAGGCGGGCTTCCGCGTGCTGGGCAAGGCACGGAGCGTGGAGGAGATCGGCATGCTCGTCTTGCGCGAGGCGGACGGCGGTCTGGTCCGCGTGCGTGACGTGGCGCGGGTGGAAGACGGGGCCGAGGAGCAAAAAACCGTGGCCCGTAACAATGGCGTGCCCTCTGTGGTGCTCTCCATCCGTAAACAAAGCGGCACAAACACGGTGGCCGTGGTGGATGCGGTGAATGAGAAGCTCGGCGATGTTAAAAAACTGCTGCCCGCAGGCTACGATGTCGAAATGGTGCGCGACACGTCGCAAGTCATCCGCACCAGCGTTCACGCGGTGAAGGAGCACTTGGTGCTGGGGGCCATTTTCGCCGCCGTGATCGTTTTGATTTTCCTTGGCAACTCACGCGCCACCATCATCTCCGCGCTCGCGATTCCCACCTCCATCATCGCCGCGTTCGGCGTTATGTGGGCGCAGGGAGTGACATTAAACGTCATCAGCCTCGTCGCCCTCGCGTTGGCGGTCGGCATCGTCATTGATGATGCCATCATCGTGGTGGAAAACATTTTCCGCCACATGGAAGAGAAGGGCGAGGACTCCTTCACCGCGTCCGTGGAAGGACCGAAGGAGATCGGCATGGCCGTCCTGGCCACCACGCTATCGCTGCTCGCGGTGTTCGTGCCCGTGGCCTTCCTCAGCGGCATTGTGGGCATGTTCCTGAAGAGTTTCGGCCTCACCATGGCTTTCGCCATCGCGGTTTCGCTGCTGGTCAGCTTCACGCTCACGCCCACGCTCTCCGCCCGCATGTTCCGCAAAGGCCACGCCACGCGGTTTGACGCCTGGCTGGAGCATCTGGTAAACATCTTCTACCGCCCGGTGGAGGCGTTTTACATGGTGCTGCTGCGCTTTTCCATGCGGCATCGCTGGATCATCGTGCTGGGCTGCTTCGGCATTCTCGCCGCCGTGCCCACGCTGATGAAGATCGTGCAAAAGAGCTTCCTGCCGCCGGTGGAGGAGGCGGAGTTCGTGGTGAACATCCGCACGCCGGAGGGCACCAGCCTCGCCGCCACCGATCTCATGGCCGAGCGCTTCGCCCGTGCGATCCGCGAGCTGCCCGGCGTGGACGGCACACTTCTCACCATCGGGGACAATGACCAGCGCACGCCGAATCTCGCAGGCATCTTCGTGCGCCTGAATGATCCCGCTTTGCGCGAAGACCAGCAGACCCTCATGGACCGCGTGCGCAAAGAGATCGTACCGCGTTTCCCCACGGAATGGCGCATCACCGTGCTCTCTGTCCCGCCTTTCAACACGGGCCAGTCCAGCGCCAACGTGCAGTATTTCATCGCCGGGCCTGACCTCGACACGCTTACCCGCGCCACGGCATCAGTGATCAAAGACGTCAAAGACCTCCCCGGCATCCGCGACCTCGACAGCACTCTCATTCCCGGCAAGCCTGAAATCTCCGGCAGCGTGGACCGCAACAAAGCAGGCGAGATGGGAGCCAGCATCCAGGACATCTCCGGCACGCTGCGCCTGCTCGTCGGCGGTCTCGACGTCTCCACCTTCGACGACAGCGGCGAGCAATACGACATCCATCTCCAGGCTGAGGAGAGCTACCGCAACACCCGCGAAATCCTCAATCTCCTCACCGTGCCCTCCACCAAGGCCGGACCCGTCGCCATCACCAATCTGCTCACGCTGGAAAACACGGACAGCCCCTCGCAGATCAACCGTCTCAACCGCCGCCGCCAGGTCACCATCACCGCCAACAACGCCCCTGGAGTGGGTGAAACCGAAATCCTTGATGGCATCGCCACCGCCGTGAAGATGCTCAACCTGCCGGCCGACTACGCCAGTGGCAGCGCCGGACGCTCGAAGGAAATGGCCAAGGCGGGAAAGGCCTTCATGGTCGCGTTTTTGATGGCCTTCATCTTCATGTATCTCATCCTCGCCGCGCAGTTTGAGAGCTGGGTGCATCCGCTCACCATTCTGCTCGCCTTGCCGCTCACGCTGCCCTTTGCCATCCTCTCGCTCATCCTCTTCCAGCAGTCGGTGAACATCTTCTCCATGCTCGGCATCCTCGTGCTCTTCGGCATGGTGAAAAAGAACGGCATCCTGCAAATCGACCACACCAACCAGCTTCGTGCCAAAGGCATGGACCGGCTCGATGCCATCCTGCTCGCCAACAAAGAGCGTCTGCGCCCCATCCTCATGACCACGCTGGCTTTCGTCGCGGGCATGATCCCCATGATGACTGCGAAGGGCGTCGGTGCCGCCTATAACAATGCCACGGCGGGCGTCATTCTCGGCGGCCAGAGCCTATCCTTGCTGCTCACGCTGCTCGCCACGCCCGTCATCTATTCCATCTTCGACGACCTCATTCAGTTCCCAGATCGCATCAGAAAGAGGCGCATCGCGAAAGCCCTCGCCAAGGGAACGAAGACCCGCGAACGCGAACAAGGCCAGCCAACCCACTAGCACCTCATGACCAAGACCCTTCTTGCAGCCCTTGCGCTTGGCCTCGCCTCCTGCGCCGTCGGCCCGAATTACAAGCAGCCCGACACCGCCGACATCACCCCCGCGAAATGGCGCTGGCAGACCGCTGCCCCGCGCGATGACACCGCGCGTGGCGAATGGTGGAAAGTCTTCCGCGACAGCGAACTCAACCGCCTCGAAGCCCTCGCGCTTCAAGCCAGCCCATCCTTGAAGTCCGCTGCCGCCCGCGTCGATCAGGCTCGCGCCTCCGCCCGCATCAGCGCCTCCGAGTGGGCGCCCGACATCCGCCTCAAAGGCGACACCAAGCGCGAGCAGTTCTCCGGCAATCTGCCCACCCCCGTGCCCGTTGCCATCCCGCGTGGGCGCGTCAACAGCTTCAGCACCATCATCGACCTCAGCTACGAGATAGACTTCTGGGGCAAGGTGCGGCGCGAAGTCGAGAGCGCCCGCGCCACCGCCGATTCCACCTCCGCCAGCTACCACAGCGCCATCCTCACCCTCACTGGCGATGTCGCCGCACAATACTTCCTGCTCCGCGCCGCCGATGCCGAACTCGACGCCCTGCGCCGCACCATCGCCCTGCGGGAAAAATTTGTGAACCTTCTCAACGACAAGTTCAAAGCCGGAGCCATCCCTGAGACCGATCTCGCCCGAGCCCAGACCGAAGTGGCCACTGCCAAGGCTGAACTCGCCGACGTAAAGCGCCAGCGTCAGGAAGCCAGCGACACTCTCGCCCTCCTGTGCGGCCAGCCCGCCAGCAGCTTCACCCTTCGCGAGCATCCCATCGGCTCCAAAGCCCCGCCCGTCATCCCCGCAGGCATCCCCGCCAGCATGTTGGAGCGCCGTCCGGACATCGCCGCCGCCGAGCGCATCGTCGCAGCCCGCAATGCCGACATCGGCGTCGCAACCGCCGACTATTTCCCCGCCGTCCGTCTCACCGGCACCGGCGGCTACTTGAGCAAAGAAGTGGACACCCTGCTCACCGGCAACAGCAAAGTATGGAGCATCGGCCCCAGCGTCAGCCTCCCGCTCACCGGCTGGGCCGTCATCCACTTCAACGTCAAGCGTCACAAAGCCGCCCGCGAAGAAGCCATCGCGAATTACCGCCAGACCGTCCTCACCGGCATCCGCGATGTGGAGACCAGTCTCGCCCAAACCCGCTACCTGCGCGAGCAGGCCAGCGCCATCGGCGATGCCCTCACCGCCTCCACCAAAGCCACTGACCTCATTCGCGAGTCCTATGAGCGTGGCACCCTCAGTTATCTCGAACTCCTCGACGCCGAGCGCACCCGCCTCCTTACGGAACGTCAGACCGCCCAAATCTCCGCGCAGCGCCACATCGCCACCGTCCGCCTGATCAAGGCGCTGGGAGGTGAGTGGTGATCGCGCGATTTTTTGACCCACCACCAAATACTCACCACACTTGGACATGCACACACTCGGAATCATCAATCAACGAATCTCGGCCAACAAGTTTGCCCCAGACACATCGCTCTCGCACACCGTAATCGAAGAATTGGTCGCTTGCGCCACACAGGCACCATCCTCGTTTAACCAGCAACACTGGCGCTTTGTTGCCATCACCGAGCCGCAGGACAAAGAACGACTCAAAGCGGTCGCCTACGGCCAGCAAAAGGTGATAGATGCGGCCGTCACCTTCATCGTATTGGGCGACCTGCTGGCCCACACGAAGCTAGCCGAAACTTTAGGTCGGTCCGTCAAGGCTGGCATAATCGACCAAGCTGTGGTGGACGGGATGGTCGGCATGGCTGGCCAGATGTATGCAAACCCAGCGGCCCAGCGTGACGAAGCCATCCGGTCGGCTTCGCTGGCAGCCATGACTCTGATGCTCGCCGCCGAAGCGAAAGGGCTGGTTTCCGGCCCGATGATCGGGTTTGACCCGGAAGGGGTGAAGCGGGAGTTCCAAATTTCCGAGCGCTACCTGCCGGTGATGCTCCTGGCGGTGGGTTATCCAGCTCCGGGCAACTGGCCCCGCAAAGTCCGCCTCTCCGTTTCCGAAGTCCTCACCTATGGCACCGGCGAATCTCTGGCATAGATCAAGGGTCCAAAGTGGAAGGGGGGCACCTCATGAACGCGCTTCTGCGCTGATTTATTTAACACGATGAATATGCTGAAATCCCGAATCTTGGCGGTAGCCGTCGTGCTCGCCTTAGTCTTAGCCGTGGCGGCTGTCCTTTTCTGGCGGCATGGCCTGAAGGGCGATCTTGCTCCAGGGGTCGTATCTGGCAACGGACGCATTGAGGCCACCGAGATCAATCTCGCAGCCCGAGTGCCTGGGCGTTTGGCGGAGGTTCTGGTGGGTGAAGGCGATTTCGTGAAGGAAGGCCAGGTGCTCGCCCGGATTCAGACCGACATTCTGGATGCCCAGTTTCTGGAGGCCCAGGCAAAGCTTCGGCAGGCGAAAAATGCGATCATCACCGCCCAGGCGCAGGTGACGGCGCGGGAGAGCGAAAAACTGGCAGCCGAGGCTGTGGTTCTCCAGCGCGAGAGCGAGGAGCAGGCGGCGCAGCAACGGCTGGTGCGCACCGAATCGCTTGCGACAAAGAATGCGGTGTCCGAACAAAACCTCGACGATGATCGTGCCCGCGCGAAAAGCGCAGAGGCGGCGATCAAGGCGGCAAAGGCGCAGGTGGCGGCAGCCGGGGGTGCTGTGGCCGCAGCCAGCGCACAGGTGCAGGATGCAGAGGTGATGGTGGAGGCAGTGCAGGCGACTGTGGGCCGCGTGCAGGCCGAACTCGATGACTGCACGCTGAAAGCGCCCCGCGATGGACGGGTGCAGTATCTGATCACGCAACCAGGAGAGGTGCTGGGCGCTGGGGGGAAGGTTTTGAACCTCGTGGATCTAGGTGACGTGTATCTGACCTTCTTTCTACCCGAGACAGTGGCGGGCAGGGTGGCGCTCGGCAGCGAGGTGAGGCTCATCCTGGATGCAGCACCGCAGTTTGTGATCCCGGCGCGTGTCTCGTATGTGGCGAGCGTCGCGCAGTTCACGCCCAAGACGGTGGAGACCGCGAGCGAACGCCAGAAGTTGATGTTTCGCGTCAAAGCGCAGATTGACCGTGGCTTGCTGAAAGAACATCTGGAGCGTGTGAAGACGGGGCTGCCGGGAGTCGCGTGGGTGAAGATCGACGCGCAGGCGGAGTGGCCCTCCCATCTGGCATTAAAGCTGCCCCAATGAACACCGCCGCCGTCGTTGCCAGTCTGCGCGGAGTGCGTCTCCGCCATCGACGCACGCTTGCGTTGGATGGCATTGATCTTGATTTGCCCGGCGGCAGCCTGGTGGGTTTGATCGGCCCGGACGGCGTTGGCAAATCGAGCCTCCTTTCCCTGATCGCAGGCGCACACAAGGTGCAGGCGGGCAAGGTGGAAACGCTGGGTGGCGACATGGCCAGCGCCCGACATCGCCGTGCGGTGTGCTCACGCATCGCCTACATGCCGCAGGGATTGGGCAAGAACTTGTATCTCACCCTTTCCATTGAAGAGAACCTGCAGTTCTTCGGGCGTCTCTTCGGGCATGACCGCGCCGAGTGCCGCCGCCGGATCGACGAACTGACGACGCGCACCGGTCTGCGGCCTTTCCTTGACCGCCCGGTGGGTAAGCTATCCGGCGGCATGAAACAGAAGCTGGGCATCTGCTGCGCGCTCATCCACGACCCGGACCTGCTCATTCTCGACGAACCGACCACAGGGGTTGATCCACTCTCTCGCAGCCAGTTCTGGAGCCTCGTGGACGGCATCCGCCGGGAACGGCCTGGGATGAGCGTGATTGTGGCGACGGCTTACATGGAGGAGGCAGATCGCTTCGACTGGCTGGTGGCCATGGATGCGGGCAAGGTGTTGGCCACCGGCACTCCCTCCGAACTGCGCACACGCACCGCGACGGATTCCCTGGATGCCACCTTCATCGCCCTGCTGCCGGAGGAAAAACGGCGTCTCCACCAGCCGGTGGTGGTTTCCCGCTTCGCCCCCTCCGAGAAGGATGTGACCGCCATCGAAGCACGGGGGCTGACCATGCGTTTCGGCGACTTCACTGCCGTGGAGCGGGTGGATCTGCGCATCCGGCGCGGCGAGATCTTCGGGTTCCTTGGCTCCAACGGCTGCGGCAAAACCACGACCATGAAAATGCTCACCGGCCTGCTGCCGCCCACGGAGGGCAAGGCATGGCTGCTGGGCCATGAAGTCGATCCGCGTGATGTCGGTACGCGTCGGCGCGTCGGCTACATGTCGCAGTCCTTCTCCCTCTACACGGAACTGACGGTGGAGCAAAACCTCGTTCTTCACGCCCGCCTGTTCCAGGTCCCTGCGGAAGAAATCCCGGCCCGGGTGGATGAGATGGCGAAGCGCTTCGGGCTTGAAGGCGTGCTCTCATCCATGCCTGAGGCGCTGCCGCTCGGCGTGCGGCAACGCTTGTCCCTGGCCGTGGCCATGGTTCACAAACCAACCTTGCTGATCCTCGACGAGCCGACTTCCGGCGTCGATCCCATCGCCCGTGATCAGTTTTGGCAACTCATGCTCGATCTGGCCCGGCAGGACAAAGTCACCATTTTCATTTCCACCCATTTCATGAACGAGGCGGAGCGGTGTGACCGCGTCTCGCTGATGCACTCCGGGCGGGTGCTCGTCAGCGGTCCCCCTGAAGAGTTGGTGAGGGACAGCAGTGCCCACTCGCTGGAGGAGGTGTTCATCAAACATCTTCAAGAGGCGTCGGCCAGCGACAATCTGCCCGCCGCATCCTCCCTGGCAGTGTCCCCGATGCCTGACGCCGGCCGTGTCTCCGCACCACCCGTACAGCGGGTCTTCGCCTTTGGCCGGACATTCAGCTACATGCGGAAAGAAGCGCTGGAGTTGCGCCGCGATCCGGTGCTTGCCGGCATGTCACTCTTCGGCACGGCTCTGCTCATGTTCGTCATGGGCTACGGCATCAGCCTGGACGTGGAAAACCTTAGCTTCGCCGTGCTGGACCACGACCAGACCACCCTGAGCCAAAACTATGTCCTTAACCTCAACGGCTCGCGCTATTTTGTGCAGCAGGCTCCCATCCTTGACGAAGCCGATCTCGACCGCCGGATGCGTTCCGGCGAACTGGCGCTCGCCATCGAAATCCCGCCCGGTTTCGCCCGCGATGCGCAGCGTGGAGCCCCCGTGCAAATCGGCGCGTGGGTGGACGGTTCCATGCCGCAGCGTGCCGAGACCGCGCAGGGGTATGTGTCGGGAATGCATCAGGGCTGGCTGGCACAAATGGCCGCGCGGAGCTCCGGGCTTGAGTCCGCTTCGGGTGCTCTGAACATCGAGACACGCTTCCGCTACAACCCGGATGTGCGCAGTCGGCCCGCCATGGTTCCGGCTGTCATTCCCATGCTGCTGCTCATGATTCCGGCCATGCTCACAGCACTCTCCGTGGTGCGTGAGAAAGAGCTGGGCTCCATCGTCAACCTCCATGTGACACCGGTGACGCGCAGCGAGTTTCTGATCGGCAAACAAGCGCCCTATATCTTTCTTGGGATGCTGAATTTCCTGCTGATGACACTGCTGGCTGTCACCGTCTTTGACGTGCCCGTCAAAGGCAGTTTCACCACACTTGCTGCCGCCGCGCTCATCTTCGTCGTGTTCGCCACGGGCTTTGGTCTGCTGGCCTCGGCATTCACCCGCAGCCAGATCGCAGCCATGTTTGTCACCATGATTGGCACCATGATTCCCACTGCCCAGTTCGCGGGCCTGATCAATCCTGTCTCCTCACTGGAAGGTGCCGGAGCAGTTATCGGAAGGCTCTACCCGGCCACGCACTTCCTGACGATCAGTCGCGGCGTCTTCAGCAAGGCGCTTGGTTTTTCCGATCTCCACGCCTCATTCATTCCTTTGATCCTGGCTGTCCCTGTGATCATGGGAGTCGCGATTGCCCTGATCCGCAAGCAAGACACCTGATCATGAGCCGTCTCGCCAACATCTATCGCCTGGGGGTGAAGGAACTCTGGAGCCTGGCCCGTGACCCGATGATGATGGGGCTCATCGTCTATGCCTTCACGGCCATGGTTTACATATCTGCCACGGCGATGCCGGAAGCACTGCATCATGCCCCAATCGCCATCGCTGATGAGGACACTTCGCCGCTCTCAGCCCGAATCGCGTCCAGTTTTCAGCGACCCAGCTTCATGTCACCCGCCATGATCTCCGCAGCCGACGTGGATGCGGGGCTGGATGCCGGAGACTATACCTTTGCCATCATCATCCCGCCTGATTTCCAGCGCGATGTTCTTGCCGGAATGCGTCCCACGCTTCAGTTGAATGTGGACGCCACGCGGATGAGCCAGGCATTCACGGGCAGTGGTTACGTCCAGCAGATCATCAATGGCGAGGTCACCGAGTTTCTCCAGCGCTATCGCGGCGTCCCTGCAGCCCCCGTGACTCTGACATTACGCGCCCGCTTCAATCCCAACCTCACCCCGGCCTGGTTCGGAGCTTTGATGGAAATCATCAACCTCGTCACCATGCTCTCCATTGTCCTGACCGGCGCGGCGCTGATCCGCGAGCGCGAACACGGCACTATCGAGCACCTGCTCGTCATGCCCGTGAAACCCGCCGAGATCATGCTTTCCAAAGTGTGGTCCATGGCCCTCGTCGTCCTCGTCGCGACCACACTCTCCCTGCTGTTCGTCGTTCAAGGCCTGCTGCATGTGCCCATCGAGGGTTCCATCCTGCTGTTCCTGACCGGCGCGGTGCTGCATTTGTTTGCCACCACTTCAATGGGAATCTTCATGGCCACGCTGGCGCGCACCATGCCGCAGTTCGGCCTGCTGCTCATCCTAGTCCTGCTGCCCTTGCAAATGCTCTCCGGAGGCATGACCCCGCGCGAAAGCATGCCGGAATTCGTCCAAAACATCATGCAGGCTGCACCTACGACCCATTTCATCTCAGCATCCCGCGCCATCCTCTATCGCGGCGCGGGCCTCAAAGTGGTGTGGCAGCCGTTTGTCCTGCTGCTTGCCATCGGCACGGTCTTTTACTCCGTGGCCCTGGCCCGCTTCCGCAAGACCATAAGCCTGATGGCGTGAACCATCAGGTGTCCAAAGGATTAGAAACGGACTTCTGCCAATTGTATTGGCGAGTCAGTCAGTGGTAGCAACGCGGGTTACAATTACCGGTTTGTTCCGATTTACGACAAAAAATTCTGTTGCTAAAAGAGCACAGATTCGAATCGCTTGGAGCACAATTGGAGCGAATATTTCAAATGATCCACATGGTATTGATAATGTATTTTATCACTACTATAATGCGTTCAGGGTGAGGGGGTTGGAATGGTTAATGGTTCTTCAGGGTTGGTCGTCGAAACGAGCAAGCGTTTGCTGACGGCATCAGAGTTTCAAAATTTGGCGAACGTGCCGCCAGAGGTCGAGTGGTTCGCGAACATCGAAAACGCGAACACGCGGCGAGCATACAAGAACGACGTTCAGGAGTTCATGCGGTTCGCAGGCATTCACCAAGCGGAAGAATTTCGCCTGGTGAAACGGTCGCATCTCATTGCATGGCGCAAGCAGCTTGAGACGCGCACTTTGGAAGCGTCCACGGTGCGCCGCAAACTTTCTGCCGTGGCTTCATTGTTTGATTACCTGTGCGAGTGCAATGCCGTTCCGTTCAATCCGGCTGATGGCGTGAAGCGTCCCAATCAAGGCACGAACGAAGGCAAATCCCCTGCGTTGGGGGATGCTGAGGCGAAAGCTCTGCTCGAAGCACCCGCACCTGACACTCTCAAAGGGCTGCGTGATCGCGCCATTCTTTCCATTCTGCTGTTTCATGGTTTGCGTCGAGCTGAACTGTGTTCGCTCGCGGTCGGTGATTTGCAATCGAGGCGCGGCGTGTTGCACTTCCGCGTTCACGGCAAAGGTGGCAAGATTCGCTTCCTGCCCGTGCATCCGCACAGCTTGCAGCGTATCAGCGAATACCTGGAGCACGCGGGGCATGGAGACAAACCTGGCAGCGCCCTTTTTCGTCCGATCAAGAACTCATCCGGCAGTCTCGATGAAGCGCTGACCGGACACGGAGTTTACAAGGATGTGGTGAGAAAGTATGCGCGTGTGCTTGGCCTCGATCCAAGCGCCGTCTGTGTGCATGGGTTACGGGCGACAGCGGCAACGAATGCACTGGATCATGAAGCTGACATTGCGAAGGTGCAGGAGTGGTTGGGTCATGCGAGCATCGCGACCACGCGGCTCTATGACAGGCGCAAAACCAAACCGGAAGACTCACCAACTTTCAAAGTGAGCTATTAGCGGAACCACCAGCGCAGCTTTCGACGACGCTTCTTGGGCTTTGGTTTGAGCAGAGACTCAATGTATGCGATGACATCAGGTTCTCGGAAGCGTTTGGAGTCCTTCCAAACCTTGTTGGGAATGGGCAAACTGAAGAACTCGCGCAAATCCTCATCCTGTCCTGCTGGTTGCTCGTGAACCCGTCCCCTGATGGCAGCCATGACGGCTGTCAGATGCAGAATGATGAGGTTCACAAAGATGCGCTCCTCAAGTGTGATGGGCTTGATGTCGAGTTTTGCTTCTGCGTTCAGAACTCGCAGAAGGTTTGGCTTGTCGATCACCTGCTGCCAGATGGAGCGATGATGCTCGGTGATGTTGAGCAAGTTGGAAATCCGGCGGATTCTGGTATCCACGAGAAAGGATCGTCCGGTAAAGAACAACCCGGCAACGATAGCGACGGTCTGCAACAGGTTGAACCAGTTGGCCCCGAACCACTCCACAAAAATCCCCACACCCTGCCTTGTAACAGAATGTGGGGACGAAGGCAAGAGGGGTGGGATCTCATGCAAGGCGAGCGATGTCGCCTTTTGCGCGAAGCAGAATTTCGCGTGGAATGCGGATGACCCGCTCCTCCGCTGCGCAGCCTGCGGAAGAAGGGAGCGCGGGGATGGCTGCTGCGGTGATGTCCTGGCCGATGATGGCGAAATCGCCACTGTCGAGTTCCAGGATGTCAGGGCAGCCTGATGAACTCGAAGATTGTCTCCCGCCCTCGTGAGGATCGGGACCGATGCGACGCTTAACGATGATGTTCATAATAGTGGATGTTGTTCTGAAATCGGAACTTTTGTTCCGAATACCGAACATTGTTCCGAAATCAGAACCGCCGCAAACGGAATCTGATCTATTTTCTGAGATTGAAATGTCCCGCACTGCCAAGAACCTCATCGGTCCACAACTCGCCAAGCACCGCACGCACTTGGCGATGTCGCAGTCAGAGTTTGCGGGCCTGTGTCAACGAAGCGGCTGGGATGTTTCGAGGGAAACCTTGGCAAAGATCGAGTCAGGAATCCGATGCGTGACCGACCTTGAGCTGGTCGAGATTTCGAGCGCTCTGAAACTACCTTTGCCAGTGCTTTTCCCGCCAGATGAACAGCATCGTTTTGGTCGGAAGGTGACTCAGTGAAGACCTTCTTCTGAAGATGACAGACAAAGCCACATACACTCCAGCGGAGTTCGCCGCCCTATTCGGCAAGGAACGAACATGGGGCTATCGGCAGCTTTACGCGGGAAAAGTGAAGGCCATCACGAAGCTCGGCCAAACACTCATCCCACAGTCAGAGGTCGATAAACTGCTCAATGGCGCGGAGCGCTATCTCGGCGCTCCATCGCACACAAAAAGGGTCGCGAAGCGCAAGGCAAAGAAAAAAACTCCTTCATCTAAAGGCGCGAAGAAATGGACTGCTGCGCTCAAGCAGCGAAGGAAACACGGGTCGCCGCCGCCAGAGAATGCTCGTTCCGAAGATGTCCATAAACCTTCATTGCCAAAATCCCTCCATCCCGATGACCCAGCCAGCGCGAGACAGTCGGTATATCAACGCCTGACTCGATACAAATCGTCGCAAAAAGATGGCGCAAGTCATGATGACTGAGCGGTGCGATGCCAATTTTGTTGGCCGCCCGCCCCATGGCGGCATAAGCGCTTTTCACACGAATCACCGGCTCATCGACCGAAGCGGGTTTGCTACGCGCCTTCATCTTCTCCAGCAACTCTCTGGCGGCTGCAATCATCGGAATGCGCCGAAACAAGCCGTTCTTGGTGCCGTCTGTGGGATCACCAAGCACAAGGAATTCGCCTTTTGAAAAATCACAGTGCTTCCAAAGCACGAACTTTGATTCACCGAGACGCATTCCCGTGTAAGCCAGAAACTCGACGAAATCGGCTCGGTCCTGAGAGGTCCGGCCACGAGCGGCGCGAAGTGCCGCCACCCACTCCTTGAAGTGGCTTTTGCTGGGCAGCTTACCGGAGAGGTCTTTTGGACGAACCTTTGCCCGCTTGACCTCAAGAGCCGGATTGGTGCGGCGCACCCCTTGTTTGATGGCGATCTTGAACAGGGATTTCAAAATGAGGAGGCAATTGTTGAAACGAGTAGCTGACATCACCTTGACCGCCTCACCTGCCCATTGCTCACAGTGCTGAACAGAGATTCGACGCATTTCCAAGACGGCGAAATCGGGCCAAGTTTTCTTGATGAGTCCGACAATTTCCTTCCAGTAGCGCTTGGTGCTTTTCTTGGTGGATGGGTCGTTTTGAAGCTGGCTTTCACGGATGGCTAGCGCCTCCGCTCCAGTCATTTTTTCAGTGATGACAGTATCCTTGCCCAGCTCATCACGATGGGCGTTGTCTTGAAGGATCTCGTTGAGTTGGGGTTTCGCCACACTCAAAACCTTGGTCTTGAGACTGCGAAAAGTCGGTTTGCCGCCGATGGAGAGACGGGCGTAATACGTGCCCTTCTGGTGGCGGTAGAGATGAGGGATGCCGGAGAAAGTCCAAGTCTTTGAAGCGCTCATAAGAAGCCGCTGTTACCCACGGAGAGGGGCGGCGGAGCGAGTATAAAACAAGTGTATAAAACCGCAAGGAGAACCGGCGCAACTCTCAAATATACAGGTAAAAAAGGGCTTAAAAGCTAATTTGTAATAGGACACTCCTGTCCGCCTCATCCCTCCCAGCCGCGCCAGCGGCTCTCAAAAACAACGGCAAACCACCGCAAACAATCGCCATCCACCGCAAACGGCGCGTCAGCGCCTCCTTCAACCACCGTCAACAACCGCAAACCGGCGCTTGCGCCGCGCCGATTCCCCACTACCCTCCTCCCGCTTTCGAGCATGGCGAGGTAGCAAAGTGGTAATGCACTGGTCTGCAAAACCGGTATGCGCGGGTTCAATTCCCGCCCTCGCCTCCACTTTCACTCAATAAAAGTTCAGTTCGCATAGATGGGCTTCTTCTCTGCTATCTCACGTTGGTTCAGAGAGCCCGCAAAACCTGCCCCAGTCGTCTGTCAGATCAGTGCGACAGCCGAGTTCAATCACAAGATCGGCCCCCTCCAGCGTGGCGACGTTTATGAGGATCCACTGACAGACTTCTTGGAAAAACTTGGCGTTGGCGAGGTTGATGGAGGAGGCACCATGCAGGAGAAGAATGGAGAGATTGCATGGTGCGATGTTCACATGTTCCTCCAGCCATCCGAGAACATCATTCCCTCCATCATCAAGTTCTTGGAGCAGCGCGGGGCTCCCAAGGGATCAAAGTTCAAGGTCTATTCAGCAGATGACATCGAGCAGGAAATCCCTTTCGGCATGCGCGAAGGCTTTGGTGTTTACCTCGATGGCGTCAATCTTCCAGACGAAGTCTATCGCGACTGTGATAGCGACACCGTTTTCGAGGAGCTAAACAGATTGTTGGCCGGGCATGGCTCTGTCGAGTCCCATTGGCAGGGACCCACCGAAACCGCCCTCTATGTCTATGGCGACTCCAACGCCATCATGAAGCCCCTCATCGCTGGTTTCTTAGAATCCTACCCCCTCTGCCGCGGAGCCCGAGTCGTGGATCTGACACCGGCATGAACATGCACGCCCATACACGGGCTTGAGTGCAAGCCAGGTAAGCAAAGGGTAAGCCACGGGTCTGCAAAACCGGTAGGCGCCAGTTCCATCCCCGCCCCCCTCCAAACTTTCTACCCCCCGGAGTTGCATCCAGAACCTCACCGTGCTCCCCGTATGACCTGTTATGAGCAATGCCTACACAGTGCTTTGGAACAGTGCCCGGGTCCGGATCGCCAAAAAGCACGGCCTCATCGGCAGGCCCATCGACTTCCTCTTTGGCGGCCCTCACACCACCCAGCCCAGTTTCATCAAAGCCGGCGTGAAGGCCGGAGAAACCGTGTATCCCGTTTCCGTTCGAGACGGTGCCCTTCACATTCTCTCGCAGGTAAGGATCAGGGCCATCATGACGGTGGACGACTTCATCGCCGCTCATCCCCATCTCTATCCTCCCGAGACCCATGCACCACGCGCTTTCGAGACCCTCGACAAGGGTGTCGAGCTCCACCCCTGGCTGCGCGCCTTAAACTGGACCGGGTCAGATCATGTCCTGCTGGCAGAGAGATCCACCCCGTTCAGTCTCGACACCGTCCTTCCGCCCGAACTGCTCACGCGGCTGACCTTCCGTTTCAACAAGGCCGACTGGCCCGTCAGTGGCGTCGCTGAAAGCCGCCTCACCACCACCGTCGGCCTTCAGGGCATCCATCGGTTGTCATTCTCTTCGGCATGGGACTTTGCCAGTCTCTTCCCAGTATGATTTCAGACACAGCACCGCCAGGGGATGCCCCGTGCTGCGCAGGGGTGCCTGATGTTCGCCCGGCTCAACACACTCGATCAACCTGGCATACGACAAGATGGACCGGCATTACGGAGGCAATTTTCCAGGTTCAATTCCAGCCCTCGCCTCCACTTTGAAAGTCAATGGAATACACCATGGATTGTAAAAAGTAAGAACAGGATAAGAACTTGTTCGATGATGCTCAAGACTGTTTAAGCTCTGTTCACTGTCTTCGTTGGAGGGGCACAGGTTTGTGCGGCTTATAGAAAAAAGCACTTTGATTTTGGTCGAGTTCAAACATGGTTGACGGGTGGTTAATTTCGTCCGTTAGAGACTTCTTTGGGTAGCAGGATTAGAAAGTTTTGCGCAAAGAATAAGCCCCTGCTAATCTCGGCATCTTTTAGGCATTTAATTCATGCGTGACGAGTTTCACTTTCATAATGACCTCCTCAGAGCCTTCAGTTCCTTATCGCGAAGCTTTACCAAAACCTTCTTACCTCCCGCCGATCCCAATTGCTGTCATCCAACGTGGGTCCGCTGCTCAGTGATCCAAAGTCTGGCACCATCCAGCCAGACATTTCTATTCCACATCCTGTAACACTATGGCCCTATTCGTTTACATCACAGACTCATGCCGCGAGGATGCTCGAACCCATGCTCTATCAGACGAAATTGAGCGACTGAAAGAGCGTATCGAATCCACTCAAAGCACAAGCCACTTCAATCCCTTTCCACCTCCTTACCTCGTCAAAAAGAAGATGGGGGGGCGACAGGGTAGATTGATAGCCGACATTCGAAAGCATGGTGAGCAGGCAGTGGTTGTCTTCCTCGCCATCATGATTCGAGGAGACAAGGCATACGAAAACCAGTTTGCGGTCAATCCAGTCGCATATGGTTCTCAGCATTTCCAGCATCTAGTCAGGCCTGAGGAATTGGAAGCCTATCTTGAAGAGAGAACTCGAAGGGAGCCTCCACCGGCCAAACCAGAAGTAGCAGACCATGAATACGGTTTTCTTTACGAGTCATTTGCGCACCGCCAGTCCGCCGTAGAAGAGGACATGGTTTACGAGACCACTGAATGGAAAGATGCTGTGGGCGAATCCCGAATCGCCAATCAACTAGTCCGCTTCGCCCAACCATGTCTCGATGCTTTGACAAAAGAACTAGGCATTCATCATCTGGCTATCGAAGGCAAATCTGGCTGGGGAATCTGGGTGCATCGAAGTGAAGGACGGTTGCTTTTGCTCACACCAGTTACCGATGAAAGCGTGCAGAGCGCGGCACGAGTCGTCGAGCAATATCACAGCCAGTTAGAAGGTGATAATCTGGCTAACATACTTCGGGCGAGTCGCAGGGCTTATCCAGCTTACATGTTGGCCGATGAAGATACTTGGGTTGAGATTGAGAAGGAGCCTGTAGCAAACATGGCGCTTTCACCGGAGGAATCCGAGGTACTGCTAAGCGCGCGCGCCGCAGAAGGAGCATTCCCGCTTTTCATTAATGGCCGTGCGGGCAGTGGCAAATCAACAATCCTGCAATACTTGTTTGCGGACCTTCTTTACTACTATCTAAGCAACTCACAGAGCCAGGTCATGGCTCCCCCTGTCTATTTGACTGCAAACGGCGAACTGCTCCGCGTAGCAAGGAGTTTTGTTGAAAGAATCTTGCGTAATGAATCTGCTTTTCGTACTCACGGTGGCAACGACCTGCTGGCTGATAGCCAGGACATCCTTAACGAGGCATTTCGTGAGTTTCAGCCGCACCTCCTTTCAATGGTGGATGCCATGACAAGGCACCAAAGATTCGCGCCTTCAAAACGGGTGGACTATTCGATGTTCCGAAAGCTCTGGCGGGATTGGTTTGGCCAGGACCGCGAGGCAATCCGGGACTTTGGCCCTGATATTTCTTGGCATGTGATTCGAACCTACATCAAAGGCATGAATTCAGAGGTTCTCATGGAACCGGATGATTACATGCAGCTTCCTGAGAACCAGATTACGGTCACCAAATCCACTTTTGAGAAGGTTTTTGAACGGGTCTGGGAAGGCCGCTACAGCAAGATTTCAGAAGCGCAAGGTCTGTGGGATGATCAGGATCTCGCACGTTATGTTCTGGAGAATAATCTTGCCCACCCGACCCACCCGGCTGTGCTTTGCGATGAGGCGCAGGACTTCACCCGCATCGAACTAGAACTCCTGCTGAGGCTCAACCTCTTCTCCAACCGTTCAATTCAGCCGCATGACTTGAGCCGTGTGCCTTTTGTTTTTGCCGGAGATCAATTTCAGACGTTGAACCCGACCGGGTTCCGATGGGACTCCGTCAAAGCAGCCTTTGTGGAAAAGTTCATTCAGGCACTCGACCCAGCAGGTCGCTCTGGGCGCGCGGAACTCAATTATCGGGAGTTGCGCTACAATTATCGCTCCACGCCGCCAATTGTGCGATTCAGCAACGGAATCCAAGCTTTACGAGCCGCCCTCTTCCAGATGCCGGAAATGCGTCCCCAGACTCCTTGGACAAAGTCTAGCCGGGCTTTTCCAGTCGTATGGTTTCAGGCTGACGATAATGCTTTTTGGCAGCGTTTCAAAGAGGCGGATACTTTCGTGGTAATCGTGCCATGCAACGAAGGTGAAGAAGCCGATTACGTGCGTAATGATCCGTATCTGAGGAATTATATCCGTCTTGAAGATGGCATTCCACAGAACGTGCTCAGTGCCGCGCGCGCCAAGGGGCGGGAATACCCGGTAGTCGTGGTGTATGGGTTTGGTTCCGACATGCCGAAGGGATTGATGGACCCGCTTGCAATAGTCAGCGCCGGTGCGGAACTGGATCGAGACCAGTCCCTGCCGAAGGAGTATTTTATCAACCGCCTTTATGTGGCAGCAAGCCGTCCTAAACAACGCTTGATCGTTGTGGATAATCACACGGGTTTGAATGTCCTCTGGGACTTTGCCAGAAGCGACGAGGCAGCACGTGTCGTTCTGGACAGAGCGAATCATGGCCGCAAGGTGTGGTCGTTTGATTTGGAGGATGAAAGCTCGCCGGTGGTGGAAGGCATGACGATGGGAAAAGCCGAGGATCTTACCCGCGAAAGCGCGGCTGACCCCTTGGAGAACGCAAAGACGTATGCAGAGGATGGACGCGCCAGAAAAGATCCGTTCCTGCTGCGACAGGCCGTGATGGCCTATCGCAGCGCACGCGAACCAGCCAAAGCATTAGAATGCAAGGCTCTGGCTCTGGAAATCGAAGGTTCCTTTTTGGAGGCTGCACAATCCTACTCCGCGGCAGGCTTGGTGATTCCTGAGGCGGTCAGATGTCTTTGGAAGAGTGGCAAACCTGGATGGGATCGCCTCGTTCAACTTGGCAATGAGAATGCTGCGGTATGCCGTGAGACAGAATACAAATTGGCAAGAGCAATTGTTGGCTCCGAAACTAAGGCGGAAACCGTAATCCAACTCTTCCAAGAAGTTCTTGATCGTTTGCCGGATGTAACATTTTCCAATTATGTTCTCCGCGAGGGAATATGGCGGGAGGCTGCGAAAGTGCTCCTCCAATCCATTCAGAAGACAGCCAGTCAGTCTGAAGCGGTGGCGATCTCGCCCGTTTTGGATTCGTTGGAATCCGGAGGACTGAGCCTACCCGACAGGAACATGGCCGAGGTGTATTGCAAGGCCGGGCGGTTGAAGGATGCTGTATCAAGATGGGAAAAGGCGGGAGAGACCAAGACGGAAGACTATTTGCGCGCCAAAGCGGCTATCGAGCCGTATCCCGGCAAGCTGCTTTCAATGGTCAAAACACGCTCCTATGAAGAAATAACGAGGGAGTTCGAGTCCCACCAAGGAACAGTGCTGAACACCGAGCAATGGACTGCCGTGGCTGAAGCCTACCTTCAGCAACAAATGACTGAACAAGCTATGAACGCCGCTTGGGAGGCGAGCGATTCGTCACTGCTCCGTCGCGGAGCACTCAAAGCCCTTGGTTCAGGTCATGAATCCAAAGCGATTCAGGCAATTGGTTTGGCGTTAATCGTCATGTTAAAGCAAGAAGAGTGGGAATGCCTGGCAAGGTTTGCCGCGACCTTGGAGTTTGCTCCGGAGGCCAGTTGGAATGAAACACCCCCGAGGGAGTTGATCGAAAAATCCGCTGACACCATGCAGTGCATTTTAGTCAGGGGTCTTGCTCGTTCGGATAAGTTTGCTGAAATGCCCGGACACTTGCAGCGTCAATTTGGCGACTTTCTTCGGCGTTTCCTGCGCGTCAAAGAGGGACTCTGGCGTGGATTCGTCACTGTTGAGGAAGCTGGCTCAGCAATCGAACGCGGAGGAAGATTTAGCGATGCGCTCGCTTTCTATGAAGCCGTGGCCCGCGAACCCAACTTCTCCGATGACGAGAAGAACTTTGCCCGGTTACGATGGATTCTCTCGAAAAATAGACAATTGGATTATGAGCGCTCCCAAGCCGCAAAATCCAAAAAGACTGCAGACCTTCAGCACGAACTTGCGGAAGCCATGGCCAGAATGGGTGTGAAGCATATCGCGGATCTGCCCAAGTTTCCAGCGCTTGAACCCCTTACAAAGCCCGAAGATACCAAACTGGCCACACGGGATGTTCCGCAAAAATTTCAAATTGAAACATCTACGTCGGTTCCACCACCCATTGCCACCAATCCGCAGAATGCTCCAATTGCCTCATCATCTTCACTCCCAGATCGTATCGCTTCGAAGATTGGTGACTTCACGATCACATTTTCACGGTCAATCGGACGGTGCAACATTTCAAACGACACAACAATGCAGACCGGTTTCGTCTCCGTTCTGGAAGGCAAAGCTGGAGGTGAAAAAGAAGCGAGGACCATTGGGCAAAAAGAATGGTTATTCGATGAGTGGCAGCTTAGAGCACTTGTGTCTGGACAGTCTTTGAAGCTTGTATTTGAAGGCTTGGGAGTGGTGCTGGAAATCGGCTAGGTTTAAATTAGCCAGCCGTGAAAGAGATAGCGGTATCAGAAGACAGGCCCCTCTCGAACGCACTATTACCGAAAAACTCGTTTACGCCGAGGGCCGGGGAGAATGAGCCTGCGTCTTTCTCTTTCTCCCCACTGCAGCTCCGATTCCTGACAGGGCAACATACCAGGCATTCAGTCTCCTCCTGTCCTGATGGATCGAATCCATCAGCGGCTCACCAACACCCACCAGCATCCCCCGCTCAATACCCATGCGCAAACTGGATGTCGAGCGTCTGCATGTAGGTGTGCAGTCCCGCATCCTGCACCGGCAGGACGATGGCGTCCTCATCGCTTTCGTTGTGATGCGAGTGCCACCAGCCGGGGGGCGTCACAAAGGCTCCACCGGCCACCCAGTTGGCGCGGATGGGGTCAATGATGTTGCCATCGGCATCCAGATCGCGGCCGATCATCGTGTAAACACCTTCCGTGGCCTTCACCGCGAAATCGAGGGCGATGGAGTTGTGCCGGTGAGCCTTCTGTTTGCTCTTCGCAGGCAGCAGATTGTACAGCGACCACATCGTGTGCGTCAGCGTCTTCGTCTGCGGGCAGTCAGGGTTCGCCAGCAGGATGCCGTTGCGGTTCTTGTCCTTCCCCTCGTTTTCCTTGCGCACCTTTTCCAGCTCGCTCGTCAGCAGCTCACGGGAGAAATACAGCGGCCGGAACCTTGGGCTCGTGGGCTTGGCACCCAGGAAATCCATCAGCGGCTGGTCGTTCACCCAATAGAAGGCGCTGTCCTCACCCGCGCAGTGCCGGATCTCTCCCGTGACAGGCAGCGCAAACAAATCGCCCGTTTTCCAGCTCAGCTTCTTGCCATCGATCACGCTGAAACCCGCCCCGCGAATCACATAAAAGACCTGGCTGCTCGCATGGCTTGAGGTGGGCAGCTCCTCCCCTGCGGCGATGTGTACAAAATGAGCCAGAAGATTCGGCCCGGTGGCCGGGTGGCTGGTTTGCAGCTTCTGGGACAGGTCCAACGGGATGATCTGGCTCCCGGCGACGTGATGCATGGAGGGCGGAAACACCTCAATCCCGATCTTCGGCATGCGCGGATTCGCCGCGCTGCCATACTCGAAGAACAAGCCCTGCTTTTCCCATTCTTCGTTGCAGGTCGGGGCGGAGTCTGAGGTCGTGTCAGTCATGGCGTTGGATGCGTGTTCGGTGAAGAATAGGCATCTTTACAGCAGCAAGGGAAGCGCTTTTCTCGGCCCGAGGCTTCGGGCCCGGTGCCATCCGCTCACGTGCGAAAGCCTTTCGTGGCCCGGCACGTTTGCCCCTGCTTTGAGTTTCCCCTTAAACCACGGCGCAGCCGCGTGCGCTTAGCCTCTTAAGCTCAGCCAGATCAAGCTTCGCCCGCATCTCTCAGCACGCGCTTCGCCAGAGCGTCTGAAATCCAGAAACGTGCCTTGAGGCGCAGTTCCTCCAGCAACGGTCGGATGGCAGGGACGATGCCCTGCCGCCGCGCCTGCACCAAGCAGCCCAAGGTGCCGGTGAAAAGCAATTGATTGGAACTGGCCAGCTCGCGCGCGGCGAGGTCGTCGAGCAGCAGAAAAGAACCGGGATGCTCCATGGCGAGAGCGAGGCATTCGGCCTCCCCCGCATGAACCCGCCCCGCAAACCCGCTGACCAGCAGCCGGTCTGCAGGAGCCTTGAGGCTGATCCCGGCCTGCGCAGGGACCAAGGCTGCCGCTGGGAAAAGCCCCGACTTGGCTCTCAGTTCCTCCGCGACCGCCAGCGGGATGGTGATGGCACCAAACAATGCCTCCAGCACATCCATTCGCCCGATCTCCGCGAAGTTGATCAGCGGCGTGGTGTTGGAGATGATCAGCGCGCTTTCCATGCGGCGAAGTTGCTGAGGTCCTGCTCCAGATCCTGCTCTGCCAGGGGCTGGGTGATGCCGCGCACACCCAGCAAATGCTGAAACTCCGCCTTCTCCAAGCCCGCCATCCGGCACGCCGCCGCACCGGACAAGATGCCGTCTGAGAACAACGCCATCGCGAGGCGGCAGCGCAGTTCCCGCTCCAATTCACGCGGCGGAATGCGTACACCGACCAGAGACTCGGCAGGCAGGGTGAGCGTCACAGCTTGCATAAATGAAACTAACCCTGCCCTGCTGCGATGCCAGATGAAATTCACTGAAGAAGCAAGACTTCTACCCCTTGTCATAGGGGCCGCAGTAACTCACGGCCTCACCAGCACACACCGAAATCCCCGGTACATGTCCCGCGTGGTCGGCGCGTGGTACACCCGGTCAGATGACAGCAGGCTCAGCGGATCATAGCCCCACGATCCCCCGCGCAGCACCCGCTCCTTGCGCGATGGGTTGTACCAGTCCTCACACCATTCCCACACGTTCCCGCTCAGATCATAGAGCCCCAGTTTGTTCGGCTTGAAACTCATCACCGGTGCAGTCGTCGCAAAACCGTCCGTGTATCCCGGAACCACCGCCAGTCCCGGAATCTTCGCTGCCCCGGCCGAGTCCGCCAGATTCGCCACCCCCGTCGGCGGTGGCCACGTTTTGCCCCACGGATAAATCTCCTTCAGCTTCGCATCCAGTTGCTCCGGAGTCAGACCCTTTTCCTCCTTCGTCCCGATGCCCGCCGCATAGCTCCACTCCCGATCCGTCGGCAGCCGGTACACCTTGCCCTCCTTCCGGCTCAGCCACTCACAAAACGCCACGGCGTCCTCCCAGTTCACATTCACCACCGGGTGGTCATCCCCCTCGCTCACCGGCACCCCATAGGCCTCGATCTTCTCCCACGCCATGTCGATCTTCGGATTCTCCTTCGCATACACCGCATAATCGCCCTTCCGCGTTTCATGGATGCACATCCAAACCTTCGCTCCAGGCACCGGCACAAACTTCATCCCCAAAGAGTTCACCACCGCCTCCCCTC
>Ga0075012_10001180_pt1 | contig 27171 bp, 29 predicted proteins | sample All_14_2_FD_71474 | JGI IMG/M metagenome (GOLD analysis project Ga0075012, IMG submission 71474) | Freshwater microbial communities in response to fracking from Pennsylvania, USA - Allegheny Zone_MetaG_DW_15 | ecosystem: Environmental > Aquatic > Deep subsurface > Groundwater > Drilled...
CGGCATGGCGCGGCTTTCCTGCCCGCGCGATCGGCCTGGGCGGTGCTGTCGGCGGCAGGCATTTATGGCGACATAGCGCGCGAAGTCGCGCGGCGCGACTTGCGGGCGTGGGACACGCGCATCGTCACCACCGGCGGCGACAAGCTGCGCTGGGTGGCGAAGGCGGGGTGGCAGGTGATCGGCCGCGCACGCCGCTGGCCCACCGATACGCCGCGTGGCGCGCTGTGGACGCGGCCGGCAATGGATTCTCAGGAAAATGCGGCTACAGCGCGTTCCAGCCTATGACCCATATCCTCACCATTGCCTGCGACGATCGCATCGGCATCGTCGCCGCCGTCAGCACGCATCTTGCCGCGATCGACGGTTTCATCCTCGACAGCCAGCAATATGCCGATCTGGAAGCGAACCGATTCTTCATGCGGATCGCCTTTCGGGCGGCAGGACCGCGCTTTCCCGAGAGCATCGACGCGCTGCGGGCCGGGTTTGCGCCCGTTGCCCGGGAATTCGCGTTTGATTGGGACATGGTGCCGGTCGACTATCGCCCGCGCCTGCTGATCGCGGTGTCGAAGGGCAGCCATTGTCTCAACGACCTGCTGCATCGCTGGCGGACGGGCGGGCTGCCGGTGGACATTGTCGGCGTGGTTTCCAACCACGACACGCTGCGTGACCTGACGGAATGGCACGGCATCCCGTTTCACTTGCTGCCCGAAGGCAAGGCGGCGCAGGAAGAACGGATCGCGGCGCTGTGCGATGACAGCCGTGCCGACTACCTGATCCTGGCGCGCTACATGCAGATCCTGTCGGAAGAACTGACGGAACGGCTGGCGGGGCGCTGCATCAACATCCACCACAGTTTCCTGCCCAGCTTCAAAGGCGCGCGCCCATACGAGCGGGCGCATGCGCGCGGCGTGAAGCTGATTGGGGCGACGGCGCATTTCGTGACCGGCGATCTGGACGAAGGGCCGATCATCGAGCAGGCCGTCGAACGTGTCGACCATCGCGCGACGGAAGCCGACATGATCCGCATCGGCCGCGACATCGAAGCGCAGGTGCTGGCGCGCGCGGTGCTGTGGACGGCGGAACGGCGAGTGTTCCTGAACGGGCTGCGGACAGTCGTGTTCCGCTAGCCCCGCTTACGTCCGGCGAGGATCAGCCGCTGCCCAATATCGCATTTGCCCGGTCGGACAGACGTTCCACCGCCGCATCATGAATGCCCGGCGTGCAGCACAGGACGCCGAGCATGCTGGGCGGATGGCGATTGAAGACGAGCGGGCGGCCAAGCGCATCCGTGGTGGCCGCGCCTGCCTCTGTCGCGATGAGTGCAGCGGCGGCGATATCCCATTCGTTGCCCCAACGGATCGAGGCCAGCAGATCCGCCTCCCCCGAGGCGACCATCGCCATGCGCAGGGCAATGCTGTTCGGCTTGGCGATCGCAACCAGATCATGATCGACCTTGGGAAGCTGGTCGGCAGGCACACGCGCGCCGGCAAGGCTGGCGCGGCCGCTGACCGCCAGCGACGCGCCGTTGCGGGTCGCCCCCCTGCCCGCCTCCGCCAGCCACAATTCATTGCGGGCAGGCGCAGCCAGTACACCAAGCCGGGGCGTGCCATCCTCGATCAGCGCCACTGAGACGGCCCAGCCGGGACGCCCGCGCAGATAGTCGCGCGTGCCGTCGATCGGATCGACCACCCATACACGCCGCGCATCCAGCCGATGCGCGCTGTCCGCCGTTTCCTCCGACAGCCAGCCCGCGTCCGGATCGATCGCCCGCAGCGCGTCGCGCAGCATGTGGTTCACTTCCAGATCTGCTTCGCACACAAGCTGGCCGGGCGTCTTTTCCCACTGACGCACCTTGGTCTGGCCACCCGCCCACAGCGTCAGCGCATGATCGGCGGCGTCGGACACCGCATCGGCCAGCCGCCGGAGGAAAGGGTCGGCCACCAGCGTCAGCCGCCGGCGACCGTCATGCCGTCGATCCGGAAGGTCGGGACATTATTGGCGTAGCGAAAGACAAGATCGTCGGCAGGCGTCAGTTCCCGGAACATGTCGCGCAGATTGCCCGCAATGGTGATTTCCGACACGGCCTGCACCACTGCGCCATTTTCGATCAGGAAGCCGGATGCGCCACGGCTGTAATCGCCCGTTACGCCGTTCACGCCCATACCGATCAGTTCGGTGACGTACAGGCCGCGCTTTACGTCCGCGATCAGGGCGCTGGGGCCAATACGGCCCGGCTCCATATGCACGTTGCTGACCCCCACGCCCGGCGCGCCGCGTACGCCGCGGCTGGCGTGACCGGTCGGTTCCAGGCCAAGCTGGCGCGCCGAAGCGCTGTCCATCAGCCAGCTTCCCAGAACGCCGTCGTCGATCAGCGCGCGACGCCTGGTCAGCAATCCTTCGCCGTCGAACGGGCGGGACGCGAGGCCACGTACGCGCTGCGGCTCCTCCACGATGCTGACGTCCGGCCCGAATATCTGCTGGCCCAGCGCATCGAGCAGGAAACTCGACTTGCGGGCAATAGAGGAACCCGTGATGGCGCCGATCAGGTGACCAATGATGCTGCCGCCGACGCGCGGGTCGAAAATGACCGGCATCGGCCCGCTTTCCAGCTTCATGGGATTGAGGCGCGCAACGGCGCGATGCCCCGCCTTTGTCCCGATCGCGTCAGCTTCGTCCAGATCCTCCAGATGGCGGACCGAATGGCTGGCATAGTCGCGCTGCATCGACGCGCCTTCGCCCGCCAGCACGCTGGCGTAGGTGCTGTGGCTGGTCCCCGCATAGCGCGCCGCAAAGCCGTGGCTGGTGACGAGCGCGACCTGCGACCGTCCCGTGGACGCGCCGCCCCCTTCGCTGTTGGTGACGCCGGGCACACAGCGCGCAGCGGCTTCGGCTGTTTCGGCGCGATCCCGCAGTTCGGCCGGATCCGTGTCGGTGTCATCGACCAGATCGAGATCGTGCGGCTTCTTGCGCAGCAGCCGGTCTTCGGGCGCGAGGCCCGCATAGGCATCTTCGGGCGCCTCGCGCGCCATGGCGACACAGCGTTCCACCAGCGTCGACAGCGATTTGGGATCAAGGTCCGAAGCGGAGATGGTGGCCGACCGGTTGCCGACGAACGTCCGCAGACCGATTTCCTCGCCCTCCGAACGTTCGACATCCTCCAGATTGCCGAGCCGCACCGAAACCTGCGTGGCGGCGCGGCCGATATAGATGGCGTCGGCGGCATCCGCCCCTGCCCGCTTTGCAGCGGCAACCAGATCTTCGGCGCGGGACTGGGCTTCTTCGAGAGCAAGCATCAGGACAATCGGAACCTATCGCATTTCAAACCCCGGGCCATAAGCGCGCCGGCGCATGCACGCAATGTAGGCATTCAGCCGCGTTCCGCCAGCCAGTGCACGAACAGATGATGCGCGATCGCCATCGGAGGCGGCGCGGTGAAAGGCGCATCCGGCGCCCCGGCCATCGCCGCCCTTATGCCTGCCGCGTCGACCCACATGGCATGTTCCAGCTCTGTCTCGTCAATGGTGAGCACGTCATCCTCTGCCTCTGCCATGCACGCGATCATCAGCGATGACGGGAACGGCCAGGGCTGGCTCATGACGTAGCGCACATTGCGCACGCGGATGCCCGCTTCCTCCCACAATTCGCGCGCGACCGCCTCCTCGACAGTCTCGCCGGGTTCCACGAAGCCCGCCAGCGCCGAATAGCGGCCCGCGGGATAGCGTGGCTGGCGGCCGACAAGCACGCGGTCGCCAAGTTCCGCCAGCATGATCGTGACCGGATCGACGCGCGGGAAATGTTCCGAGCGGCAACGGCCGCAACGCCGCGACCAGCCGCCCTTTTCCGGTGCGGTCGGCGCGCCGCACGCCGCGCAGAAACGATGGCGCGCATGCCAGTCCACCAGGCTGCGCGCGCCGCCGTAGAGTGCGACTTCCGATGGCGGCAGCATATCCGCCAGCGCCCAGGCCGCCGGGGAAAAGGTGCCGCCATGCGGCACATCGGGATCGAGCGCCACGAACAGGGGGCCGCGATCGTCAATGCCCAGCAGGATATAGTCGTCCAGCGCAGCGTAACGCGGCAGAAGCTCCGTCGCGAGCGCATCGCCATCGGCGACCGGATCAAGGCCGTCCAGCAGCAGCCGGCGCGCACGATCATCCGCGAAAGCCTCTGCGAGCAGGGTCGGGTCGGACCGAACCTGATCGGCGCGATCCAGAATGCCGCCGGTAAATCCGGGCTGCGTCGAGATCATAGGCGTCAGGGACATGAGCTTCTCTCCTCCAGCACACGATCCGCCGCCTTGCGGAATACAGTGGGCAATCCGGCTTCATCCAGCGTCGCGATCGGCCACCATTCGCCATCCCGGTCCGCCAGCGCCGTACGCGCAGCCGTGCCGCGATGGATCGTGAGCGTCAATGCGAAGTGGGTGAAGATATGGCGAACGGTCTGATCAAGCCCGCGCCAATCCACCGCGATCGGCGGCGCGGCATTCGGAGACGCGCTCCAGTCCGATGTCGGCAGCGCCCGCATGCCGCCAAGCAGGCCCTTGGGCGGTCGCCGTTCCAGCCAAACCGAACCACCATGCTCGATCCACCACACATGCCCCAGCCGTTCGGGCTTCGCCGCCTTTGCGGCTTTCACGGGATAGGCGGCCGGATCGGCCGTGCGAAAGGCGGCGCAATCCTCCCTTAACGGACATATGCCGCAGGCTGGATTGCGCGGCGTGCAGATGGTTGCGCCCAGATCCATCATCGCCTGTGCGAAATCGCCTGCGCGTGCATCGGGCGTGATGCTGTCGGCAGCGTCGCGGATAGCCGGGCGCGCGGCGGGCAGCGGCGTGTCGATGGCGAAGAGGCGGGCGACGACGCGCTCGACATTGGCGTCCACCACTACGGCGCGGCGGCCGAAGGCGATCGCGGCGATGGCGGCCGCCGTGTAGGCGCCGACACCAGGAAGCGACCGCAGCCCTTCCTCCTCATCCGGGAACAGTCCATCATGCTGCCCGGCCACGGTTCGCGCGCAGGCAAGCAAGTTGCGGGCACGGGCATAGTAGCCAAGGCCCGCCCATGCAGCCATCAGGTCCGCCTCATCCGCCGCCGCCAGTGCAACGACGTCCGGCCAGCGTGTCGTGAACGCTTCGAAATAGGGGCGGACAGCCGCGACGGTCGTCTGCTGCAGCATGATTTCCGACAGCCAGACGCGATAGGGATCGGCGCGATTGGCGCCGGGCGGCACGCGCCACGGCAGGACGCGGGCGTGACGATCATAATGGGCAAGCAATCTGGAGGCGATGGTCGCCCGGCTATCGACGCGCATGGCCACCCTATGCCATTAAGCATCGCATGACGGAACGCCCCCCGCGCACGCCCGCAAAGGGCAAGGCCAAATCGCCGCCCCCGGCGGAACGGCCACGCGTGGGCGCGCCACGCGCCATTGCCGATCTGGTGCCGGATATCGGCCGCACGGCGTTCCGCAAATTCGGCTTTGTCCAGTCCAGCATCGTGACGCGCTGGGCCGATATTGTCGGCGCCCGATATGCCGGCATGTCGGAACCCGAATCGATCCGCTTTCCCGTCGGCCAGAAATCCGGCGGAACGCTGCATCTGGTCGTGGCCAGCGGATTTGCGCCGATGATGCAGCATGTGCTGCCGGAGATCATGGAGCGTGTGAACCGGTTCTTCGGCTATGCCGCAGTCGCCAAGGTGGCGATGCGGCAAGGCGAAGTGACGCCCGTCGCAGCGGAGCGCCGCCCGCCGCCGCGCAACTTGCGCCCGTTGCCGATCGAGCTTGGCGATTCCCTGCGCAACATCGGCGACCCGGAACTGCGCACAGTGCTCGAATCGCTGGCGCAGGGACTTGCCAATTCCAGCGGACCGCCCAAGATCGGCTGACGCGCCCGAGGATCATGTTCATGAGATCTGCTTTCCTTTTGCCTGCCCTTGCTATCGCCGTTGCGGCGCCAGTTGCCGGTTTCGCCGCCAAGCCTGTCGACTGGGCCAGGCGTGTCACGCTGTCGCCCACGGGCGGGCACCTGCTCGGCAATCCTGCGGCAAAGACGAAAGTCGTGGAATATGTGAGCTATACCTGCAGCCACTGCGCCGAATTCGTGAAGGAAGGCACGCCGCCGCTGACCGCGCGGGTGCGGACCGGGCAATTGAACGTCGAAGTCCGCAACGCCGTGCGCGACCCGTTCGACCTGACGGCCGCGCTGCTGGCGCGTTGCGGGGGCAAGGATCGCTTCATGGGGAATCATGACGCGCTGTTCGCCAATTTCGATGCGTGGATGGCCGTGCTGCCGTCCTACACGCCGCCCAGCCCGCCGCTGGCGGATCGCCCCGCCGAATTCCGCGACATCGCGCAGAAGACGGGCCTTTACACCCTGATGGGCAAGCGCGGCTTCACATCGGCGCAGCTCGACGCATGCCTGGCCGATCCAGCCAGCCTGAAACAGATACTGGCGATGACGGACGACGCCTGGAACACGGCCAAGATCGGCGGCACGCCGGGCCTGTTCGTCAACGGCACGCAAGTGAAAGGCGGCTGGCCTGCCCTGCAAGCCGCATTGCCCGCCTCGCCCAAGTAAACTAAAGCTTTGGCATTAACCAAAGGATTGCCCAAAGGATTGCAGTGCGTCCCATGAAGCCGTTTTCCCCGATCGCCATCGCCGCCCTTGCCCTGTCCCTTGCCGCCTGCGGCGAAAAGTCCGCCGACAACGGGTCTGCGCCCGCCGGTCCGCCCGCCGCTGTAGCCGCGCCGGCAGGTACGACATGGGCCGACACCGTGGCCGAGACGCCCGAGCATGGCTTTCGCATGGGCAACCCCAATGCGCCGATCAAGCTGATCGAATTCGCATCGTTCACCTGCCCGCACTGCCGCGACTTTACGGCGGAAGCATCGGGCGAAATCCGGGAAATGGTGAACACCGGCAAGCTGAGCTTTGAACTGCGCCGCTTTGTGCGCGATCCGCTGGACATGACGATGGCCATGCTGGCCGGATGCAGCGGTAAGGACGCCTATTTCGCCATGAGCGACCAGCTGTTCGGATATCAGGAAACCGTGTTCCAGAAGATTCAGGGCGTGAGCGAAGCCCAGAATCAGGCGCTGAGCGCCCTGCCGACGGACAAGCGGTTCAACGCGCTGGCCGATGCGACCGGCCTGGTGGATTTCGTCAAGCAGCGCGGCATTTCCGAGGATCAGGCGCGGCAGTGCCTGGCGAACGGCAAGGATGCCGAAGCATTGGCGCAGGGCGTGCAGGACGCGACGGCCAAGTACAACATCACCGGTACGCCCAGCTTTGTCCTGAACGGCGCGATCGTGGAGAACACCGCCGCCTGGCCGCAGCTGAAGGCCAAGCTGACCGAAGCGGGCCTGTGATTGGCGCGCGCGGGGCGTTCCTCCCGAACTGACCCGCACAGCGCCGTCGGCGTGCCCGCACCTTTGAACAGCGCGCGGCCGCCATGCAGATAAAGCGGCTGAAGCTTTCCGGCTTCAAGAGCTTCGTCGATGCGACCGAACTGCGCATCGAACCGGGGCTGACCGGCATTGTCGGCCCCAATGGCTGCGGCAAATCCAACCTGCTGGAAGCCATTCGCTGGGTGATGGGCGAATCGAGCGCCAAGTCCATGCGCGGCGGCGGCATGGAGGACGTGATCTTTGCCGGCACGACCAGCCGGCCACAGCGCGAATTCGCCGAAGTGTCGCTGCTCGCGGAGCAGGAGCAGGGCGAGCTGTTTCCGGCGATGGAAGCGGGCGCAGACGGCGAGCTGGAAGTCATGCGCCGGATCGAGCGCGGCGCGGGCAGCGCCTATCGCGCCAATGGGCGCGACGTGCGCGCCAAGGACGTGGCGCTGGTGTTCGCCGACGCAGCAACTGGCGCGCACAGCCCTGCGCTCGTCAGCCAGGGCAAGATCGCCGCCGTCATCGCCGCGCGGCCGCAGGAGCGGCGGGCGATGCTGGAGGAAGCGGCAGGCATCGCCGGCCTGCATGTGCGGCGCAAGGATGCCGAGCAGAAACTGCGCGCGGCGGAAGCCAATCTGGCGCGGCTGGACGAGATACTGGCCGACATGAACGTGCGCGCGCAGGCGCTGCGGCGGCAGGCCAAGGCGGCGGAGCGCTATACGCGCCTGTCCGAACAGATCCGCATCGCGGAAGGGCGTGCGCTGTTCGCGCGCTGGCGCGAGGCGGCGGCAAGCGCAGAGGCAGCGCGCGCGGAAGCCAGAGCGGCGGAGGAATCCGTGCGGCAGGCGCAGGAAGCGCAGATGGCCGCCGCCGCGCATTCCACTGCGGCCGTCAGCATATTGGCGGAAGCGCGCGCGGCGGCGCAAAGTGCGCGCGATGCGGCGAACGAAGCCGGGCACAAGCTGGCGGCGCTGCGCACCGAACATAGCGCCGTGACCCAGCGCATCGCGGACCTTGGCAGCCAGGCGGCGCGGCTGGACGAGGACAAGGCGCGCGAGGATGCACTGGCGCATGACGCGGCCGAAGCGATCGAGCGCCTGACCGGCGAAGCCGCGGCGCTGAAAGCGCGCATCGCGGAAGCAGACGCCGCCCGCCCCGGCCTGTCCGATCGCATCACGGCGGCCGAGAACGCGATGCGCGACGCGGAACTGTCTCTGGCCAAAGCCATGGCCACGCAGGCGGCGGAGCAGGCGGAACGACGCGTGGCCGAAGCCGCCGTTGCGGCGGCGCGCGCACGCGACGATCGTGCGACACGCGATCTGGAGCGGCTGCGCGGCGAAGTGTCGGCCCTGCCCGACCTTGCCCCCCTGCAGCAAAAGCAGAACGAAGCGGAGATTGCGGCGCGCACGGCGCATGACGACCGCGCACAGGCGGAAGCGGCAATCTCCAACGCCGAATCGAGTCGCGCGGCCGCGGCCGAAGCGCGATCGGCCGCCGAAGCGGCGCATGCCGCCGCCAAGGCCGAGCTGGCCGCGCTGGACAGTGAAGCGGCCGCGCTGCGGCGGGCGACCGAGAACAAGCAGGCCGGGGACCGCGCGTTGAACCATATCCGCGCCGCGCCGGGATATGAACGCGCGCTGGCGGCGGCGCTGGGCGATGATCTGGAAGCGCCGCTGGGTGAAGGCAAGAGGCGCTGGGCAGGCGCCGCGCCGCACGCGAATGATCCGCCGCTGCCCGGAAACTGCGCAGCGCTGGCGGACCATGTGACGGCGCCGCCCGCGCTCGCGCGGAGACTGGCGCAAGTGGCCGTGGCGGAAGCCGACACCGGCCAGCCGCTCGCGGTCGGCCAGCGGCTGGTGACGCTGGACGGGATCATGCGCCGCTGGGACGGCTATGTCGCCGAAGAAGGCGGCGCGGCAGTCGCCGACCGGCTGATCCGGCTCAACCGGCTGCAGGCTATCGCGGAACAGCGCCCGGCGGCCGAAGCGCGCGTTACCGAAGAAGCGGGGGCATTGGCGCGCGCGATTGCGACAGGCGAAGCTGCCTCCAGCCAGCTTGCCACATCGCGCGCCGCCTTGTCGGACGCCGACCAGCGCCTGCGGGCGGCGCTGCGCGCGGTCGACGAAGCCGGCGGTATGATAGAGCGGCTGACCGGACGCCGCGCCGAGCTGGAGCGGCGCGTCGCGGAAGCGGCGCAGGATCATGCCGCGGCAGCCATGGCGCTGGAGGATGCCGGCACGGCACTGTCGGCGGTGCCCGACGGACAGGCCACACGCGATCTGGTCACGGCGCTGAGCCAGACCGTCGACACGGCGCGAATCGGCGTCGGCCACCTACAGGCCGAGCGCACGCTTGCGGATCGCGCCGTCGCGGCCGATCGCGAACGCCTGTCCGCAACGAGCGCGGAAGCGAAAGGCTGGACATCGCGCGCGGGCGAAGCGGCCAAGCGCATTGCCGCCATGGCGACGCGGGCGGAAGATATCGCACAGGAACAGGCCGCGATCGGCGACCGGCCAGCCACACTGGCCGCCGCAATCGAAGCGCTGGCGGACAGCAGCGCAATGCTGGCCACGGCGGCGCAGGATGCGCTGGTCGCCGAGCGCGACGCGGAAGCCGCGCTACGCGAAGCCGAAGCCGCGACGGCCAGCACGGCCGAAGCCGTGGCGCATGCGCGGGAAGCGCGCGCGGGCGCCGCCGCACGCGCCGAAGCCGCCGATGAACGCCGCGTCGAAGCGTCCCGCCTGTCCGGCGAGCGTTTCGAATGCCCACCCCCGGTCCTGCCGGAGCGGCTGGGCTTTGACAGTGCCGACATCCGCATCGCCCAGACCGAGCAGGCCGACATGGAGCGCATGACGGCTGAGCGGGAACGCATGGGTCCGGTCAATCTCGTCGCGGCGCAGGAACTGGCGGAACTGGAAGCGCATCAGGAAACCAGCCGCGCCGAAAGCGAGGAACTGACGCAGGCGATCAACCGGCTGCGCGGATCGATCGGAAGCCTCAATCGGGAAGGCCGCCAGCGGCTGCTGGCAGCGTTCGAGGCCGTGGATGGCCATTTCCGGCGGCTGTTCACGACATTGTTCGACGGCGGACAGGCGCATCTGGAGCTGATCGAAAGCGACGATCCGCTGGAGGCGGGGCTGGAGATCATGGCGCAGCCGCCGGGCAAGAAGCTGGCCGCACTTACGCTGCTGTCCGGCGGCGAGCAGGCGCTGACGGCCGTGGCCCTGATATTCGGCCTGTTCCTGACGAACCCCGCGCCGATCTGCGTGCTGGACGAAGTGGACGCACCGCTGGACGACGCCAATGTCGAGCGGTTCTGCGACCTGCTGGACCGGATGGTGCAGGATACCCGCACCCGTTACCTGATCGTCACGCACAATGCGGTGACGATGGCGCGCATGCACCGCCTGTTCGGCGTGACGATGGTGGAGCGGGGCGTGAGCCGGCTGGTGTCGGTCGACCTGGGCGGCGCCGAGCGGCTGCTGGCTGCAGAGTGATCGCCGCAAACCCCTCCCCCTTCGGGGAGGGTTGCGGCCGGGTTCTTATTCGAGACCCAGCGCGTTCTTGTAGGTTTCCAGCAGCGCTTCCGCTTCCATGCGCACGTGGCTTTCCAGCTTCCGCAGGCGCACGATCGCGCGCATGGTCTTCACGTCGTACCCGTTGCTCTTGGCTTCCAGATAGACGTCCTTGATGTCGTCGGCGATGCCCTTCTTCTCTTCTTCCAGACGCTCGATGCGCTCGATGAAGAGGCGCAGTTGTTCAGCGGCGACATTGCCTTCGCTCATTCGTGACTCCTGATGTCGGATTATGGTGAATCGGTCGGGAGCCTCTAATGGTTGTCGGCGTTCTTCGCCACGCTTTCCTGCATCCGCTGAAGCTGTTCTTCCGTCGCTTCGCCCTGATAGCGCGCCTTCCATTCGGAAAAGGGCATGCCGTAGATCAGTTCGCGTGCTTCGTCGCGGCTGAGCGTCCCGTCCGCTTCGGCGACCCAGTCGGCCAGGCAATTGCGGCAGAAGCCCGCAAGGCCCATCAGGTCGACATTCTGCGCATCGGTGCGATGGCGCAAATGCTCGACAAGCCGCCGGAAGGCAGTTGCAGCCACGGCATCATTCTCTATGGTGCGCGCCATATCACTCTCCATCACATCCCTGTCGTGCAGCGCGGATAAGCCAGAACCCCCGACACGCCAACAGGCGTGAGCCGAACGCAGGAGCCCCGGTGAAAAAACTTCGTCCACGGTCGCGCAAGGTCCGCATCCTCGCAACGCTGGGGCCCGCCAGCAACAGCCCGGAGATGATCCGCAAGCTGTTCATCGCCGGCGCCGACGCATTTCGCATCAACATGAGCCACGGCGCGCAGGAGGATCATGCCGAGCGCATCACGGCGATCCGCGCCCTGGAAAAGGAGTTCGGGCGCCCCACCACCATTCTGGCCGACCTGCAGGGGCCGAAGCTGCGCGTGGGCACATTCCAGACCGGCGTCGCCATTCTGGAAACCGGGCAAAGCTTTGTACTGGATCGCGACACAACGCCCGGTGACGCGACGCGCGTAAACCTGCCGCATCCCGAAATCTATCAAGCGCTGGTGCCCGATACGCGCCTGTTGCTGGACGACGGGAAGCTGGTGCTGCGCGTGAAGACCGTGGCGCCAGATCGCATCGAGACACTGGTCGAGGTCGGCGGCGCGCTGTCCAACCGCAAGGGCGTGAACGTGCCGGACGTGGTCGTTCCGCTGGCGGCACTGACCGACAAGGACCGGCGCGACCTGTCCTTTGCCGTCGAGCAGGGCTGTGACTGGATCGCCCTGTCCTTCGTGCAGCGGCCCGAGGATCTGGCCGAAGCACGCAAACTGATGGGCGGGCACGGCGCATTGATGGCCAAGATCGAAAAGCCGTCGGCGGTGCAGCGGCTGGACGAGATACTGGAAATGTCCGACGCCGTGATGGTCGCGCGCGGCGATCTGGGCGTGGAACTGCCGCCCTATGCCGTGCCGCCGTTGCAGAAGCAGATCGTGGAAAGCGCGCGGCGGCTGGGCCGCCCCGTGGTCGTCGCCACGCAGATGCTCGAATCGATGATCAAGGCACCGACACCGACGCGCGCGGAAGTGTCCGACGTCGCCACGGCCGTCTATGACGGCGCCGACGCGGTGATGCTGTCAGCGGAGACGGCGGCGGGCGACTGGCCCGAGGAAGCCGTAGCCATGATGGACAGCATCGCCCAGAGCGTCGAGCGCGATCCCGGTTATCTGGGACGGCTGCATTATACGGATACGCAACCGGATGCGACGACCGCAGATGCGATGGCGGAAGCCAGCGCGAGCATCACCACCACCGTATCTGCGAGCGCCATTGCCTGCTTCACCTTTAGCGGCCAGACGGTCCGCCGCCTGGCGCGCGAGCGGCCGTCCGCACCCATATTGGCGCTGACGCCGCGGCAGGACACGGCGCGGCGCATGGGCCTGACCTGGGGCGTCCACGCGGTCCGCACCAAGGATATCGGCAGTTTCGAGGAAATGATCGGCAAGGCGCGGCGCATGGCGTTGCGCCACGACATGGCGCGCGCAGGCCAGAAGATCGTCGTGCTGGCCGGCGTGCCCTTTGGCCGGGCAGGCTCCACCAATGTCATTCACGTCGCCACGATTCGCGGCGACGAGCTCAAGGACCGCGACGAAAGCTGAGCATGCAAAAGATCGAGCGCCCGATCCGATGGGAACGGGCGCTCGATGGAAAGCCTGGCCTTCGCTTTGCAGTCGCGACGCCGAAGCGCGCGGCTGAAATCAGCCCTGGCGGGCCTTGAAGCGACGGTTCGTCTTGTTGATGACGTAGGTACGGCCGCGACGACGGATCACGCGGTTATCGCGGTGACGGCCCTTAAGCGACTTCAGCGAGTTGCGGATCTTCATGCGCGCAGCTTCCAAATGATTCTGTTTGATCGGAAAATCGAAGCGCTGCCCCTATGGGTGGGTCGGCGGAAAGTCAAGCCGCACCTGCCCGATGGGTGACGGAATCTCCCGACCCGCGCCGTTCAGCTTCTGTGCAGCGATATGCCTGCTCAATAGTTGTACCCTTCAGCGCGCGCGATATGGTGGTGCCGTCATGATCCAAAAACTTGCTCCGGCGCTTGGCGCCCTCCTCGCCCTTTCCGCCTGCGCAACGCCGGTGCCCCCCGTTGAAGTGACGCGCTTCCATACCGAAGGCCCCGCCCGAAGCGGCTCGATCGCCGTCGAGGAAATGATGAGCAACCCGGATATCGGCCTGGAATTCCGCACCTACGCGGCTGCAGTGGGGCAGGAGTTGCAGAAGCTGGGCTTTACCGAAAGCAACAACGCCACCACCGAGTATAAGGCGCTGGTCGGCTTTCGTCGCGGTTTCCGCCCGAGTGGCATCGACAATGGCCGTGGTCCCGTCAGCGTGGGCGTCGGCGGCGCGACCGGCAGCCATGGCGGCGGCCTGGGTGTGGGTATCGGCATCAACCTGTCGGGCAAGCCCAAGGACTGGGTGACGAGCGAACTGCAGGTGCAGATTCGCCGCCGGTCGGACAATGCCGCGATCTGGGAAGGCCGCGCTTCTACCGTCGCCAAGGACGGAACGCCGGCGGCGCAGCCGGGCCTGGCTGCGGCCAAGCTGGCCGCTGCGCTGTTCGGGGGCTACCCCGGCCAGTCCGGGCAGACTATAACGGTGAAATGACCCTTTCGATCACGTCCGCTTTCGACAGCGGGAATATTCGCGTCCTTTCCACCACCGCAGACAGTGCCGCTCTCGAGATTGTTCGGGATCATGCGAGCGAGTTCTATCAGTGGTTCCATTTCCGCGTGGCGGGCGCTGCGGGACGCGACATCACGCTGTCGATCACCAACTGCGCGGGCGCGGCCTATCCAGACGGCTGGCCGGACTACAAGGCGCGGTGGAGCGAGGATCGGGAGAACTGGCAGCAGGCCGACACCCGCTATGCGAACGGCACGCTGACCATCCGCCTGTCGCCGGACACGGACAGTGTCTGGCTGGCCTATTTCGCGCCCTATTCGATGGAGCGGCATCACGACCTGATCGCTTGGGCCGCGAATCAACCGGGCGTGACGCAACGCGAACTCGGCCTGACGCTCGACGGCCAGCCGCTCGACATGCTGACGCTGGGCGACGGGCCGAAGCAGGTGTGGCTCTATGCGCGCCAGCATCCGGGCGAGAGCATGGCCGAATGGTGGATGGAAGGCGCACTGGAGCGGCTGTGCGACGAGGAGGATGCCGTCGCGCGGCTGCTGCGACAGAAAGCCACATTCCATATCGTGCCGAACATGAACCCGGACGGCAGCCGGCGGGGACATCTGCGCACCAATGCGGCTGGCGTGAACCTGAATCGCGAATGGCATGCGCCATCGATGGAGCGCAGCCCCGAAGTGTTCCTGACGCGCGCCGCGATGGACGCCACGGGCGTCGATTTCGCGATGGACGTGCATGGCGACGAAGCCATTCCCGCCGTTTTCCTGGCCGGATTCGAAGGCATTCCGTCGATCACGGAGCGTCAGCTGGCGCTGTACCATCGGTTTCGCGATACGCTGGCGCTGCGCACGCCGGATTTTCAGACGCGGCGCGGCTATCCGGTGGCGAGCGCGGGCAAGGCGAACCTGTCCATGTCGACCAACCAGCTGGCGGAGCGCTTCGGCGCGGTCAGCATGACGCTGGAAATGCCGTTCAAGGACAATGACGATCTGCCTGATCCCGATTTCGGCTGGTCACCGGCGCGGTCGATGCAACTGGCGAAAGATTGCCTGGCGGTACTGGCGGAGATGATCGCAGACATGTGAGGAGCCGCGCTCGTGAGCCTGATCGTCTATTATCACCCGCTGTCGTCCTACAGCTGGAAAGTGCTGATCCCGCTCTATGAGAAAGCGACGGACTTCGACGGGCGCATCATCGATGACAGGCACCCCGAAAATTGCGGCGCGTGGGCCGCGCTTTGGCCCATGCTGCGCTTTCCCGTGCTCCGCGACACGGCCCGCGATACGACAATTCCCGAAACCACGACGATCATCGAATATCTCGACCTGCATTATCCGGGTGCATGGCGCGCGATTCCCGGCGACGCCGATACGGCGATCGAGGCGCGCGTGCTGGACCGGATCTTTGACAATTATGTGATGACGCCGATGTCGACAGCGGTTTTCAATCAGATCCGACCGGAAGATGCGCGTGATCCCCATGGCGTCCGTCAGGCCGCGGACATGCTCCGGCGCGCCTATGACCTGCTGGAAACACGACTGGCGGGGCGGACGTGGGCGGCTGGCGACGCCTTTACGCTGGCCGACTGCGCTGCCGCGCCTTCGCTGTTCTATGCGGACAGAATCGTGCCGTTCCGGCAAAGCCACCCGGCGCTGGCGACCTATCTGTCGCGACTGGAGGCGCGACCGAGCTTTGCCCGCGTGCTGGAGGAAAAGGAACCCTATTGGCCCAACTTCCCCTTCGCCGGGGGCCCGCCGAACATTTAAGGGGTGCGCGAAAGCACGGCCTGTCCTATATCGCGTGTCATGGCGATCTTTCCCCGCCCCGTATCCCCCAAGGGCGCCGTCGACGACCTCTGGAGCTACTTCCGCGAGAACCGACCCCATAAGTGGCCGGTTCTGGCGCTGTCGGTCGTGATGACAGGCCTGATCATCTGGGCGTTCGTGGTCGACGGGAACACCAACATCATGCCGCGCCAGAACAAGATCATCTATGTCGAAAGCTGGGACGCCAACCGCCCCGACGCGGCGATCATCATGCAACAGAAGATCGACCTGGCGAAGCGGGAAGCCCTGCTGCAATCCAAGCAGAAGGATATGCAGAAAGTGGCCGACGTCTTCGGCATCGACTGGCGCGCGGACGAAGCACGCAACAGCGCCCGGCGCAAGGAAGCCCTAAAGCAGATCAACGCGCAGTTGGACGACCGATTGGCCAAGGCCGAAGCGGCCGAAGGCACGAAAACCGGGCCGACACAGCCCTGAGCGCGATCGGCCTGAACGCGATGGAGCAAGCGGCCGAGGACCGGCGTTTCATGGCGGCGGCCATCGCACTTTCACGGAGGGGACGCGGGCTTAGCACCCCCAACCCCGCCGTAGGATGCATCATCGTCCGGGATGGGCGCATCGTCGGGCGCGGGTGGACGCAACGGGGCGGACGCCCGCATGCCGAGGCGCAGGCCATCGATCAGGCCATGGACCAGGCACGCGGCGCAACGGCCTATGTGACGCTGGAGCCCTGTTTCCACCTGTCGCCGCGCGGACCGCGCTGCACCGACCTTATCCTGCGGTCTGGCATCACGCGACTGGTGGTCGCCACGCGTGACCCGGACCCGCGCACCGACGGGCAGAGCAGCGATTTTCTGACGAGTCGCGGCGTGACCGTCGAAATCGGCGTGCTGGAACGCGAAGCGCAGGCCGCCATGGCCGGCTTTTTCCTGCGCCAGACGGTGGGGCGGCCGCATGTCACGCTCAAGCTGGGCATGTCGCTCGACGGGCGAATCGCAATGGCCAACGGTAGCAGCCAGTGGATCACCGGCCCGGCCGCACGCGCGCACGCGCATCTGGAGCGCGCGCGCCATGACGCGATACTGGTCGGCAGCGGGACAGTGTCGGCAGACACGCCCCGTCTGGACGTTCGCCTGCCGGGACTGGAGGACCGCTCGCCGCGTCGCGTGATGCTGGGCAGAAGCCCGGTGCCGGAGGGCTGGACCGCAATCGGCGCGCCGGAAGATATCGTGACGCTGAGCGCCGTCGACCATCTGATGATCGAAGGCGGAGGCAAGGCGGCGTCCGCATTCCTGAAGGCGGACCTTGTCGACCGGCTTGTTCTCTACCGCGCGCCGGTGCTGATGGGGGCGGGCCTGGGGCTTGACGATATCGGCCTTGGCGCGCTGCCGTCCGCCCATGGCCGGTGGACGCTGTCAGATGACCGCATGCTGGGCGTGGATCGTCTGGAGGTTTACGCGCGCGTGCGCGGCGCATAGGGAAGCCTGCATGTTCACCGGCATCATCACCGACATCGGCACCATTCGTTCGATCGAGCGGCGCGGCGACCTGCGCGTCATCATCGGATGCAACGAAGACATGGACACGGTAGCGATCGGCGCATCGATCGCCTGCTCGGGCGCGTGCCTGACGGTCGTTGAGAAAGGCGCGGACTGGTTTGCCGTCGACATGTCGGCCGAAACTGTCGCCTGCACCGCCAAAGACCTTTGGAAGGAAGGCGGCCGCCTGAATCTGGAGCGCGCACTGAAGGTGGGCGACGAACTGGGCGGTCACATCGTCACGGGCCATGTCGATGGCGTGGGCACCGTTACAAATATTCAAACGGAAGGCGATTCGCATCGCGTTGAAATCGCCGTTCCGCCGGCGATCGCACCGCTGATCGCGGCGAAGGGCAGCATCGCCGTGGATGGCGTGTCGCTGACGGTCAACACCGTGGCCGACGGGAATGACGGAACGACCCGCTTTTCCATCAACCTTATCCCTCACACATGGGACGTCACCACCTTGGGCACGTTCGTGGAGGGCCGCGAGGTCAATCTGGAAATCGACGTGCTCGCGCGTTACCTCGACCGCATGCAGAGTTTTCGCGACCGCGCGATGTGAGGCAGGGTTGCAATTATCACATTGTGATGTGATATGCGCTCCATCTTGAATGTCTCTGGAGCGGACACGCCATGTCTTCGGCCCTGATGGAATCCCTGCGCAGCCTCGTCACCGATGGCGGCCTGTCACGATCCGGTCTGGCGCGCGCCGCCGGCCTGCACGCCAACAGCCTCCGCCGGCTGGGCGAGACGGACTGGAACCCGACGGCGGAAACGCTGGGCAAGCTCGAATCCTACCTGATCAAGCGCGAAGGCGGCACGGCGCTCGCTTCGCCCGAGGAAATCATCAACGAAGCGCGCAACGGCCGCATGTTCATCCTGGTGGACGATGAGGACCGCGAAAATGAAGGCGATCTGGTCATTCCCGCGCAGATGGCCACGCCCGACGCCATCAATTTCATGGCGACGCACGGCCGCGGTCTCATCTGTCTGGCGCTGACCAAGGATCGCGTCGATTATCTTGGCCTGGGACTGATGAGCCGGAACAACGGTACCCGCCATGAAACAGCCTTCACCGTGTCGATCGAAGCGCGCGAGGGTGTGACGACGGGCATCAGCGCGGCCGATCGCGCACGCACGATTTCTGTGGCCATCGATGGATCGAAAGGTCCCGCAGACATCGTGACGCCGGGCCATGTGTTCCCGCTGGTGGCCAAGGACGGCGGCGTGCTGGTGCGTACCGGACATACCGAAGCCGCCGTCGACGTTGCGCGGCTGGCCGGCCTCAATCCTTCCGGCGTGATCTGCGAAGTGATGAAGGACGACGGCACGATGGCGCGCCTGGACGACCTGATCCCCTTCGCCCAGAAGCATGGCCTGAAGATCGGCACGATCCGCGACCTGATCGCCTATCGCCGTCGCCACGATCATATGGTCGAACGGCGCGCGGAAACCAGCTTCACCAGCAAGTGGGGCGGCGAGTGGAAAGCGATCAGCTTCTTCAACCGCGCAACGCAGACCGAGCAGATCGTCCTGCAGAAAGGCCATGTCGATCCCGAACGCCCGACGCTGGTGCGCATGCACCAGATGTCCGTGCTGAATGATGTGTTCGGCAAGGAAGGACCGCGATCCGGCGTGCTGGCGCGGTCGATGGAGATTGTTGGGCAGGAAGGGGCGGGCATCATCGTGCTGCTCCGCACCGATGGGCCGGATATGCTCACGCGCATGCTGCAGGTCAGCGCGGGACAGGAAGACGCGAACATGGACGAACTGCGCGACTATGGCGTGGGCGCGCAGATCCTGGCGGAACTGGGCGTGCATGACATGGTGCTGCTCACCAATTCGCAACACAGCCTGATCGCGCTTGACGGCTATGACCTGGCCGTGGTTGGGCAGCGCCCGATCGACTGCTGAAGGAACTGACCGTGGCCAAATTCCTGATCGTGGAAGCCCGCTTCTATGACCATCTCAACGACCTGCTGATCGAAGGCGCCATCGCTGCGCTGGAGGATGCCGGGCACAAGCATGACGTGGTCACGGTGCCGGGGGCGCTGGAGATTCCCGGAGCGGTCGCGCTGGCGGCGGAAACGGGCCGCTATGACGGCTTTATCGCCATCGGCGTGGTCATTCGGGGCGAGACCTACCATTTCGAGGTCGTGTCGAACGAAAGCGCGCGTGGCCTGATGGCGCTCAGCATGGACGGCATTCCGATCGGCAACGGCATCCTGACCGTGGAGAATGAAGCGCAGGCGCTCACCCGCGCGCGCCGCACGGAAAAGGACAAGGGCGGCGAAGCGGCCAAGGCCGCCATCGCGATGCTGGCGCTGCGGGAGCGCTTCGCCGCCTGAAGCGGCCGGGCGACACCGCCCGACCGAAACTGGCCGGCCGAAACTGATCGTCAGGCCGCGCGCTCCAGCGCGGGATAGTCGACATAGCCTTCCGGCCCGCGGCTGTAGAATGTCGCCATTTCAGCCGACACCAGCGGTGCGCCTTCGGCAAGACGGACGGGCAGGTCGGGATTACCGATGAAGGGGCGACCGAAGCTGATGGCATCGGCCACGCCCGAATCCAGAGCTTCCTGCGCACGCGCCAGATCAAAATCGCTGTTCAACACCAGCGGGCCACGGAAATGCGAACGCAGGATCGGCGACAGGCGGGGTACCTCCGTACGGCCGAACGTGCCGTCCGGACCGGGCTCCCGCAGTTCCAGGAAAGCAATGCCGATGGAATCGAGCGCCTGAACGGCAGGCACGAATACCGATGCGGGATCGCTGTCATCGACGCCCTGCGATTCGCCATTGGGCGACAGACGCACGCCCGTGCGATCCGCCCCGATCGCGTCGGCCACTGTCTGTGTCACTTCGCGCAGCAAGCGGACCCGGTTTTCCGGGCTGCCGCCATAATCGTCTGTCCGACGGTTGCTGCCGTCACGCAGGAACTGATCGATCAGATAGCCATTGGCGGCATGGATCTGGACCCCATCGAATCCGGCAGCGATCGCATTGCGCGCGGCCAGCGCATAATCATCAAGCAGTCCGGGAATTTCCGACACTTCCAGCGGTCGTGCCTCCTCGAACGGCTGCTTGCCTTCATAAGTGTGCGCGTGGCCCGGCGCGGTCGTCGCGCTGGCAGACACCGGCTGTGCGCCAGACAGGCTGGAGTGAACGACGCGCCCCATGTGCCAGAGTTGCAGGACGATATGCCCGCCCGCCTCACGCACGGCGCCGGTTACCGGCTTCCACGCCTCAACCTGATCCGACGTCCATACGCCCGGCGCATAAGGCCAGCCCATGCCCTGCCGCGAAATACCCGTCGCTTCGCTGATGATCAGACCGGCGCCAGCGCGCTGGCGATAATAGTCGACCATGATCGGCGTCGGCACATGATCGCGCGTGGCGCGACCGCGCGTCAACGGCGCCATCAGGACGCGATTCGGCGCGTCGATGGCGCCCAGGCGAATGGGTTCAAACAATGTCGGCACAGCGGACCTCCCAACGGAAAATTCAGTTCCAAAATGCAACGGGACAAGCCCGAGCCGGTGAGCTAGGGCGGACCCGTGCCGCATTCAATACCCCTGCCCCGGCCTGTAGCACCGCGCCTGGCCTTTCCGGCCTTGCTGCTGGGCAATATCGTGCTCGCCCTGGGGCCGACTTTCGTGCGCTTTGCCGACACCGGACCGCTTTCCGCAGGGTTCTGGCGACTTTTCCTTGCCACGCCAATATTATTCCTGCTCGCGCGGCGCACCAACCCCGCGCTGACCACCCGCGGCATGGGCCTGGCCGGATTATGGGGTTTTCTTTTGCTGGCGGGCTTCTGCTTCGCGGCGGACCTTGCCAGCTGGCATGGCGGCATCCTGCGGACGAAACTGGCCAACGCTACCCTGTTCGGCAACGTTTCCAGCCTGTTATTGCCGCTGTGGGGCATCCTGATCCTGCGCCATCCCGTGACACGTCTCCAGGGCATCGCGTTGCTTCTGGCAGCAGCAGGGACAGCAATGCTGATGGGGGCAAGCTATGAACTGTCGCCCCGCTATCTCGCGGGCGACCTGCTGTGCATCCTCGCCGGCTTTTTCTACTTTGGGTACGTGCTGGCAATCCAGCATGTGCGGCAGAAGCTGGATAGTGCGACTGTCCTTGCCAGTGCGACGATCATCGGCACGCCAATCCTGCTGATTGCCGCCATCGTCGCCGGAGAGCCCGTGATCCCGACGATATGGTGGCCGATAATCCTGCTGTCGCTGTCCAGCCAGGTCGTGGGCCAGGGGCTGGTCGTCTATGCCATGCCCGCATTCAGTCCCGTCGTGGTCGGCCTGATGCTGCTGATCCAGCCTGTTGTGGCGGCCATTGTGGGAAGGCTGCTGTTCGGTGAAATCCTGACCGTCGCCGATTTTGCCGGTGCAGCCGCCATTGCCGCGGCGCTGGTACTCATCCGCTGGCCGACGCGGGATTAAAGCGCTAAGAACGCGCCATGGCTGACCTTCCCGCCGACCCCACGCTCGATGAAATCCGCGCCGCGCTGGCGCCGATCCTTCCCGATCATGCTGCTTTCGACGGTTGGCGCAAGGATGCCGTGGAGAGCGCCGCGCTTCAGATCGGCATAGACACGGACATAGCGCAGCTGGCGTTCGACAGCGCGATGACAATGATCGATGCCTGGTTCGCCAGCATCGATGCACGCATGGCGGAAGCCTATACAGCGCAAGCCCTGGCCGACATGAAGATTCGCAGCCGCATCACTGCCCTGATCGAAGCGCGACTGGCGCTGCTGGCTCCGCACCGCGAAGCGCTGCGCCGGGCGCTTGCGATTCTGGCTATGCCGACAAACATCGCCATGGCCTCACGGCTCGGCTGGCGCGCGGCAGACGCCATGTGGCGGCTGGCAGGCGATACGGCCGTCGATTATAACCATTATACCAAGCGCGCGACATTGGCCGGGATATATGCTGCGACCCTGTTGGTCTTTCTGGACGATGAGACGGAAACGCTGACCGAAACACGGGCTTTCCTGAGCCGCCGGATAGATGGCCTGATGCGTTTCGAAAAGGCAAAGGCCGGTTTCAAGGCGCGAAGCGAGCATCGGATCAGCCTGTCGCGCTTCGTCGGACGGCTGCGTTACCCCGCCATATGATTCAGCAACAGGCCGGCCATCATTCAACACTGGCGTAGCGCGCTTCATATTGATAATCAGTCGCATCTTTTGCCTGATCCGGATTGACTGCCTTGCGCCTTTTGTCGCTCCCGCTGCGGAGCCCCGCTTATATCGATACCGTCGACTGGGATGCGCTATCGCCTAGCGAAGGCCAGCGGTTACGCGAATTCGGCGTCTGTGAAGGGGCCAGCATAGAGGCACTGCATCGTGGCGGATTGCTGGGCGGTGGGCCAATTGCCTGCCGCGTGGGCCGGATGACGGTTGCGATGCGGCGTAGCCATGCCGCAGCCATCGAAGTGCGCACCGGCCCCGCGCCGGACGATCTGCCAGGGAACCTGGCGGCATGAGCAGCTTTCCCCTCGTCGCGCTGGTCGGCAATCCGAATGCAGGCAAAAGCGCGCTTTTTAACGCGCTGACCGGTGCGCGGCAGAAGCTGGGCAATTATCCGGGCGTGACCGTGGAGCGCAAGGCAGGGCGCCTGTCGTTGCCGGATGGGCGCCCGGTCGAGCTTGTCGATTTGCCCGGCACATACAGCCTTGCCCCCACCAGCCCCGACGAGCAAGTGACGCGCGATTTCGTGCTGGGCAAGCAACAGGGCGAGAAGTTGCCGGATGCGCTGGTGATCGTGGTCGACGCATCGAACCTCGACAATCATCTGCGCTTTGCACTGGAATTGATCGGGCTTGGCCTGCCGACTGTCGTCGCCCTGAACATGGTCGACCTTGCCACGCGCGACGGGCTGGAACTGGACGCGCGCATCCTGTCTATGGAGCTCGGCGTACCCGTCATACCAACCGTTGCCGTGCGCAAGCGTGGTCTGGATGATCTGAAAGCCGCGCTTGAAACGCTGCTGAGCAGCGGCGCAACCGAGATACGGCCTTCCGCGCCGCCGGTCAGTTTCGAGGTCGTACGCAAGGAAGCCCGCCGCATCGCGCGGATCGCCATCATGCGCGAAACGGCTTCACGCCGCCTGACGGGCGCCGTGGACCGTGTGCTGCTGCACCCCGTGGCAGGCTTTGTCATCCTGCTCGCTTTGCTGTTCGTGATGTTCCAGGCCGTGTTCAGCTGGGCCGGGCCGCCCGCCGACCTGCTGGAAGGCTGGGTACTGGCCTTGGGCGCGTTCATCACCAACACGCTGCCGCCCGGCATCGTCCACGATTTCCTGTTGCAGGGCGTGGTGGGCGGCGTCGGCGCCGTGGTCGTGTTCCTGCCGCAGATCCTGATCCTGTTCTTCTTCATCCTGATGCTGGAAGCGACGGGCTATATGGCGCGCGCGGCCTTCATCATGGATGCGCTGATGGCGCGGGTGGGCCTGTCGGGCCGCGCCTTCATCCCGCTGCTGTCCTCCTTTGCCTGCGCTGTGCCGGGGATCATGGCGACACGCACCATTTCCGACCCCAAGGACCGGCTGACCACCATCCTGATCGCGCCGCTGATGACCTGTTCCGCGCGACTGCCCGTCTATGGCCTGATCATTGCGGCCTTCATTCCTGCGCGTTCCGTTGGACCGGGCATCGGGCTTCAGGGCCTGGTGATGTTCCTGCTCTATGTCGCAGGCATTGTTGGCGCGATGCTGGCGGCATGGGCGCTGCGCCTGACGGTAACCAAGGGACAGAGCAGCGGTTTCCTGATGGAAATGCCCAAATATCAGCTGCCCCGGCCGCAGGACATACTGATCGGCCTGTGGCAGCGCGCCGTGATCTTCCTGAAGCGCGCGGGCACCATCATTCTGGCGACCAACATTGTCCTGTGGGTGCTGGCCAGCTTCCCGCATGCGCCAGATGGCGTACGGCAAAGCGAATATTCAATCGCGGGGCGGATCGCAGGCGGCATCAACGTGCTGGTCGAGCCGATCGGTTTCAACCGCGACATTTCGCTGGCACTGCTGCCGTCCATGGCGGCGCGCGAAGTCGCCGTGTCGGCCATCGCGACGGTGTATGCGATCGATGCCGAGGATGATGTCGAGGCGCTGGATCAGGGGCTGGGCGAGCGGCTGCAAAGTCGCTGGAGCCTGGCAACGGCGCTGGCCTTCCTCGCATGGTTCGTTTTTGCGCCCCAGTGCGTGTCCACCATCGCCGTCACGCGACGCGAGACGAACGGGTGGAAATGGCCGGGATTCATGCTCGCCTACCTGTTCGTGCTGGCGTATGCGGCCGCCGGCATCACCTATTGGAGCGCCGTCGCGCTGGGGCTGGGATAGCCCACTTTACGATGCCTCGCGGGGGTCTATAAGGGCCGCTTTCACGCTCTCGGAGGGATCATGGCAGGCTCGGTCAACAAGGTTATTCTGGTCGGAAACCTGGGCGCCGATCCGGAAGTCCGCAGCTTCCAGAACGGCGGCAAGGTGTGCAACCTGCGCATCGCCACGTCCGAAACCTGGAAGGACCGGATGTCGGGCGAACGCAAGGAGCGCACCGAGTGGCATAGCGTCGCCATCTTCTCCGAAGGACTGGTGGGCGTCGCCGAACGCTTCCTGCGCAAGGGCAGCAAGGTCTATATCGAAGGCAAGCTGCAGACGCGCAAATGGCAGGACCAGTCCGGCAACGACCGCTACACGACGGAAATCGTGCTGCAGGGGCCGACGGCCGTCATGACCATGCTGGACGGCGCGCAGGGCGGCGGCGGTGGTGGCGGCTTCGGCGGCGGAAGCAGTGGCGGCGGCAGCCGGTCGAACAACGACTGGTCCGGCGGTTCCAGCGGCTTTGGCGGCGGCGATTATGACGATTTCGGGGGTGGCGGCAGCGCCGGATCGCGTGGCCGCTCGGGTGGCGGCAGCCCGAATTTCGACAATGATCTGGACGACGAAGTGCCCTTCTGACGGATCAGCCGGGCGTATCGGCCGTCCGCACCAGTATGGCAAGATTCATGGCGGCGCGCGCGCGAAAGCCCAGCGCCTCATACAGTGAGATGGCTGCGGCATTATCCGCATAGCTGTGCAGGAACGGCGTTTCACCGCGGTCCAGCATGGCGGATGCGACCTGATGGATGAGGGCGGCGGCAAGGCCCCGGCCGCGATGATCGGGATGCGTGCAGACGCCGCTGACCTCCGTGAAGCCGTCAAGGCGCATCCGCTCGCCCGCCATCGCCACCAGCATGCCATGCGCATCGCGGATGCCGATGAAACGGCCCAGCCGATGGGTGCTGCCCAGGAACGGGCCGGGACGCGTAAGATGCGCCAGCGCCTGCATTTCCGGCGCATCGGCGTCCGTGAGGACAAGCGCATCGACGGCAGGACGAATCGCGCTGATGGACGGCGCGACCATTTGCGTCAGCACCGCCGATCGCGCGATTTGCGTGCCGGGCGGCGGCGGTGTGGAGGCGGCGTCGACACACCAAAGTTCGCCGCCGGCAGGGACAAGCCCGGCCAGTGCAACGAGGTTTTCGGGCATATGGTCCGCCGGAGCCCCGAACGGGCCATGGTCGGGGTCGATCCGCAGCGCGCGCGCATCCCCTTGCGCCAGATAGGCCTGGCGTGTGGTCAGGGCGTTCCAAACGGGACGATCGAGAGGATGGTGCACGGCTTTCGCTCCAATAGTTGACTAAAGCAACTATCACGGCATAGGCTGTGTCGCAATGACCGATACTGTCGTTGCCCTGCGCGCCTTCAACCGTTTCCACACGCGTTTCGTGGGGGCGTTGTCGACGTCCTACATGGGCAGCGGCCTGACGCTGGCAGAAGCGCGCCTGCTGTACGAAGCGGCGATGCGCGAGCCGGCACTGGCATCCGAGATTCAGGCGAAGCTGGGGCTGGACGCAGGCTATGTCAGCCGGGTCGTGAAACGCTTTGAAAAAGCGGGGCTGATCCAGCGCGCGCGCGGAGAAGATGCGCGGCAACGGCCCATCAGCCTGACGCCCGCCGGACGTGCGCTGCTGGACGTAGTGGACCAGCGCGCGCGACAGGATGCGGAAGTGCGGCTGGCGCATCTGGACGCGCCCGCACGCGCGCTGCTGGTCGAAACGCTGGCGACAGCACGCGCATTGCTGGGCGACATCGAGGGACCGGACTGGAGCATCCGTCCCTTTGGGCCGGGTGACTTGCCCCTGATCGCAGCGCGGCAGGCCGTGCTCTATGCCCGCGATCAAGGCTGGGGCGCACCGATGGAAGCGCTGCTCGTCAAAGTGGCGGGAGATTTCCTGCGCGACTTCAAGCCCGCGCGCGAACAGGCCTGGATTGCCGATCGGGCAGGCCGGATGCTGGGCGCCGTGTTGTTGGCCGACGCGGGCGGCGACATCGCGCAGCTGCGCCTGCTGCATGTCGAGCCGGAAGCCCGCGGCATGGGCATCCGCCGCGCATTGGTGGACAGCACGATTCATTTCGCGCGTGAAGCAGGATATGCACGCATCCAGCTGTGGACACAGGACGTGCTTGTCGCCGCCCGGCGCCTCTATGCCGACACCGGGTTCCGACGGGTCTCCACACAGACGCATGAGCGGCTGGGGCGCCCGGAACGGGGCGAAATCTGGGAACTGGCGCTGGATGGTCCGGGCGATCGCGCCGAATCGAACATGTAAAGCCCCCGCCGTTAACCCGAACATAAGGAAGCCAAGCCATTCTTGCGCACGCGCACGGAGGGAAGGTTTGCCGAATATC
>Ga0075012_10001181_pt1 | contig 27169 bp, 23 predicted proteins | sample All_14_2_FD_71474 | JGI IMG/M metagenome (GOLD analysis project Ga0075012, IMG submission 71474) | Freshwater microbial communities in response to fracking from Pennsylvania, USA - Allegheny Zone_MetaG_DW_15 | ecosystem: Environmental > Aquatic > Deep subsurface > Groundwater > Drilled...
CCCCGACTCCCCGGCTTCATCTTCGGAACCAAATAATCATCCGCAAACCCCACTGCTGCAAACCCCAAAACCAAAACCAACACCCCCAAATACTCCGCTCGCCAAGTCGCCGCCATCCCGCACAAAAGCCCAACCAAAACAATAATCCCCCCCATCGTCGGCGTCCCCTGTTTATGCTGGTGCCCTTCCAAATGCGCACTCACATTCTGCGCGCTCTTCAACTTCACCAGCAGCTTAAATACAAACGGTGCCGCAACCGACGCCCCAATCAGAGACGCCAACATCGCCAAGGCAACATCACGCACGCCAGCCCTCCAACGCACTTTCCAGTGCCAAAGCCCGCGACCCCTTAATCAAAACCGTATCCCCCGCAACCGCGCCATCCAAAAACGCCCGAACGGCCCCCAAATCCAACTCCTCACATGAAACCATCTGATTCTCCCTCATGCCCGCCGATCGCGCCTCATCATAAATAAAACGAGTCGGACCCCCCGTAAGAAGCGCAAGGTCAACATTCCCCCGGGCTAATGCCTGACCAACCAAGCGGTGCCCCCGCTCAGTAAAGTCACCGAGCTCCTTCATTTCCCCCAAAATCGCCAGCCGACGACCCCTCGCGGGCCCCTGCGCCAAAGCGTCAAGTGCCGCCACCGTCGAATCCGGCGAAGCATTATACGTATCCACCAAAACCGTCACCCCCTCCCGAACAACAATCTCCAGTCGCATCCCCGGCAAATCCGCTGCCGCCAAAGCCACCACCGCATCACCAAATCCAACCCCCGCCTCACAAGCCACTAAAACCGCACAAGCCGCATTCAAAGCCTGATGCCGCCCAAAAGTTGGCAACTCCACCTCCGCTTCCGCACCTCGATACCCCAATCGCACCGTGCACCTCCCCCAATCATCGCTCCGATATCCCACAACCCGGCAATCCGCATCAACCCCATGCCCAAAGCTCACAACCCGGCAATCCGCCATCGCTTCAAGCTCCGAATAATAATCATCTTCTCGCCAAATCACCGCCACCCCTCCATCCGGCAACGCTTCCAAAAGCTCTCCCTTCGCCCGCAAAATCCCTTCCCGGCTCCCGACTTTTTCAATATGTGCCGTCCCAACCACTGTAACCACCCCAATCGTAGGTTTCGCAATCTCCGCCAAATGCGCAATCTGCCCAAACCCACGCATCCCCATCTCCACCACCACACTCTTCGTTTCCGACGTCAATCCTGCCCACAAAAGCGGACTCGTATACTGCGTATTCTTATTCCCAACATTCTTAAGCACAGCCCCCAATGGTGAAAGCGCCGCCGCCACAAACTCCTTCGTCGTCGTCTTCCCATTACTCCCCGTAATCCCCACCACCGGCCCCGAAAACTCATGCCGCAAACTATGCCCAAACCGCGCCAAAGCCTCCTCAATCGAATCAACCAAAATCTGCGGCCCCCCAATTCGCCGCTCAACCAAACACGCAACCGCCCCGGTTTCCAGAGCCATTCGAACATAATCATGCCCGTCCACCCGATCCCCCTTGATCGCAATAAACAAATATCCCGGCTTAACCTCACGCGAATCCGTCGCAAATCCCACGATCTCCTGGTCAATAATATCGACACTCTTCCCCCCAGACCTCCTTGCAAACTCAGAAACTAACACGTTCCTCCTGATAACTGCCTTGCAAATTCTTTCCTACATGCGAAGGCGGGAATATGGCGGCAAATCCCCTTGTTAGTCATTCCTGCGAAGGCAGGAACCCAGTCCTTAAAAAAATAGAGCCGCGCAAGCGACCGATTCATCTCAAAGAAGATTTCTTGAAACCTGAACCGCATTTCAAACAAACAAAATCTTAAACTTCTCATCGACCCGCAAGCGCCTCCGACGCAACCACCCGATCGTCAAACCACTCTTTCTTCCGCCCAATAATTTGATAATCCTCGTGCCCTTTCCCCGCAATCACCACCACATCGCCCACCTCCGCCGAACCAATCGCCGCAAAAATTGCCGTCTTCCGGTCAAGCTCCACCATATAATCCCCACTCATCCCAACCAAAATATCATTCACAATCCCCTGAGCATCCTCTGTCCGCGGATTATCACTGGTCACAAAAACCACATCCGCCAACTTCGATGCCGCCGCCCCCATCTTTGGCCGCTTACTTCGGTCACGATCCCCACCGCACCCAAAAACACAAATCAACCGACCTTCACAAAGCTCCCGAACCGTTTCCAAAAGCTGCTCCAAAGCATCCGGTGTATGCGCATAATCGACCAAAACCGAAACCCCCTTGCCCCCCAAAACCGGCTCAAACCGACCCGGACTCGGCTTAATTTCCTGCATCGCCCAGCACGCCTCTTCCAACGAATATTCCAACCCCAATAGGGTCGCAACACACGCCCCGCTGTTCTCAACATTAAACGCACCTCCCAACGGTATCTCCGCCAATCTCCCTTCATCTCCTAACCTAAACTCAATCGAAAGCCGATCAACCCCCACCGACTGAGCCGCCACCAGCAAATCTGCGTCAATCCCCCCAAAGCTCAAACTCCGGCACGGCAACTCCCGCAACCATTCAGACCCAACACAGTCTTCTTGATTCAATATCCCAACAAACGATTTCGAACTCGCGCTCGCCCATTCCGTAAACAGCAACTTCTTCGCCGCCGCATAGTGATCCATCGAACCATGAAAATCCAAATGATCCTGAGTCAGATTTAGAAACACACCTGTATCAAAATTAACCCCCGCCAATCTACGCTCCTGTAAAGCATGGCTGCTCGCCTCCAATACAAAATCCGTCACCCCCTTTTCCGCCGCTTCCGATAGCAAACTCCAAAGTTCAACTGGAAAAGGTGTTGTGTTCTCCCCCGACCGCAAACCGTCCGCATCTAAATAACCAAGCGTCCCTAAATAAGCTGCATTACGACCAAGCCGCACCAACGCCTGCCGCAAAATCCACGCCGTCGTCGTTTTACCGTTCGTCCCCGTCACCCCAATCACCCGCATCTTCGAAGTCGGATCCCCCAGAACTTCTCGGCAAATCCGCCCCACCGCAAAATTGAATCGACTCCCCCGAGGCTCAACCCAAACTGCCGCCAAACCCAAACCCAGCGCATACCGGAGGGCCGACGAAGAATGAACAACTGCCGCCACCGCACCCTGCTTAACAACATCAATCAAATAAGAATGCGTATCTCGACTTGCGCTCGGCATACAGACAAATAAATCTCCCGCCGAAACCGATCGGCTATCCGCACTCACCCCCAAAACTACTGGATCAGAACCAACCGCGACCTCGGAATCCAAAAACCCCAAGGTCGCCACTAATTCTGAAAACTTCAATCCCGCCACGCCAATTACTCTACCGCTCCGGCACCGGCAAAATTTCCACCGCGACATTCGGCCCCTTAGGAACCCGCTGAGAATCCGGTGCAATCGCATACCGGCGAATCACCGACTTTGCAACGTCTGAAAAAACCGGGCCCGCCGCCGAACCACCAAAATGCGAACCAATTGTCGGATTATTTAGCATCACCAAAACCACCGCTTTCGGCTTATAGGCAGGCACCATCCCGACAAAACTCGCGACATATCCATTCTGGCCACCCTTCTGCAGTCTCTGAGCCGTGCCCGTCTTCCCCGCCATCTGATATCCCGAAATCCGAAGGCTCTTACCCGTACCAAAGTCTTTTTCAATCGTCGAAATCATCACCTGGCGAACATACTCCGCAACTTCCGGGCTCACGATCCGACCCGCTTCACGCAACGGAGTCTCTTTATCGCCCATCTTTGCAATCAATCGAGGTTTCATTCGGACGCCCTCGTTTGCTAGACAAGCATAAGCGCTCGCCAACGCAATCGGCGTCGCATTAAGCGACTGACCAAACCCATTCATCGCCAACTGCTGCATCACTGCCGGGTCATTCTTCTGATGGAGTCCACCCGTCTCCCACGGCAATCCCATCTCCGGCTTCTCAAGCAAACCTAGTTGCTCGATATAACCCCGCATCTTCTCCTTACCCATCTTCAAAGCCCATTGCGTCGCCGCAACATTGCAGCTTTCTGCAATCGCTTTTTCCCAATCGGTATCCCCATGAACATGGCCCTGCGAACAACTAATCATCTTCCCCGGAACCTGATATGTTCCGCCGCACTGAATATGGTCGTTCTGACCAAACAACCCCATATCCAAAACCTTCGCCAAAGTCATGATCTTAAAAGTCGAACCCGGCTCATAAAGCGCCCGATAAGCCACATTCAAATCTTCATTCTCGCCAATTGATCCCTCCGGATCAAAAGTCGGCCAGTTCGCCATCGCCAACACGTTGCCCGTCGTTGGCTCATAAACCACTACGGCCCCGTTATCTGCTCCCCGCGACTCAACCGCATTCTTGATCGATTCACTCGCTTCAAACTGCAAAACACTATCAATTGTCAGCGTCACGTCCTGACCCTGAACAAGCTGCTTCAAATCTTGATCAACGACCGGCATAAACGCCCCCGTCCGATCAATAAACCCCTTCGCCTCACCATCCTGACCACCTAACTCAGCATCAAGACTTTTCTCCAGACCATTGATAGCTCCATCCGCCCGCAACAGCCCAACAATTCCACTTGTCGCATAACCCAACGGATAATCACGGCGCAAAATCTTCTGCAGCGAAACCCCATCGGCATTCCACTTTCGCATGATCGAACGAACCGACCGAGCTTCCTCCCCACCCAGCGGAGTCCGCCATTTCCGATTTTTCTCTCCGAGCAAAGCTGGCTCCTGCAAATCACTCACGGAAATCCCCGTCGCCAAACTCAACTCTGCAAAAAATCCCGGCGACTTCGGAAGACTCTTATAAATCAACTGAAAATCGTAGACGTCCTTATTCTGAGCCAATATGCGACCATCACTCGAAAGCACCGACCCCCGCCGCGCCATCAAGTCATCCTCAATCTCATATCGGCCTTTCTCGAACGCCATCTTCATGACGCCCTTACGGTTCAACACCTGAACATTCGCCTGCGAAATCGCTGCAAGCAAAAAACCGATCATCAACAAGACCCCGATCGGTCTAGTTGCCGCCTCTTTCTTCGAAGCTCGTTTCTTCTTAGTTCGTGTTGACATCGCCAATCGCACCTTCACCATAAGCCGCAACGAAACCACGCGCAGACGCCCAATCACTGGCCTCGGTCGAGCTATTCAGACGATCAAACTCCTGGCGAAGACGCAAAATATCAACCTGCGCATTCTTCACCTTCACACTCGCATCAACTGCCTTTCGTCGTTCAAATTCGCTCATCGAATTGCCAATCAATACCGAAAACATAAACGTCGCCGCCGCAATCAAAGCAAATGTCACCATCTGCGTCAAAGCAAACTCCGCCGTTGAAAGGCCATATTTCGACTTGCGTTTCGCCGAAACGCGGACATCTTCCGTCACGCGCAAAGGACGCTTCGTAGCTGGTTGGCGAGAAGGTCGTGATTCCTTCACTTGCTCTCGAACTGTGATAAAGGGGGCTGCACTCATGATCTGTCGTCTTCCTTGATTCGGCGCACCGCTCGCATCACTGCACTGCGCGCCTTTCCATTCACCGCAATCTCATCCGCCTGCGGTCTTAGCGGCTTCTTATAAATCGATTCAAAATCCCCCGATCCAGCCAGCTTTTTAATCGCACCTTTCGCCGCCCGATCTTCCCCCGAGTGGTAACTCAACGTCACCATCACCCCGCCAACCGCCAAACAAAGCCCCGCGTCCAAAATTGCCCCCTCCAAATCATCAAGCTCCCCATTAACCAAAATGCGAATCGCTTGAAACGTTCGAGTTGCCGGATGAATCCGCTTATCCCGCTTCGCCGAAGGAATCGCTGCCATCACACAGTCCACCAAATCCGCCGTCGTGCGCAAAGGCTCCGTCTTCCGCCGCTCCACCACAACCTGCGCAATCCGCTTCGCCCAACGCTCATCACCAAAGTTCCAAAGCGCTTTTTCAAGCTCTAGCGGAGAAATCCGATTAAGAAGCGCACTCGCTGGCTCCCCCGCATTCCGGTTCATCCGCATGTCAAGGTCGCCCTCGTTCTTAAACGAAATCCCCCGACTCGAGTCCTCAATCTGAGCATTATTCAGTCCCAAATCAAGCAGGACCGCGTCCGCAACCGGAGCGCGGCCTGCTTCCGAGCACGCACTGGCCACCTTGTCACGAAGCTCGCGGTAATCACATTGATAAAGCTTCACCTCAACCCCATTCACCGCCGAAAGCCGCCTCCGAGCCTCCGCAAGCATCAGCGCATCCCAGTCCAAACCCACCAACAATCCGCCCGGCGAAATCCGCTCCGCCATCATGAGAGAATGACCCGCCAACCCCAGCGTCCCATCAACTGCCGTCGCACCCGGGCGAAGTGGCAGCACTTCCAAAACTTCCCGAGCCATCACCGGAACATGAGTCATTTCACTCATGCCAAATCACCTTCTTCAATCATCGAACGGCGAAGACCGGCAATCCTGTCGCGACGAGCCCGGTTATATCCCGAAGGATCCAACTGATACTTCTCGTATTCGTCTTCGCTCCAAATTTCCGCAACGTCGCCCGCCCCAATAATCACAACCTTGCTCGGCTTCGGAATCTTGCACTCAATACACAAATCTGAAGGGACCACAAATCGGCCGCTCTCTTCCGCCTCAATCCCTGTATGAGCATTCCCCACCACCTCAAGCGCATAGTCGCGTCGATAGTCAGAGTGCGCGCTGTACTTCTTGATCTCCGCCCAAAGCTCAAAGTAATACTGATTCGAAGTAACTTCCAAGCACCCCTTACGACCAACCATCAAAACAAAATTGGTTCCGACCGCATCCCGCACAGATTTAGGCAACATCAATCTGCCTTTCTTATCAATAGTAGTCGTGTCACGACCCGAAAGAAGACTCTGGACTGCCGAAAGATGATTATTCAATTGAGCGTTATCTTCCATGCAGTCCTCCTTGTCTAAGATGAGGTGGGGCCGGCTACCATCCTAGCGCCGACCCCAGATCGTTTTCGGACACCCCGTCCAAAACATCCAACTCTCAACCATCCGTAGTTTCAAACTGAACTGATTGGAACTATACGGGATTTCGTGGGAAATTGCAACACTTTTTCGCCAAAACTTGCGATTTCTTATGCAATAATGAAAGTTCTACTCTTTTGTCTACTACTAAAATTTGTATGTCAACGTAACTGAAACTAGGCCCCTTTCGAACCGTCCTATCCGTCCCATAATAAAAACCTGGCTCGAACTCCAACAATCATGCCTCTCTCCCACAAATTCCCAACAATCGCCGCAATCCTTTTACTTTTCACCGCGATTTCCCACGCCACCGGCAACGAACTCCCCAAACCCGAGCGTAACCAAGCCCGCTTCATCACCATTATCAAAAGTGTTGACATCCAACGCAAACTCATCACCGCCACAACTGAAACCCTCGTCCAACCCGACGGCACCGAGCTCAACTATGGAACACCCCCCGAGCACACATTTTCGCTTGAGGCAATCACTCCCATTCACTATATAAACAACCCGTCTCGCTGGATATCTATTCGCGAACTCGCCCCCGGCACCGCTCTCGCTATATACGGTCGACCCAACGACAACACAATTCTCACCGACCGAATTCTCATCACCAAGAACGACCCCAAAACCGTCCGACAAACCAGCGTTTACCCCGAGGGCAACAACGTCATCGACCACGACAAGGTCTGCATGGACTTCGTCCTTGTCCCAATGGTATTCCCCACTGCCGGTCGAGTCAACTGGTCAGATAGTTTCCTCGCCTCACGCGGAGGTGGCAAGCGACGTCACCAAGGGCAAGACCTCATGTCCCCCAAACTCACACCCGCCGTCGCCTGCTTCGATGGCACCGTCTTCATCGGCACCGGCGGAGGAAATGCCGGAAACACCATCACCATCGAAGGCGATAACGGCTGGACCGCCCAGTACTATCACATGAACAACGATTCCCCCGGCACCGACGATGGTCGAGGAACGGCCGACTACTGCTTCGCGCCCGGACTCAAAAACGGCCAACGAGTCGTTGCCGGACAATTCATCGGATGGGTTGGCGATAGCGGTAACGCCGAAGGCACCGCTCCCCACATCCACTTTGAAATCTGGAGTCAAGTCAGCGGCGCTGTCTACAACGCCACTCCCTCCCTCAAAGCTGCCAAAAAACTCGATGCTCCCCTCGTTTTCGCCCCTGCTCCCGATCTCGACATCCCCAAAGGACACGCCCGCTACGAAGGCGTCATCCGACAAGTCGACCGAGACCGCAAAGTGCTCGTCCTTGATGTTCTCGCCCTCGACCTCAACGGAAAGGGTCTCAAAAGCATTGTTCGCCCCACCCGAGAATTCCTCATCGCGGACGCAAAATCAAAATTTCACATCTTCGGAATCCCCGAGCCCCTAACATTTGAAAATATTCTGCCCGGAGACCGTATCAGCACAATCGCCAAAATCACCCCTCCCAACAAAGGCCAAGAACTCACCCAACTGTTCGCCCTTCGCGACCTCACCAAGCCCATCACAACTCAAACAACCGAAACAACAACCACCTCTGCCACCACTTCAAACACCGGAACAATCCTCCTCGGCCCCCAAGATGATTTCCTCGCTTCTCTCAGCAAAGTCGTCCTTGAGCAAATCAATCCTCTCCGTGCCGAAAAGGGTCTCCCCGCCCTAACCTTCGATATCCAGCTTGCCCGCACCGCCCAAGAATGGACCGTCAACATGGTCGATGGCGATTTCTACGACCTCAAAGACGAGCGGATCAATCAGTCCCTCACCGATATCGCCCAACTCAACGGCGCGCCCGAAAACACGATCGGCCTCATCTTCGATTCCGTCAGCGTCAACACTATCGCCGATCAACTCCTCAAAAATTATCGCGATGACCTCCTCAGCCCCGCCGCAAAATCAATCGGACTCGGGCACACCTACATCGACGAAGATCCCGGAAAGGTCACCCGCCAACATTATTGGGCCGTCCTGATCGCCCGATGATTTTTCACGATAAACAACTAATCGTAAAGTAAGCAAAGGACTACACATGGGTGGCCCGATCCTTTAGGGTCGGGTTAAAGTAAGTTCCCAAGCCTTCCATAAAGCTGGAATTAATCAGCTTCCCAAGCGATCAATTCGCCGAGCCAACTCAAAGTCATAGCGAGTCAACCCGCCCCCCGCGTCGTGCGTCACCATGCTCACTCGAACAACGCCATAACCTATGAACATGTCTGGATGATGATCCAAGGCATCCGCCGCATAACCCACCGCAACTCCAAAAACCAAACCCTCTTTATATTTCTTAAATTTAAACTCCTTCGTCAACGCCCCTTCCACCACCGACCAACCATCCGTCGTTGAAATCTCCTTTCCAATCTCTTCGTCCGAAAGTTTCTCGTAATTCAATTCCGCCATGCAAAAACTCTACCCACAATAAAAACCAAATGGGCGAGTGCACTTGCACTCGCCCGTAATCTCACTCACAAAGTTCTGTCTACGGACAGCCTTGTGAATCTTCCGAGTCCGTAGTTGTCGATCCCGGAACGCCATGGAGGTCGTTGTAAGGACCTGTCGCACCGTCAAGCGTAAACCCAACCGGTGAGATCGGAACCGACTGCAACTGACCTTCCGTCTTGCACAAACCGGTCGAAGTGCAGTTGACCGCGTCGCGGCGCCAGCTGTAATAAACTGGTGCGCGTGGTGCGCCAGTCACACCTGCGTTCGTAACCGAAGCCGGGGTCGGAATATCTTTCGCAATGCTGTTCACCGACTGCGCTCGATAGAACTTCGAGTGAGTATCCGCAAAGTTGATGACCAAACCATCCGCATGCCGGGGCATCCCCATAAACGTGAAGAAGTCCAAGGTCGGGATCGACTTGCGAATATAACCATCAAAGAACATGATCGTTTCCGCAACCGTTTCCATGCTGGTTGCACTCACAACCGGAGTCTTAAAAGTTTTGAATCCACAAAGGTTCTCGCCAAAAAGACCAAGGTTTGGAATATAGCTCGCTCGCTCAATACCGTTCGGCATCGGATTCAAACCGAGACCGTTCAAGCGATCCTTCCAACTTTGACCAGGGCTATCCGCCGGGCTAATCAAAATCTGCTTGTTCTTCATGTATGGCTGAAGTCCATCGTAAACCGAGAAAACTTGATTCAGCGTTCCAAGGCCAACAAAGTAAGCACTCGGAGGCATCGTATCGTCATAGTCGGCATTATAAATCGCAACCGAGGTTCCAGTTTGTTTCAAGTTGCTGACCGACTGAGTCTTCTTCGCCGCGTCTTTGGCCTGAGCAAAAACTGGGAAAAGGATCGCGGCCAAAATTGCGATAATCGCAATAACGACCAAAAGTTCAATGAGGGTAAATGCAGTTCGTTTCATTCGAGATTGAGTCTCCGCGAAAACTTCTGTGTTCTCGCCATCAAGCAAAATTCACAGAAGTGAATATTAGCCGATTATGTTATGGACGTGTTAACTTTTTTGTTTGTTCCCAGTAATTTTCCCAGGCATTCCTACCCTTTTCATCAGAATGCTCGCGAGAAAAAGAGCGCGTTCAACCAGACCCGACGTTGCGCGGTCATGTATCCCCGAAAACACGGATTATCCGCAATCAAAACAACCCGTCCGGAACCCAATCGCTTCGCCACAACCGCCGCCTTACCTTTCGCCAATTGTTCAATCCCCGGCGAGACATAGCCACTGATCAACGGCTCATCGGCATATTTTGCCACGGTCACACCCGCTTCTTCCGGTACCGCCCAAAACGATCCGCCCTCTCTAAAAGTCGCCGTTGACATCTGGCCCCATGTCAGCGGATGACTCAAATCGTAATCCACCCTAAAAATCGCTCCCGGAACTGGATCAATCCCGCGAACTTTTTGCAACTCGCCATAACTCATTCCCGAATAATCCGTCCGCAACGATTCACTCTTCAATGTCCAAATCGCCGTTCCCGATGCCCAAGTCGCTCCACTTGCCGTCGCCACAACCGTGCCTCCATCCCGAGCATAAGCGGCCAACGCATCTGCCGACAACGCCGGATACCGTGCCCCCGTCACTAAAATTGCGGTGTACTTGCTCAGATCAAGCGATGCGATGCGCGAAACATCAATCAACGCCACCGGAATATCCAAATTCCGATCCAGCATCCACCACTGCTCTCCCGCATTGTTCGAATCAACCCCCTCACCCACCAGCAACGCAATCTTGGGCTCCGGAATCCGAGTCACTGCATTCCCGCCCCAACTCACAATTGTGCCCGTCTCACCTTTCACACCCTTGACAACAACTCCAAAATCCGAAGCAAGTTTTTTGAAGAATTCGCGATCTTTACCTGTGGCTTCAAAGAAGACATCCCCCGGTGCTGCTTCTCCGATTGCCCGCGTTGCAATAAACCCTCGGTAGCCAGCTGCCAACGCCGCATAAACCGCCGTGTGATAACCACTGTCCCAGTTCTCCACAATGAACCCCAAAGGATTCTTCTCATCTCGAAACTGAGATTTCAAGGCCAGCCGCTCCGAAACTCGGTTTCCCTTGCCAACATTCTCTGACGAAAATCTCACCGTCGCATCCGTCACGTGCTTCAAGCTCCAACTACTTATGTCATAAAACAGATCATCGTCAAAAACCTTCTGTTCCTCAAACATCGCCGAAACGAGTCGCGCCAATGTTTGAGCCCGCGGCACCGCAAAACCCCCATCAGCCCGATAAACCTCAATCTCGTGCGCAACCAACATATTCACCAAATTGCGACCAGCATTATCATCATTGATCAGATAACTCCCCGGAACTGCCTCCAACTGATTCTTGCCAAAAAAGTCGCGCTGATAAGTCAAGAGCTCAACCCGCATATCCCGCGCGCCTTCCAATGAAGCCAAACTCGTTACGACCTGGTTCCGAACCGTATGTCCAAAACTCAAAACCCCATCCCCCGTCGGCCGCAAGAGCGAACGACTGGACGCCTGTTCAAACAAAATCCCAATCGCCCCGATCACGTCCGGATAAGTCGAACCCTTCCCGATATAAAAGTCATCGTAGCGCTCCTCCGTAAAGTAGCCCTCTCGAACGCCTTCCATCGCTTTTGCATAGTAGCGAGCAAACTTAAACGTAAATTCTTGGTTCGCTTTCGGTGTAAATGAATTGACCCGTGTCTGAACGCCCGGCTGGAAAAAGTAATTCTCACCCCCCTGCTCGTGATAATCCAAAATCACCTGGGGTCTAAATTTCATCACAAGCTCATGCCGGGTCGACGATTCTGGTTGAGTCAAAGGAAACCAATCGCGATTCAAATCAAACCAATACTTATTCGTCCGACCACCTGGCCAAGCCTCGCTATGCTCCGTATCTTGGCTATCCGCCAGCGCATGTTTCCCGCGCCGCGCATTCACCCAATTCGCAAACCGATCCCGCCCATCCGGGTTGTAATTCGGTGCAATAATCACCACCAAATTGTCCAGCATCGCCCGAGTCTCGGCCCGCTGATCTGCCACTAAGTGATAAAGCGTCATCAGGCAACTCTCAACCCCGCTCGCCTCATTGCCATGCACCCCTCCTCCAATCCAAATAATCGCTGGCATCGATTTCAAATCCGCATCGCTGACCGACCCCGGTTCAAACACATTCTTGCGATTCTTCGCCACAATTGAATCCAAATTAGCCAAGTTTTTCGGCGAACTCACAATCGCATAAGGCATCTCACGGCCATCATGCGTTCGACCATAAATCCCCGCCTGAACTTTATCGCTCGAAGCATCAAGTGCCTGCACATAGCGTACAACCTCCGCACTAGTAATGTGCCGATCCCCAATCTTAAATCCAAACTCTAAAAACGGCTTCGGAACTGTATTCGCATAATTCCCAACCGGAAAATCGTAAACCGAAACCGGATCAACTTGGCCCACCGCCCAGCATCCAATTCCTGTTAACAAAACAACAAAACCGCTTTTCAGCCCCATGCAGTAATCCTACCTAATGCCACACTCACCGTCGAAATGGCAATAAGGAGCCCCAAAAACCACTTCAAACCCGGTCTCGACTCACTCCGGGCAATGTGGCAACCCATGCTCCTCGTTCAAGTCGCCATGATCGCCGTCGTCATTGGCTATTTTCACTACCCACCAATCTTCAACCTGTTCACAAACATCGCCGATTACAAAGACCAAACCGGAATCTGGTTCATCCTCGCCACCGGATTCGTCGCCGGCGGACTCATTCCCGAAATCGCCAAACCTCTCGTCGGACGCATCCCTAATATCAACAAAGAATGGCTCAGCCTCACCATCTACACTTCAACTGTTTATATGCTCATAACCCTCCTTGTCTATTTCATGTTCAAATTTCAAGTCGTACTTTTTGGTGATGACGGCACTCCACTCATGGTTGCCAAAAAAGTCATCTTCGATCAGCTCATTTTCAGCCCGCTCATCAGCATCCCCCTCGGCGTCGGACTCTTCAAATGGCGACAAGAAAAATTCCAACTCTCCGCCTGGAAGCAAGTCATCCTTCCCGAAAACTACAAACGCAACGTCTTCCCCGCCCTCATTATGTGCTGGGCATACTGGGGTCCAATCACGATGGGAATGTATTTCCTTCCCGAAAAAGTCCAGTTCGTCGCAAGCGCATTCTGTCAAGCCGCCTGGAGCCTACTTTTTGTATTCATGGTGCAAACCCCCGCCGTTACCAACCCGCCACCAGAATGAGAATTAAGCTGATTTCCAACAGCATCGTTTTGCAAAATGCGATTCACTCCATTAAAGCAACTTGGCCCCCCATGCTGGTCATTCAAATTGCGAACGCGCTTCTCGTCTACAGCTATTTCAACTATCCCCCCACCACTCAATTTCTCGACCAAGTCGGTCTGCTCAAAGACCGTTGGGGACTCTTTTTCGTCCTCATCACCGGCCTCATCGCGGGTGGAGTCTTGCCCGAAATCGCTAAAATTGTCACTGGTCGTGTGAAAAACTTCGACCGAGCATGGGCCGCTCACGCCGCTTATGTAGGGCTCGTCTATACCATCGTCGGATTCCTAGTGCACTACCTCTACTTTGTCCAGGTCTACATGTTCACCGATTCAAATGCACTCATCCCTACCGCTCTCAAAGTCCTCTTCGACATGCTCGTATTCAGCGCGTTCCTCAGCATCCCGTTCGCTACCGGAATGTTCATCTGGCGACAGCAAGGCTTCAAATGGAGTGCCTGGCGAGAAGTAACCACTCCTGCCAACTACAAGAAGAACGTATTCCCCGGCCTCGTACTATGCTGGGCGTTCTGGACACCTGTGCTCTGCGCTATCTATGTCCTGCCCCTCAAACTCCAGTTCCCCGTCGCCATGCTCTGCGAATCAGCTTGGACAATAGTATTCGTCTTTAGCGTTCAAGAACCCCACATCGAACCAGTTCTTGTCGAATAGCCATTGGCGGATCACCATCCGGATCAACCACCAACCCTCGCCAACCCCGATCCATTGCCGCTAAAACATTCTTTTCCGCATCATCAAAGAAGATAATCTCATCCCCCGCCAATCCTGCTTTCAGTTCAACAAATTCATAAATCGCCGGATCTGGCTTGCTCATACCCAAATTCTGCGAAGCCAACAACTTATCAAACGCCTCACAAACGGGAAATCGACCCGAAAAAAACTCTCGATAATGGAGTGAATTCGTATTGCTTAAACAATAAACCAACACCCCAGCCGCTTTCAAATCCTGAACTAACTCAAGTGCACCCGGATACTCATCGCGCAGAATCAATCCGTGCGCCTGCCCCACCTGATCACGCTTCAGCTCAAACTCCAAAGCCAACTGATCAAGAAACTCATCCTCACTCACTTCGCCATTCTGAAAATCAGCGAGCAACTGATGCTGAGCCAGCCGATCTTGATCAAATCCCAACGGCAGTTCCAGCCCCATTTCCGCCAGAATTTCGCTCCAGGCGTGACGAATCCGGATCATCACGCCCCCTAAATCAAAAACCACCAATTTAATCGGCGTCAATCTTTCAAGCCCTTTCCAATCAAAAACTCGCGGCTCTTGATCACCGATTCGAGCGGATCAATCTTTGGCGCATCATTTTCAATAATCGCCCACTCAATCCCCACTTCCTTCCCTGCCTTAATAATGCCGTCCCAATCCAACGAGCCAACCCCAACTTCCGTAAATTCGCCCTGCGCATCCATATCTTTAAAGTGCGCCTCTTTAATACGTGGAGCAAGTTTATGAATCCAGGCAACTGGATCATCGCCGCCCTTCTTCACCCAAAACAGATCAACTTCGGCTATCAATTCCGGAACCGCATTCTCCCAAAGAACCTCAAAACACGACTTGTCCCCTTCCTTTTCAAACTCAAAAGCATGGTTGTGATAACCAAACTTCAAATCATGCTGACCATAAGCCTTTGCCAAATCCGACAAGACGCCTGCAATCTCTTTCCATCCCCCCTTAAATTGACTCGGGTCAATCCACGGCACCACCACATAATCCACCCCCAAAGTATGTGCCTCCTGCACCAAGGCATCCAAGTCATTCTTTGCCCGATTCAAATCAACATGCATCGAATGTGGCTTCAATCCCCGTTCCGCCATCCCCAATCGAACCGCTTCCGCTTCGTTCCCACCCAGCCCCGCTAACTCCACATTCCTAAACCCCGCTTCACCCAATCGAGACAGCGTGCCCCAAAAATCCTTTTCCATCAAACTGCGAATCGTGTAGAGCTGAACTGAAATTTTCATCGTCGCCTCGTCCAATTTTCCACTATCCAAAAAAATGGGCACTAATGGCAACTGGATTACGTCTGCCAGAATAGCATCATGAAGCTCCGAATTTCGCCACTACTCATTGCAGTCCCGGCACTCCTCGCCCTCGGGGCATGCCAATCATCCGGCCAAGAAATAGGCGGTAAACCAAGGGAATCCCAACCGGTCGTCGAATACATTAGTTTAAGCCCCAGTACGACGGAATTGTTGCAATCTGCAGGTATTCCACTCGCCAAAATGTTAGGGAGGTCCGAATCATGCGATTGGCCCACACAAATCTCCGGTTGTCCGGTTGTTGTGAAAGGAACAACTCCAGACTTTGAAAAAATTGCATCACTCAAGCCGCAGAGAGTTATTCTGGAAAAGAACCTTTACTCCGATTCCACTATCCAGAAGCTGAAAGATTTAGGTTTAGACGTGTTGGTCGTGGACATCAAAACTCCGAAAGATTACGATCAAACCGTAGCGACCTTGGCGCGAGATGCTGGATCAGAGACTAACGCTAGTCTGTACTTGGATAAAGTGTACGGTGCCAAGTCTCTACTCATTGGAAGCATAGAAAGTGACATGAAACTCGCTGTGATTATTGGAGATGAAGTGGGAGGCTTCTATATCGCTGGAAAGAACACCTTACTTGGTCAGTATGTCCAGCAGTCAAGTGGCGAATTTCTTGGACCAGATTCGAACAAGTTCGAGCCAGTAGGAATTGAAGAAATTCTTAGACTGGATCCGAACATTATTATCACTCAATTAGGAGATGGGTCGAAGATGCTTAAGAGTCAAAAAATGAATCCGATTGAGGCTATTAGTAAAAGAAATGTCTTGGAAGTTGAACCCGATGTACTCCTTCGAAACGGCGGTCGAGTTGATCAACTACTCGAAGGCATCGCCACCGGAATCGGACGAGTCGAAAGGAAAGGAGAATAATCACAATGTCAGTTGCAGAAATCGGAGTATTCGGAGGATCAGGCTTCTATAGCCTCCTCGAAGACGTTACAGAAGTTAAAGTCGACACCCCCTACGGCCCGCCCAGCGATGCCGTTATGCTCGCCACCGTCAGCGGACGAAAGGTTGCATTCCTCCCCCGACACGGCCGAACCCACACGATCCCCCCGCACAAAATCAACTACCGCGCAAACGTCTGGGCAATGCACAAACTCGGCGTCAAAGCCATCATCAGCCCGTGTGCCGTAGGCTCACTCCAGTTCGATATCGCTCCTGGTTCTTTCCTTGTTACCGATCAATTCGTTGACCGAACAAACAGCCGCAACGACACCTTCTACGATGGCCCCATCACTTCGCACGTATCGCCCGCCGATATGTACGACAAAACCCTCCGGAATATCGCCGTCGAAACAATCCGCGAAAACGGCATCGTCGCCCACGACGGCGGCACTGTCGTAGTCATCCAAGGCCCAAGATTCAGCACCAAAGCCGAATCCGAATGGTTCACCAAAATGGGCTGGCACATCATCAACATGACCCAGTACCCCGAAGGCTATCTCTGCCACGAACTCGGAATGGCGGTCGTCAATATTGGCCTCGTAACCGACTACGATAGCGGCGTCGTCGCCGACGTCGAAGCCGTCACGGCCCACAGCGTTCTCGAAGTTTTCCAAAAAAACGCCGAAAACGCCCGCAAAGTCGTCTTAGGAATGATCGCTAAAGTGCCCGCTGATTTAGATGCCCTCGGGAAAAAAGATGGCCTAAAGTACACACGCGGCGACGGTCACGCGTCTAGTGAATATGACATCCGCATTTTTGACTAATTCGTCAAACGGATAACTCAAAACTGCTAAAAGAGGACTTACGAAAAAAATATGATCAGCCTTGCCTGCGCTGCCCTGCTTTTGGGTGCCCAAAACACGCCAAAAACAACAACTCAATCAACCGACCCGGCAAGGCCGATCCCCGCTTTCCCCACTCCCAGTAATCGAATCGAAATCGGTGGAAACTCTTTCGTTTTCCGCTCCGATCGCGAACTCGGCGCATACCTCCCCGCCCCCGCCGAAACCGATATCTGGAAAGCCCTCGAAAAAGTTGCCGCCGAACCGTCGTCAACCACAAAACCAAAGCTCAAAGTCAAAATATTCCTCCTTTCCGAAAATCTCACAATTGGACGGCTCGGTGGAAAATACATCCAAGACCGAGACACCCTCGTCGGCCCCGAACGTGAAGCGTTCCAAAACGTTCTCAAGCAGTACGAAACCCTCCTCCGTGCCACCGGTTACGACCCCGAAATCTCTTTCACCGATGACGATGATCCCACGATCATCAACGATTTCAGCCAGGCTCCCGCCCAAATCTCCTCCGTCATCGCCCCTCACATCAACGATCAACAATTCATCGGCGACGACCCCACCTACCGTGGCCCCTTCGATGTCATCATCGCCCTCACTTCTGCCCCCCTTCCCGAAATCTGGAACGGCCCCCTCGACCAATCACTCCTGAGCATCATCCCGTTCAGCCGGGTCAGCCCTCAAATCCTCGACGTCGATCTCGCCGCCTATCTCTACAATTCCACTGCCTGGCAACTACGAACCGCTCCTCTCACAAATCGTCTAATTATCCGCACCCCCGTAATTCCAAATTCCGTCACGCCAAGCATCGACCGGACTCTTATTCTTCCCCCTGCCCCCGCTGAACGAACGCCAAGCGCACCCCTCGCCCCGCTCAGTGCCGATAGCCCCCTCCACACCCAACCTGTCGATACCACCGTCGTCCTCCTGCCTAATTCCCAGCTCGCTGTCACCGGCATGGGTGTCCAAACCATCACCCCTGCTGCCCAATCCAAATTGACCCAAGTCGCTCGAGGACTTGATCTCCAGGGCCGAATCTGGACGCTCTACAACACCGAAAGTGCAACCTCACTATCGAGCCTTCTCGGCTTTTCATCTCCCATCACAATCCAAGGCGAACCGTCTGTCCCCGAAGAGGGCCCGCTCCCCCTTCAATACAAACTCCACGGTCACTTCCGCGAAACCCAACCACTCACCTCTCTCAATCCAATCCCCAACACATTCACTCACTACGGATTCCAAAACAAGGGTGGAATTGAGCTCATCAGCCGACAACAAATCCCCGTTATCGACACCTCAACCCCCAAAACACTCAACTACACGATTCAATCAGATTCCCAAGAAGTCATGGCATTCATGTTCTATGGCAAGTCGGGCAATCTCCTCAAAGCCGTCCAAATCTCCGGACTCAAACAAGATCAACCCTGGACACTCCAGCGACAAACATTCACCGCCGAATCCGCCCTCTCCGGCGCCATTCCCCTCGATTCCATCAAGGAACCCATCTTCAAAATTGTCCTGGGTGTCCCACCCCAAGTCATCCCCTCATCACGCGTCTCCACCGAAAACAAAATGATTGAAATCAAATCGATTTCTGTCTCCAAAGGTGTCAGCGCAACTCAGACTGCCGACGTCCCAACTGAACTCGAGCTCTTCGATAACAATGCACCGAACGCTGAACTAGAACAAATTGCCGCCGGTAATAACCCTCTCCTCGCTTTCGCCGCTCTTGGCGTTTTGTCCGACCAACCCGTAAACACCCAGGCCGCGTTCTTTGGTGCATTCAGCCGAAGTGCAAATAGCGGATTTACATGGCTTGCTAACAAGGCACTGAGCCAGCTAAAGACGCCCGAAGCAACCGCCGAAATCGATCAAACCCTCCGAGTCGGACCGTTCGATTTCAACCGGCAATGCGCCGCCCTCGCCGTTCAACCAACTGAAGGCAAAAACTACCAAGACGTCGCCACATTCCTACTCAATGGAAGAAGCTGGCAAACCCGAGCGCAAGGCGCAAGGCTCATCAGTTTCACAAAAACCGAAACCGCCCAAACCTTCCTCGTTAGTTCACTGTTCGATCCCAATCCAAACGTGCGCGGCATTATCGCCGGCTACCTCGACCCCGATAGCACCCTCAGCGGACGCCGACTCCTCTTCCTTGCCGTCAACGACAGCAGCGAAGACATCCGCGCCATCTGCTACACCAAACTCTTAACCGCCAAAGATCAAACCCTCGTCAACGAAGCTCTGTCCGGAATCAAAGATGAAAGTCGCCTGGTTCGACTCGCCATCCTCTCCCGGCTCATGGCAAAACCCGACGAAAAATACCGCGCAACGTACCGCGTCGCCGTTCTCGACAAAGATCCGGTGGTCCAAGCTCTTGTCCTCAAGGCATTTTCCCAGCTTCCCGATTCCGTCGAACTCGGAGAAATCGCAAACGTTGTTGGCAATAAATCAACGCTCGTCCAAATCGCTCTCCTCCAACTCGCTGATTCCAAAAAAATCACGCTACCGACAGAAGAGCTCAATCGCCTCGCCGCATCCGAAGACAAAACCGTGAGCGACCTTGCCAAAAAACTGATCGGCGGAACACCGTGGTAATCGTCATCGGCTCCGATCACGCCGGAGACAGCTACAAACGCGCTATCGCCGAACACCTCCAATCCGCTGGACATCTCATCCAACTCGTCGGATCCGATGGAACCGAACGCTACGACTACCCCCTCGCCAGCGATTCCGTCGCCCTCGTTCTCAAAAATAATCAAGCCGAATTCGGCATCCTTGTTTGCGGTTCCGGCATCGGTGTTTCCATTCGCGCAAACCGATATCCATTCATTCGCGCTGCACTTTGCACCTCCGAAGAAATGGCACAATTGGCCCGCGAGCATAATCATGCAAACGTTCTTTGCCTCGGAGAACGTATCATAGAATTAAGTCAAGCCCTCAAAATTGTCGATAGGTTCCTAGAAGCAACACCCGATAATGGAGAGCGACACGTTCACCGAGTTGAACTTCTCGGCACGAAAATTGACTCTGATTGTTAAACTCAATCACAATTCAAAAACACCACACCCATGCAAGAAGGCAAAAGCACTCTCTGGACGTTTCTCGTCATAATCCTCGCTGTCGGCAGCCTCTGCGTCGGGTTCCTCGCCCGGAACAAGGCCGACATGGGTTCCCTTGCCTCCAAAAAGCCTCTCGGAGTCGGGCTCCTCGCCACGACCGATAAGTTCTCCGAAACATCCGAGTCTGAATATTTCTTCGAACTCGCCGAACTCCTCCGCCGCTACTATGTCGAGCCCATCGAGATCGACCAAAAGATGGCCTCTGGCGCCGTCCGGGGCATGATCACCAGCCTCGTTGATCCCGAAAGCAATTTCTACGACAAAGATCAGTTCAACGCCTTCCTTGCCAGTCAAAAAGGCAGTTACGCTGGAATCGGTATAGAACTCGACTACAAATATAATCAAACGGAACTCAAAAAACTCCAGGCCGGGAGCAACGAAGTTGATTCCCTCCTCCTCCTCCCTCAAATTTTTGTCGGTTCCGTCATGCCCGGATCACCTGCCGAAACCGCGGGCCTCCAACCTGGCGACGAAATCCGAATCGTAAACGGGAAATACGTTGTTTCTGGACAAGATATCAAAGCCCTTCGCGACCTCCAAACTGCCGTCACCGAGAAAAGAGCTACCCCCGAGAAGCTCAATACCATGCGCGAAAAAATTGAGATCATGGTTAAAAATGTTCTCAGCGCCGCCAAAACCCGCGAACACCTCCTCAACGGCACCGAAGGAGAAATCCAACTCACCGTCCTCCGCAATGGTAAAGAAATGCGCCTCGACATCGGCCGCCAAACCACCGAAGTCAAACCCATCGTTCAGAACAACGACGGCACCACATCTCTCCGATTCTTCAAAGGCAGTGCCCGCGAAATTCAAAACCTGAAATTCGAATCCGGCATCAAAATCGACCTCCGCAACTCCGGACTCGGTGACTACGACGAAATGGAAAGAGCCCTCTCCCAATTCCTCCCCACCGGAGACCACGGCGGAATCCTCAGCCCCGATGGCCGAGTCGCCCGCCGACTTACCACAACAACCGCCCCCAAGAATCTCCCCCAAATAACCCTCATCACCGATAACTCAACCATCGGTGCCGCCGCCACTTTTGCCCATATCCTCTCCGCCGCCAAAGTCGCCACCATCGAAGGCACACTCCCCGAAGAAAGAAGCTGGCTCGAAGTTCAAACCCTTCCCGATGGATCGGGATACACCCTCGCAATCGGCAAATACACTGCCGACCTCGAAAAGTCTAAAACCGCTGTTGCCGCCAAAGAAACTCCCGCCAAACCGGAGGCAAATTAAATGAAAGTCTTCAAACCAATCCTCCTCCTCGCCGTCCTTGCCACCCTTTTCGGCATCGGATTCTTCAGCCGCGATGTCCTCGCTGGTGCCCAGCCCGACACGTCTGCCCTATCCCGAGTCTTCACACCGTCCGAGCAAGTCACCGAAACCCCCGTAGAAACGTTCCAAAACAACTACAACTACATCCTTGCAAAACACGGACAAAGCACAACCCCCGAAAAACTCCGATACGCCGCTATGTCCGGCCTCGTCAACAGCCTCGGCGACCCTCACACCAACTTCCTCGAACCCAAAATCAACGAGCGATTCAGCACCGAAACCACCGGTAACTACAGTGGAATCGGCGCCCGACTCGGTACCGATCCCCTCGGAGCAAAAGTCGGCACGGTATTCAAAACCGGTCCTGCATTCGCCGCTGGCCTCAAAGAAAACGACATCATCACCAGCGTCGATGGCAAAAATGTCGCTGGACTTGAAGTCGATGCCATCGTCGAAAAAATCCTTGGCGAAGCCGGTACCGCCGTCAAACTCACTGTCACCCGACCCGAAAAGTCCGGAGAAATTTCATTCGAAATCACTCGCCGACAAGTAGAAATTCCCACCGTAGAATCAAAAATGCTTGCCGGAAGAGTCGCCTACATCGCCGTGACAGGATTTAGCGAACCAACCCCCATCCAGTTCGAAGAAGCCATCCGAGATTTCGATACAACGAATCCTGCCGGCCTCATTATCGATCTCCGAAGCAACCCTGGTGGCCTCCTCGATGCCGCCGTCAAAATGCTGTCCCTCTTCGTTGATAACAAACCCGCCGTAACAATCAAGGCTCGCGGAAACAAATCTGCAACCCTAAACACCCTCACCGGACAAACCGTCAAGGGTGCCTACCCCATCACAATCCTCATCAACTCTGATTCCGCATCCGCATCAGAGATTTTCGCTGGCGTCATGCGCGATTACAAAAAAGCCAAACTCGTCGGTGTTCACAGCTACGGAAAAGCATCCGTCCAAGAACTCCGCGACCTCCCCGGTGGAGCCAGTGCAAAAATCACCATCGCGAAATATTTCCTTCCCGCCTCGGGCGATATCGGACGCACCGTTGATGACGACGGCAACTATGTCTCTGGCGGAATTGCCCCCGATATGAAAGTCGAAATCCCATCCGGATTCGATTTCAAACTCGCCACCCCCGGCAAAGATCCCCAACTCGATAAAGCCCTCGAATATATCAACGGCAACCGACTGAACTAAAACTCAGTAAACTTAAAGAGTGCCACGATACCACCCAAAAGCCATCCCATTCCTATGGATTGCCATGGGCATCGTGACCGCACTTCTCCTTCTCTATGAAGTCTACATAAGACCCCATTGAGAATTTTTACAATATGCAACTCTTTTGTTGCATATTGTGGTAAGGTACTGCCATGACGACTGTCACAGAACTCGAAAAACAAATTGCCGACCTCAAAACCCAGCTCAAAGAAGCGCGAAAATCCAACCCCGCCGAGCCCGTCAAGAACTACGACTTCCAAACCACAAATGGCAGTGCTAAACTCGCCGACTTGTTCGGCGATAAAAACGATCTCCTCATCATTCACAACATGGGCAAGTCGTGCAGCTACTGCACCCACTGGGCCGACGTCCTGAGCCCTGTGATGAACCGCATCACCAACGTCACCGCCATTGCCCTCTGCACCCCCGATGATCTCGAGACCGCCCAGAAGCTTGCCACCGCCCGCAACTGGAATTTCCCCCTCATCAACGATATCGACCGGTCATTCAGCACCGAAATGGGCTACTTCAAATCTTATGAAGAAGAAGGAGAAACCAAATCGAGCGTCTGGCCCGGCATCAGCGCATTCCGCAAAAACCCCGACGGCTCGATCGTCCGACTCAACCACACCGAATTCGGCCCCGGCGACGACTTCTGCCCCACCTGGCCCCTCCTCGAACTCATCGGCGACCCTGAGTGGCAACCACGATAGACCATTCCTGAAGAAAGCCGCATCCCCGAACCTATTTCAGGGATGCGGAATTCCAATGCTCTCTAACGGCCCATTCATACAGACAGCTCCTTTCGAAAACCTTCTCATTACTAAACTGGCCAGTAGAGTGAATATGTGAATCCTTCAACAAATTCCCTCTCTTTTTCATCTTTCAAGCCAAAGTACGCATCTATTTCTGGCTGCATTTCTTTACGAATCGACTGCTTACGTCGATTCGATATCAGAACAATTAAGATCGGAATAATCAAATGAATGGAAAGGCATAGGAACCGTAAAACTGATCCTCTGGGAAGACTATTGCCATAAGAGACTAAAGCGAACACCACAACTGTATAGAGTCCAAAGATGAAATACAATTTCCAAATCGGTGTTCGATAGGGCATAGCCCGATTAAGCATCTGTTCATTCCAGTCCAGGGCCTTCTCAACAAGCTCTAAATCACGATCCGTCGGATCTAACTCCGCTGATTCATCAAAACCCAATGTCCGAATCTTATGCCTTAAAAAGAAATCTCTGGTTGACTTCAACTCGCCAATTCGCCAATCTAAAAGATCAAGGATTTCACTACGTTCATCAGTCCCTTTGGCTTCTTTCATCACTTTCCGAATGTCCATACCAACTGCCAGCCTCCGAAAATCCCGCACCTCCAGTCTCCACCGAATATATCCACCAATAAAAATCCAAACCACTAATAGTAGCGCTGCGACAACAAACACCATTCCACCCAACCAGGGCCCCTCAAACTTCAATTTCCCTTTTGAATACAACGTCAAAACTATCGGCAAACTAAAAGCAAATATTCCACCTATCGCATAAAACGGCCAAATCTCCGAATACTGCCGTCGCATAACCCCAACCCTTCTTAAAACACCTACTGTTTCCTCCGACACCACATCTAAATTATAACAAAAAATCCCCCATCTTGCATATCGCCAGATGGGGGAGAGCCTCGCTTAATAACTAATGTCGATGCTTTCTTCTTTGCCCGTTTCCGCGCTCTTGTAGACCGCATCAAAGATCGCATTCAAAATCAAGCCATGCTCGCCCGGAACAAGTGACTCACCACCTTCCCGAACCGTTCGCACAAACTCCTGAACTTCCTTCACGTGAGAATTCTCAACATCGGGAATGTTCACTGGTCGCTCGTTAAAGCATTGCTGATCGCGCTCACTAAAGATCACAACCGGATCATCGTTAAAGCCCGGATGAACTTCCGCCCCGCTCTTGGTTCCCATCAAAGTCGTCTTAAAGAACTCCTTCTCAATGTTCGCCATAAACGAGCTTTCCAGCAATACCATTTGACCGCCTTCAAAGCGAATCATCGCCGCAGCCATGTCTTCAACCGTGAAAGCATCGCGGTCAAAATCACCCATGAAGTTTGTGATTTCCGGATTCTTGCCCAGCTTGTCCCAGGTCATGCCCGTCGCCGCAACCGGCTTCGGATAACCCATCAAATGGAGCGTAAAGTCCAAAATGTGAACCCCAATGTCAATCAACGGACCGCCACCTTGTTTGGCTTTATTCGTAAACACGCCCCAACCCGGAACGCCGCGTCGGCGCATCGCCTGTGCACGACCATAATAAATGTCCCCCATATGGCCGTTTTTAATATACTCCTTCATAAAAACGCCTGGACCGCAGAATCGATACTGCAAACCGACTTGCAAAATCTTGCCCGATTCCTTCGCCGCACGGCACATCGCCTTGCTCTGATCCGCATTCATCGAAAGCGGCTTCTCGCACAAAACGTGCTTCCCTGCCTTCAATGCGTCAACTGTCATCTGCATGTGCTCAAGATTCGGGGTCGCAACGCTAATCGCATCAATTTCCGGATCCTTCAACAAATCGTGATAATCAGCCGTCGTTTTGCTAATCCCCCACTTCTTGCTATTTTCTTCCAAAACCTTCGGCTTATTGTCACAAAGCCAAACCACTTCCACTTCGTCCGGAATCGACATGTAACCGGGAAGGTGCGCATGATTCGCAATCATTCCCGCGCCAATTACGCCGACTTTCAACTTCTTTGCCATACCCGTTCATCTTACCAACAACAAAATCGCCAAGGGCCCACGGGTAACCTAAACGGACTAACAAAAAGAGCATAAAAACATGGCTGAACCAATTTTTGTCGGAAAATCGACTGAACCCGTCTATCAACTCCCAAAACTCTCCAACCGACACGGAATGATCGCCGGAGCAACCGGTACCGGCAAAACCGTCACCCTTCAAATCCTTGCCGAACAATTCAGTGCCATGGGAACCCCTGTCTTCATGGCCGATGTCAAAGGTGACCTCAGCGGTATGTCCCAATCCGGCGGCGGAAACCCCAAACTCGAAGAGCGCGCCGAACAAATCGATCTCAACCCCTACACCTATGGTGCCAGCCCCGTCATCTTCTGGGATCTATTTGGAGAACAAGGCCACCCCATCCGAACAACCATCTCCGAAATGGGCCCTCTCCTCCTCGCCCGACTCCTCGACCTCAACGAAACCCAGGAAGGCGTTCTTAACATCGCCTTCAAAATCGCCGACGACCAAAACCTCCTCATGCTGGATCTCAAAGACCTCAAAAGCATGCTCAATTTCATCGGCGAAAACGCTAAAGATATCCAAACCGAATACGGTCAAGTCAGCGGCGCATCCGTCGGTTCAATCCAGCGCGCCCTCCTCGTGCTCGAACAACAAGGCGGCGAAAATTTCTTCGGCGAACCCGCCCTCAACCTCAGCGACCTCATGCGCACCACTCACGACGGCAAAGGATTCGTGAACATCCTCGCCGCCGATAAGCTCATGCAGAGCCCCAAGCTCTACTCAACTTTCCTTCTCTGGCTCCTCAGCGAGCTGTTCGAAGAACTTCCCGAAGTCGGCGACCTCGACCAACCCAAGCTCGTTTTCTTCTTCGACGAAGCCCACCTCCTTTTCAACGACGCCCCCAAAGCCCTCGTCGAAAAAGTTGAGCAAGTTGTCCGCCTCATCCGCTCCAAAGGTGTTGGAATCTTCTTCGTCTCCCAAAACCCTCTCGATATCCCCGATGTCGTCCTCGGGCAACTCGGTAACCGCTACCAACACGCCCTCCGCGCATTCACCCCCCGCGACCAAAAAGCTGTCAAAGCCGCCGCCACAACCTTCCGAGTCAATCCCAACTTCAGCACTGAAGAAGTCATCACCCAACTCGCCGTCGGCGAAGCCCTCGTCAGCACCCTCGAAGGCAAAGGCACCCCGATCATCGTTCAACAAACCC
>Ga0075012_10001185_pt1 | contig 27145 bp, 21 predicted proteins | sample All_14_2_FD_71474 | JGI IMG/M metagenome (GOLD analysis project Ga0075012, IMG submission 71474) | Freshwater microbial communities in response to fracking from Pennsylvania, USA - Allegheny Zone_MetaG_DW_15 | ecosystem: Environmental > Aquatic > Deep subsurface > Groundwater > Drilled...
GTCCGGTGTGGGGGTGGGGGTGGGCGGCGTTACCAATACCAGATTTAAATCCGGCATATCTGTCAGGCGCATCATTTTTTCGCCGATGCCTTCTGCCCAAACGGGTTTGCGCATCAAGCAGGCAGGCACATCGGCGCCAATGGTGGCGGCCAGTTTTTGCATCCGGCCTTGTTCTTCGGGCAGGCCCCACAGCTGGGCAAGGCCCTTTAAGGTGGTGGCGGCATCGGATGATCCGCCGCCCATGCCCGATGCCACGGGCAGATTTTTTTCCAGCCGTATCTGCGCTACAGCAGGCACTTTATATTCTGCGGCCAGTGCCTGTGCGGCCTTGTACACCAGGTTGTCTTTGGGGGCGGCCACATCGCCGGCATAGGGGCCTTCGATGTCGATAAACAGGCTGTCATGGCGTGTGAAGGTTAAGCGGTCGCCGACGGTCACAAAAACCATGACGCTTTGCAGCAGGTGATACCCGTCTTCGCGCCGGCCCAGAATGTGCAGGAACAAATTGATTTTGGCAGGGGCCAGCAAGGTAAAAGTTTTAGGGGACATGGTGTGTCTCTGTTTCGTTTTCTATTGTTACTGCTTGGCAGTGGCTTTGCACACAGGCGGCTGTGGTCATTGTCTGTGGGGGTGTCATGGGGCAGGTTTTGCGCGCAGGGTTTGCTCTATACCAGTCCTGCACGTACTTATGCTGTGTTTGTTTCACGGCTGCCAGGCCATCACACGGAATCATCACAAGTGCGCAATCTTCATCTGTCGAACACGCCCCGAAAGCGGGCAGCGACAGATCCGGCGCATCACTGATGGTGCGCTCATGCGCTGGCGTGAGCCAGAACAGCAAAGCCATCACGGCAAAGGCTGCAAAAAAAAGCATGAACATACGCATGAAAATTCCCAACAGGCAGGCGCTAAAAAACTATCCTGTTATAACGGATTTATGCGGTCAGGAAAAGATATTGCGCTGAACTTAAAGGGCTGCTTCGGTGCGCACAACGACTGTTGCGGGGGCTTCAATGCCACGGTGCAGCTTTTTCTGAATACTTGCGCGGAAATCGGCGTCTTTGCTCAGCTCATGTGCGCGTTTCCATTTAAAGCGGGCTTCTGCCTGGCGGCCTGTCTGCCAGTAGGCATCACCCAGATGGTCAAGGATGTTTGAATCATCCGGCACTTGTGCGACTGATTTTTCCAGCCATTGCGCCGCTTCGTCAAAATGCCCGTTGCGGTACAAAACCCAGCCATAGCTATCAAGGATATAGCCGTCATTCGGGCGCAGTGCAACAGCGCGGCGGATGTAATCCAGTGCTTTGTCAAGGTTGACACCTTTGTCGGCCCAGCTGTAGCCGATGTAGTTCAGGATCATCGGGTTATCCGGCTGCAATTCCAGTGCCATCAACAAATCTTTTTCGGCGCGGTCCCAGTTGTTCAAACGTTCCAACGCCATGCCGCGCGCATAAACCACGGCCCAATGTTCCGGCGTAATGGTGCCAATTTCGCCAAGGGCGGCATCATAGGCATCCAGTGCTTCGCCAAAATGTTCGTGTCTGCGGTGTAAATCCCCGAGGGAGACCAGTGCCTGCACCCGTGTTTGCGGCACGCGCGACAGGTCTGTCAGCATTTTTGCAGCGGTTTCCGGATGTTCGGATACTTCATATACTTCTGCCATGCGCAGGCGTGACATCCAGTACAGCGGCGATTTCTGGTTGATGCCGGCATAATCTGAAATTGCCTGGCCGTATTGCTCGTTCAAGGCCGCGATGTCACCCATCATCAAATGGCCAAAGGCAGATTGGGGGGACAGCAGCTGCACCAGCCGTCCATAAATTTGCGCGCTGTCATAGGCGCGGCGTTCGTACAAAAGGGTGGCCAGATCAAACAGGGCCACCGCCGCACCATCTGCCGCGCGGGTAATGTTTGCGGGGATAGCTGCGCTTTTGCCATCAGCACCCATGACGGTGGCAAAGGGGTTGAAAGCATAAATTTCGCCAAGGCCATTGTAGATTTTATCGGCAGCAGCGGTATCATGCGTGCGCTGGAAAAAGCTGGCAGCCAGCACGGCGCTGTGCAGCGTCAAGCCAGCTTCCAGTGCCCGTTTATAATGTTCGCCTGCTTTTTCTGTGTCGCCGGCCAGTTCATGCATCAGGGCGACATGGACGTTGAAAGTGGGGTCATCTTCTTCGGCCTGTGCGGTCAGATAGGCAATGGCGGCATCGCGGCCTTGTGCGCCATAGGTGGCCCATGCGGTCAGCAATGGCTTGGTATATTGGCCGAAACCATCTTCGGGCAGGCGGTTTATCATTTCCTGCGCGGTGTCGAATTTACCCGCTGCCATGGCATCGCAGGCCAGAAAGATAAAAGACAATTCGTTATTGTCTGCGTGTTGTTCGGATATATATATGGCCAGCTCATGCGCACGTGCATATTCCCCGGCACCGATGGACAGTAAGAAGGTGCGTTGCAACAGCAGCTCGTTCTTGTCATCGTGGCGGATGACGGTATTCATATATTTTTGGGCGGCAGTCCAGTCTTGCTGGCGCTGCGCGAAACGGCCCGCCAGAAAATTGCCGGAGAGGGTGGCGCTGGCCGGTAAATCGCCCTTTTGCGCCGGGGCGAAAACATACAGGCCGTTATCTTGCTGCGTGGATTGTTTGGGATTGGCACAGGCGTTCAAAGAGACCGTCACCAGTGTAACAATGGCAAGGGCTGATAAGATTTTGTCGACGCCAAAAATACCTTTCATCCGCTACGGGCTTTCTGCTTTTTAATGCTTTAAAAGCCTTAACGCATCTCGTTTACAATCGACGCAAGGCTGATTTCCCTACCTAACAGAATGGCACAGAGTCATTAACAACTTATGACTATCACGCGGTGTGCTTGAGATTTTTTTAAGAGAAATATCGTTGCGCGCAGACGTAACAATGTTGTGAATATGCGTCATAATCTTGTGTGCACTGCACAAAAAATGTGTTTTTTCTTGCGCGTGTGGTACATGCAGCGCAACATAGGCTCATCTTGAAACGAGATACTTAAATATCACGATCATAACCGGAAGCGATATGAATGTATAAACGCCTGATGCAAATGTTTAACGCGACCAATGAAATGCAGCGCATGATGATGGATGCGGCAACATTCAAGACGCGTTTTGAACAGATCAAGGCGGATATTCCCAAAGGGGATGGCCACCCTGTGCTGGTCTTGCCCGGTTTTTTGACGGATGACAAATACACCCAAAGCCTGCGCGATACGATTGAAGCACAGGGCTATAAAACCCACAGCTGGGATGGCGGGCTGAATACGGGTTTTAACCCGCAAACAGCCGATCATCTGCGCCAGCGTCTGCATGAAGTTTTTGAAGAAAACGGCGGACAAAAAGTAACGCTGGTGGGCCATAGCCTTGGTGGTATTTTCGCGCGCGAACTGGCGCGCGAATTCCCCGATAAAGTCCGCGCGGTGGTCACTCTGGGCACGCCCGCCGGCATGGTGGGCAAGCCGGGGTCATCTTCTCCGATGCTGGAGAGGCTCTATGAAATGTTTAACCCCACTTCAGAACATGAAAATATTGATTTGCAGGTGCGCGGTGCCACACCGCCGCCTGTGCCTACAACGGCGGTTTATTCCAAAATGGATGGCATCGTCTGGTGGGAAAGCTGCCTTAATCCGGCGGCTAAGAATGTGGAGAACATTGAAGTGCGCTCCGGTCACCTCGGCATGGTGGTGAATGTACCGGCGGTGCTGGCGGTGCTGGACCGTTTGTCACAAAAAGAGGGCGAGTGGAAACCCTTTAACGGTGCAAAATACGGCGCGAATAACTTCCCTGTGGTGCCCGCCAACGATGAGCTGCCCGCCAATCCGGAATGGACCGCGAAAACGGCAAAATCCAAACCGCTGTTTGGCACGCCGAAGTAAAATTTCTTACATATTTGAATAATTTGGACCGCCGCCGCCTTGCGGGGTCACCCAGTTGATATTCTGGGTCGGGTCTTTGATGTCGCATGTTTTGCAATGTACGCAGTTCTGCGCATTGATTTGCAGGCGGGGGCCGTTTTCTTCCTGCACAATTTCATACACACCGGCGGGGCAGTAACGTTGCTCCGGCGCGTCATATTCGGGCAGGTTGACCGCTACGGGAATGCTTGCGTCTTTCAATTGCAAGTGGCAGGGCTGGTCTTCTTCATGGTTGGTGTTTGAAATAAAGACGGAAGACAGGCGGTCGAACGTCAAAACGCCATCGGGTTTCGGGTAGTCAATCCTGGGCGCGTCCTTCGCTTTTTTCAGTTGTGTATGGTCCGCGTGGTTTTTAAACGTCCACGGTGCGCGCCCGCGCAGCAACACAGTATCAATCGCAGAATACAGCAGCCCCGCCCAGAACCCTTTGTGGAAGCTGGGGCGGATGTTGCGCACGCGGTAGAGTTCTTCGTGCAGCCAGCTGTTTTTAAATTTATCAGCATAAGTTGTGCATTCGGCACCAGCGGGGTCTTGGCCGTTAAACATGTCCGCAATCGCTTCTGCCGCCAACATGCCAGATTTCATGGCTGTGTGATTGCCTTTGATTTTGGGTACGTTCAAAAACCCGGCCGTATCGCCAATCAGTACACCGCCAGGGAAGGAAAGCTTGGGCAGGGATTGCAGCCCACCTTCGTTCAATGCGCGCGCGCCATAGCTGATACGGCGGCCGCCTTCCAGATATTTGCGCACATCGGGGTGCAGCTTGAAGCGCTGGAATTCCTGAAACGGGGACAGATGCGGGTTCTGGTAATCCAGCCCCACCACAAAACCGATCGAGACAAGATTGTCTTCCAGATGATACATCCACGACCCGCCATAGGTTTTGCTATCCATTGGCCAGCCTGTGGTGTGGATGATCAAACCGGGTTTGTGTTTGTCTTTGGGAATCTCCCAGATTTCTTTGATGCCAAGGCCATAGGTTTGTGGGTCGCAATCCTTGCGCAGGTTAAACTTGTCGAACAATATCTTGGTCAGTGAGCCGCGACAGCCTTCGGCAAAAATGGTTTGTTTGGCGTGCAGCTCAATCCCCGGCTGCCATGCAGCGGTTTTTTCGCCGTTCTTGCCAATGCCCATATCGCCTGTGGCAACCCCGCGCACGGCACCTTTGTCGTCATACAAAATTTCGGCAGCAGCAAAGCCCGGGTAAATTTCAACGCCCAGCGCCTGTGCCTGTTCCGCCAGCCAGCGGGCAAGAACGCCCAGGCTGATGATGTAATTGCCTTTGTTGTGCATTTGCGGCGGCGTGGGCAGGCGGAAAGATTTGGTTTTGGTCAGAAAAAGGAATTTATCATCCGTGGCGGGTGTGTTGAGCGGTGCGCCTTTTTCTTTCCAGTCAGGGATCAGCTCATCCAAGGCGCGGGTTTCAAAAACGGCACCGGAGAGCAAATGCGCGCCGACCTCGGACCCTTTTTCAAGGATGCAGACAGATACTTCAGGCTTTTGCTGTTTCAGACGGATGGCGGCCGCCAGTCCCGCAGGGCCTGCACCCACAATCACCACATCATAGGGCATGGCATCGCGTGCCACCGCTTCGGGTGCAGTTGTTTCGGGGGTGGTGGGGGCTTGGGTATCGGTCATCGCGGGGTCCCTTTATATTTGTCGCAGTCTGGTCTATAAAGAATGTGTAACATTATAGGTATAACAGACGTTAATGGAAGAAAACCTTTCCAACTCAGGCATTTCGCCCTACGCCCTGCTGCAGTTCTATGCCGATATCGGCATAGAAGATGTGGTGGGTGATGAAGCGCTGGACCGCACAAAGATTCCGGAAACCGTCTTGCCGATGGTCTCTGCTGCTGCTGTATCTGCCGCTGGCGGGGCAGGGGCCGGTGTGGTCGATACACCACCAGCCGGTGCCAGCATGGGCGCGATCGAGGCACAGGCAGAAGCCAAAACAGCCGCCGCCGCCGCCCATACGCTGGAAGAATTGCGTGACGCGCTTGCAGGTTTCAAGGGGCTGGCCATTAAACGCACCGCCACACAGATGGTTTTTGCCAGTGGCAACCCTGCCGCGCGTGTCATGTTGATCGGCGATGTACCGGGCGCGGATGAAGACCGTTTGGGTAAGCCTTTTGCGGGTATAGAAGGTCAGCTGCTGGATAAAATGCTGGCTGCCATCGGCCTGAACCGTGAGGAGCATATATATATAAGTAACGTCATCAACTGGCGTCCACCCGGCAACCGCGCACCGGACGCGGCAGAAATTGCCATCAGCCTGTCGTTTATCGAACGACATATCGAACTGGTTAATCCAGCTGTGGTGATTTTTATGGGCGGTGCAGCTGCGCAAGCTTTGTTGCAGAGCAAGCAGAGCATTACCCGTCTGCGTGGGCGCTGGCAACCTTATAAAACCGCGCAGATGGAACAGCCAATACAGGCGATGTGTATGCTGCATCCGGGCTATTTGTTGAATTCCCCGCAGCAAAAGGCCTTGGCTTGGGCGGATCTTTTGCAGCTGAAAGAGAAGCTTGTAACCCTTGGCATCGTCTGACAAGGGCAAGAATCAAAGCCGAGAATCAAACTTCGGGCTTCGGGCGTTTTTATAATTTTCGGCAGATATATTTACATAATGTAAAAACAGCCCCTTTTTAAGCTTTTGTTTTCACGGATTAATATTAATTAATTATGTGAAAAATTGCCAAATCCCCCGTTTCGCGCTAGAAATCATGCACCTTTGAACAACAGAGGCGTGTGTGTTTTGCAAAAGATCAACATGCGACAAAGACATCTCCGGGGGATATTGGGCGCGATTGCCATGGTCTCCTTTATCGGCACGGCCTTTGCGGCTTCGGTGTCGATCCCGGTGCAAAAACCCGCGATAAACGTGCCGCAGTCCCGGATTCACGATCCGATAGATGACATCCTGAAACCAACAGGCCCCGCCTTATTGCCGCGCCGCAAGCCAACGGTGGTCTCGCCGTCCATGGCATCTGTGCCGGCGGCCGCGGCTTCGGCCGCTGCTGTGGTTGTGATGCCGGTGCCAAAGCCGTCTTTACTGGACCGTGTTTTCGGTCACCTCTCCGGAAGCCGCCGTCTGGGGGAAGATGACGCCGCGCGCTATGCCCATATTTTTGCTTTTCAGGATGTGGGTAATTTTGACCGCGCCGATATTGAAATCGCCAAACTGAAAGACTCTCGCCTGATGGGGCATGTGTTGTCACAGCGTTACATGCATCCCGCCTATCGCAGCGATTATGCCGAACTTGCCGAATGGATGAAACGCTTTGGCGATCACCCAGACGCACAAAAAATTTACAAACTGGCAGAGACGCGCAAACCTTCAGGTGCTGCTCTGTCGCGCCCACGCTCCGGCCGTGGCGTGATGGGCCAGCAAGATTACGATGTCGGTCAACTGGCGCAGCCTTACCTCAGCCAGCGTCGCCATGCAGGCCGCGCGCTGGATATTATCCGTGTGGTGCGCCGCAATTTGTCAGACTCGCCTACAACGGCCCTTCGACATCTGGATACAGCCGAAGGGCGCAGCTTGTTTCAGCCCGCCGAATACGATGCTTTGCAGGCAGATATTGGTGCGTCATATTTCTTTAATGGCAAGCTGGATAAAGCTTATGAATTGTCCAGTGCCAGTGTGCGCCGTTCCGGCATTGATGTGCCGCAAGCAGGCTGGATTGCAGGGCTTTCGGCCTGGCGTTTGGGCAGGTACGAAGAATCCGCAAAATATTTTGAAATCACTGCGAACTCATCGCGCTCTTCTGCATGGATGAGTTCGGCGGGTGCGCATTGGGCAGCCCGTGCACATTTGCGCAGTCACAAGCCGCAAAAGGTCAGCTACTGGTTGCGCCGTTCTGCTGAATATCCACGTACCTTTTACGGCATTATTTCGCTGAAGGCTTTGGGGCTGGAACATGCCAAATTTAACTGGAAAGCGCCCAGCCTGACAGACCGCCACGTGCGTGCTCTTTCTGCCTTGCCCGCGGGCCGTCGTGCCTTGGCATTGGTGGATGCAGAACGTCCTGATCTGGCAGAGCTTGAATTGCGCCAGATCAACCCCGGCAATGATTTAGTGTTGCAGCAAGCCATGGTGGCTTTGGCGATTGATAAAGGGATGCCGGCCTTGGCCTTGCGCATGGGCAGTGCCTTCCGCGATGAAAAGGGGGAGCTTTATGATGCAGCCCTCTACCCCGATGTGCCTTGGGCACCCGCGCGGGGTTTTCAGGTTGATAAAGCGCTCGTTTATGCTTTCATCCGTCAGGAATCGAAGTTTGATCCGCAGGCACAAAACAGATCATCCGGCGCGCAAGGCCTGATGCAGCTGATGCCCGGTACAGCAAAGCATGTGGCGCAAATGTACGGTGAACTCTTTGAGTCATCAAAGCTGAAAGACCCGCAGGTGAACATTGACCTTGGCCAGAAATATCTGGGTGTATTGCTGGAACAAGACGGTGTGTCCAATAACCTGTTTAAACTGGCTGTGGCCTATAACGCGGGGCCTGGCAAACTGGCCCGTTGGCAACAAAGCGTACGTTACGAAGATGACCCGCTGTTGTTTATCGAATCCATCCCCGTCTCGGAAACGCGGATTTTTGTGGAACGGGTTTTGGCCAATTACTGGATTTACCGTCTGAAATTCAGCCAGCATACCGCCTCCCTCGACCGTGTGGTGGAGGGCAGCTGGCCGACGTATGCGGCGCAAGATAACAGCCGTCCCAATGTTTTTGCCGATGCGGCGACGTTTTTCAGCCGTTAAGCCGTTTTTTCCCAAGCTTTCCCGTGCCGCCTTTTTTATGGCAGGCGGCTTTCAGATCAAGTAAGATGTTTGCCTGTTGCGCAGCACAATGTATGTGCTGCGGCAATATTGTTATTTCAAGGATTTAAGAGGCAGGTCATGGTCAGCGTTAGCGAGATTCGCAAAACATTTCTGAGGTATTTCGAGAAAAACGGGCATCAGGTCGTGGCATCCAGCCCGCTGGTCCCGCGCAATGACCCCACCATGATGTTTACCAATTCTGGCATGGTGCAGTTCAAAAACGTTTTTACCGGCGTTGAAAACCGCCCTTATACCCGTGCAACCACCTCGCAAAAATGCGTGCGCGCCGGCGGCAAGCACAACGATTTGGACAATGTGGGTTTTACCGCGCGTCACCATACGTTTTTTGAAATGCTCGGCAATTTCTCCTTCGGTGACTATTTCAAGGAACAGGCCATTACTTATGCGTGGGAGCTGATCACCAAAGAATTTGACATGCCCAAAGACCGCCTTTTGGTGACCGTCTATTCCGAAGATGAAGAAGCGGCCAAGCTGTGGAAGAAAATTGCAGGCTTTTCCGATGACCGCATCATCCGCATTCCCACCATGGATAACTTCTGGATGATGGGCGATACGGGCCCTTGTGGTCCATGCTCCGAAATCTTTTTTGATCATGGTGACAAGGTCGCGGGCGGCCCTCCGGGTTCTGCCGATGAAGATGGTGACCGCTATATCGAATTCTGGAACAACGTATTCATGCAGTTTGAACAGCTGCCCGATGGCAGCCGCATCAACATGCCCAAACAATCCATTGATACGGGCATGGGGCTGGAGCGTATGACCGCGCTCTTGAACGGCAGCCATGATAACTACAGCATCGACCTGATGCGCGCGATTATCGAGACGGTTGGGAATTTGACCAATACCGACCCTGATGGTCCGAAAAAAGTATCCCACCGCGTGATTGCGGATCACTTGCGCTCGGCGGCTTTCCTTATTGCCGAAGGTGTATTGCCCTCCAACGAAGGCCGCGGTTATGTGCTGCGCCGGATCATGCGCCGCGGGATGCGCCATGCCCATTTGCTGGGCGCGCAAGAGCCGTTGATGTACCGCTTGTTGCCCGTCTTGCAATCCAAAATGGGTGAAGCTTTCCCAGAGCTGTACGATGCCGGCGCGCTGATTGCCGAAACATTGAAGCTGGAAGAAACACGTTTCAAGAAAACGCTGGATAACGGCCTGGGCCTTTTGTCAGCCGAAACCGCCAAGCTGGGTGATGGTCAGGCATTGCCGGGCGATGTGGCGTTCAAGCTTTACGATACCTATGGCTTTCCGCTGGATTTGACACAAGATGTGTTGAAGCGCGAAGAAAACCGCGCCGTGGATGTGGCAGGCTTTGAAGCGGCCATGGAAAAGCAGCGCGAAACTGCGCGTAAGTCATGGGCAGGGTCTGGCGAGGCGGCGACCGAGCAAATCTGGTTCGGTATTAAAGAAAAAACAGGTTCCACCGAATTCCTGGGTTACCAGCAGGAAAAAGCAGAAGCCGAGGTTGTGGCCCTGGTGAATGCCAAAGGTGAAGAAGTAACCGCCGCCAAGGCCGGTGATGAAATTTATGTGCTGGTGAACCAGACGCCGTTTTACGCGGAATCAGGCGGTCAGGTCGGCGACCACGGCCGTATCGTCAGCACCAAGGGTGCCGAAATGACAGTGACAGACTGCCAGAAAAAACTGGGCAGCTTGTTTGTGCATGTCGGCAAGATTGATAAGGGCGAGTTGAAAGTGGGCGATGCGGTTGATCTGCAAATTGACATCAGCCGCCGCGATGCAATCCGAGCCAACCACTCTGCCACGCATTTGCTCCATGCCGCGTTGCGCCGCCATTTGGGCAAGCATGTTTCGCAAAAGGGTTCACTGGTGGATGATGGCCGCTTGCGCTTTGACGTCAGCCAGCCGACTGCGCTGAATGATGAACAATTGGCAACGGTTGAGCAGGAAGTGAATGCGCGTATTCGCATGAACAGCGATGTATCTACCCGGCTGTTGCCGTTGGATGACGCGCGTGCCTTGGGTGCGATGGCCATGTTTGGCGAGAAGTACGATGATGAAGTTCGTGTGCTGTCCATGGGTGGGGCGGATCCGGATGCGGAGCGTTCGGCCTATTCGATCGAGCTGTGTGGTGGCACGCATGTGCGCCGCACAGGCGATATTGGCTTGTTCAAAATCGTGTCTGAAAGTGCATTGGCGGCAGGTGTGCGCCGTATTGAAGGTGTCACAGGCGAAGGGGCTCTGAAATACCTGTCCGAGCAGGAAGAGCGTCTGCGCGCGGTGGCCCAATTGCTGAAATCTTCTCCCGCAGAAGCGGTGACGCGTGTGGAAGCGCTTGTTGGTGACAAAAAGAGAATGGAAAAAGAAATTTCCGACCTGCGTCGCAAGCTGGCGACAGGTGGGGCAGGCGGTGCGGCACCGGAGGCCAAGGTGATCAAAGGTATCAACTTTACCTCTCGCGTTTTGGAGGGTGTGCCGGCGAATGAATTGAAACCGCTGGCGGATGATCTGAAAGCCAAAATGGGCTCCGGCGTTGTGGCGCTGGTGTCTGTCGCCGAAGATGGCAAGGCATCGCTGGTGGTGGCTGTTACGCAAGATTTGGCGGGTACGTTGAGCGCTGTGGATCTGGTGAAAACCGGTGCCGTGGCGCTAGGCGGCAAGGGGGGCGGTGGCCGCCCCGATATGGCGCAGGCAGGCGGGCCGGATGGGAATTTGGCCAATGATGCCGTGGCCGCCATCGAAGCCATGCTGGCCGGTTAACCTTCGTTAATAAAATCAAGGTCTTAAGTGACCTTGCCTTCTACGGCAAAAGGTCGTATAGAAAAGCCCTGCCGTACAGGCGCGGCCCGCTCTCGGGATGCCTGTGCATAACACAAAAAAAGCATGAGGGATAAACATATGGCCAAGGAACGCACACTGTCGATCATCAAGCCGGATGCGACACGCCGCAACCTGACCGGTAAAATCAACGCGAAATTCGAAGACGCGGGTCTGCGCATTGTTGCGCAAAAGCGCCTGCACCTGACCGAAGAACAAGCGGGCAAGTTTTATGAAGTACACAAAGAGCGCCCGTTCTACGGCGAGCTCGTCAGCTTCATGGTTTCCGGCCCTGTTGTTGTTCAGGTTCTGGAAGGCGATGATGCTGTTTCCAAGAACCGCACTGTGATGGGTGCCACCAATCCAGCGAATGCCGATGCGGGCACAATCCGTAAGGAATTTGCTGAATCGATTGAAGCAAACTCTGTTCACGGCTCCGACAGCCTGGACAACGCAAAAAAAGAAATTACTTTCTTCTTCAGCGAAACAGAAATTGTTGGTTAATTAATACGATTAACCACAGACAAAAACCCGCCGTGCAACACTGCCGGCGGGTTTTTTTGTATCTAAAATTTACTGTTTCATAAAGCTGTCAAGTGCTTGCCGCGTATCGGCATAGGCCGGGCGTAATTGTTTGACGATATCGGCCAGTGCCTCCAGCGGGAAGTTTTCCTTCGCCTGACGCTCCAGCCGTCCCGCCAATTCGCTGACGGCGGTCATGCCAAAGTTCGATGTCATGCCTTTGATGTCATGCCCGCGGCCTGACAGGGCGGTGATGTCACCGTCTTGCACAGCCTGTTCTGCGGCAATGATCAGCTCTTCGGTTTTTTCGTAGAGCCCTGCCATCATTTCATCCATCTGTGCGGCACCCAGGCTGTCTTTCAGGCTGCCCAACATTTCGGGGTCGAATAGTTTTTGCGCGGCGGCCATATCAAAAGCGGGGGCCTGTGGCGCAGGCTCTGTTGCCACTGCTGCTGCCGCTGCGGCTGCGGCTTCTTCTTCAGCATCCGGATCGGGGAAGGGCTCATCCGGGTTGATATTGTCAAAATCCGGTATCGGAATATCGTTCGTCTGTAATGCCGGTGCGGGCGTTTGCGTGCTTGATTCTTCTTCAGCATCCGGATCAGGGAAAGGCTCGTCCGGATCAATTTCGGGCAGTTCGATTTTAATATCGGCAGCGCGTGTCTCTTCTTCGGCATCCGGATCAGGGAAGGGCTCATCCGGGTTGATTTCCGGCAGTTCGATTTGAATGTCTTGTGTGGTGGCCGCCACTGTTTCGGCATCGGGGTCGGGGAAGGCTTCATCCGGATCTGTTTCAGGCAGCGTGACCGGAATATCTTCATCCCGCAGGTCTTTGGCGGCTTGTTCAATGGCGCTGGCGTCTTCGGGGGTGGTTTGCGTGCGGTGCTGGCCGACGATCCCTGGGTTTTTGTGCACAGCCAGTTCAGCCAATTTACGGCGCAACTCGTCCGGGTTTACGGGTTTACTGATAAAATCATTCATGCCCGATTCATAACAGCGGTCAATGTCTTCCTGCCGTGTATTGGCAGTCATGGCGATAACTGTCACATTTGCCTTGTCACTATTGGGCAGGGCGCGGATCATTTTGGTGGCGGTCACGCCATCTGTATTGGGCATTTCCATGTCCATCAGCACAACATTAAAATCACTGCTGCGCAATTCATGCATGGCTTCATCGGCACTGCCGACGGTCACCATATCATGCCCGTCTTTTTCCAGCAGGCCCGCCACCACGCGCTGGTTGATAATGTTGTCATCAACCACCAGAATACGCAGCGGTGTGACTTTTGGCTTTGCTTCTTCCGCAGCCTGCGTTTCGCCAATGCCGTAGTCCAGCGACAGAATAAAATAGAAAGTGGTGCCGCGGCCGGGCGCGCTGTGGATTTGTATCATCCCGCCCATGGCTTCAACGAGGCGTTTACAAATGGCAAGCCCCAGCCCCGTGCCGCCAAAGTTGCGCGAGATACTGTCATCGGCCTGCGCATAAGGTGTGAAAAGTTTTTTTTGCGCTTCGTCCGAAATGCCGATGCCTGTATCGGTAACCGCAAAATAAATACGCGGGCGCTGCGCTTCTTTATCATAGGGGCGCACGGTAATGGTCACGAAACCTGCGTCCGTAAACTTCAGGGCATTGCCGACCAGATTCAGGAAGATCTGGCGCAGGCGTGTGGGGTCACCCTTCAGCGTTGTGGGGGTGTCGTCTGCAATTTCGACCTTCAGGCCGACTTTCTTTTCTTCGGCACGGCCTGACATCAGCATGGCCACGCTTTCGACAAGCTTGGCCAGGTCAAAGTCGATGTTTTCCAGCGTCATCTTGCCTTCTTCAACTTTGGACAGGTCAAGAATATCGTTCAGCAACGTCAGCAGCGCATCGCCGGAATACTGGATGGTGCGCGCATATTCCTCCTGACGGTTATCCAGCGGTGTGTCCAGCAACAGGCGGATCATGCCCATGATGCCCGTCATGGGGGTGCGAATTTCATGGCTGATAACAGCCAGAAAATCTGATTTTGCTTTGTTGGCCTGATCGGCCACTTCCTTGGCATGGCGCAGGGCCTGGATGCGCTCGCCCTCGCGGTTGCGCAGGTCGGCCATCAGTTCTTTTTCGCGCTGCATAACCCCCAGCAGACGGGACTGGTCTGCCTGTTCTTTGGTTTTTTGCGTCTCTTGTTCTTCTTCGCGTTTGCGGCGGATGAATTCGCGCTCGCGGCGCTGAATGTCTTCCGAAACAATCAAGAAGCGAAGCGAAGAAAAAGACAGAATCATCAAGTGGAGTACAAAAGCCATCCAGTAGATGTTCAGGCCGGATGTGGAATAGCTTGTTACGCCGCTGGCGGTGGCTTCGGATAAAACCGCACCCACCAGCAAAACAACCCAGCTGATGGTGTAGACCAGCGCCATCGGCCGTGCGCGTTGCGTCATCACCTGTATGCCAAGGGCGATGATCAGGGCACAGATGCCAATGGGCAGGAGACGGATCAGTACCGTATCGGTCAGGGCGAAGCCACGGTTAAGCGCAAGGGCAGAAAGGGCAAAAAGGATAATGCCGCCCTTGGCAATCGTCAGCACGATGTTGGCGTTGCTTTTGCGCTCCCCGGCCACCAGCACATAGCGGCTGAGGGCAATGGCCAGAAAGGCAGCGCCGGCGTGAAGCAGGTCAATATAGGTCACGCTGGTGTTGTTGCCATAGGGCACGATTTCATCGCTTGCCATATAAATTGTATATTGCACAAGCAGGTAGCCGCCCAGCAGCAGGGGAATTTGGCGGCGGTAATTGCTCCAGAAAATAAGATACGTGCCGACGAGCAACAGTGTGACGACAAGCAGAATGTTCAGTTGCAAGCTGCGTTCGTCATATAGCGTCATAAACTGGGCCTGCTCGTACATCTGCAGGTCGAGCGTCATGGGCATCCCGCGTGTGGGTTCTATATAAATCCCGATGATGCGGCCTTGGCCGGGTTCAAAGCTGAGCGGAATGGCGTTGCGTTGCTGGCCACGGATATGCAGCTTGTTGTTGACAAGGCGGCCCGCCTGCATGAGCGGTTGGTCAGGTGAGGCATCACTGAAAATAGCAATGCGGTCCATGGCACCGCTTGTGCCGTTCATGCGGTTGCCGAAATCCAGCATCCAGAGACTTTTGCCCTGACTGCGGTTGTAAACACTGAAAATCAGCCAATAAGCAGAAGGGCTGTACCCCAGAACAATCGGGCCATCATCCAGCCGTGTGCCTTGCCCTGCGCGGAATTGCGGGATCATCTGGGTGAGGGAGACTTGCTCGCGCGGGCCTTCAAACATTTGCAGGTGTGGCACAATGTCATAGACAGAGGATTGGCTGGAAAGAAAAATCGGCTTCATCGTGGCCGGGATCGGCGGCGGGGTGACGGGCACAGCCGCCACGCTTGTGGATGCGGGGATGATCACAGCGCCGCTTTGCTGTGGTGCTGCGGCCAAGGGGCTTTGCGCAGGCACAGCAAGAGACATCAGCAAAAGCGCGATGCTGAAAAAGATACCTGAACTTTTAATGTGTCCCCTCAAAGAGCCCCCCGAGGATAAGACCAGCAGAAAATAGCAACCTTGTTTGTCCGCAGGTGGGCACAAGGATTTGCGCAAGAACCAAGTGCAGACATAAAGACAGGCGTATCAAAAAAGAACCGTGTGAATCCTGTTCTCATACGCTATTCACCATCCTTGCATGGATTGGTTAATATCTTGTTGATTTCACAACAAACCTGCCGTCCTCAAAGAATAGCTGTCTTGGCGGCCAGATACAACATACGGTTATATGAACGGATGATCTTTTTGTGTTTTAGCCTATGGAATATCTGGATTTTTTTCGGCCATGGCGGTATGGTCTATCTGGAATAATCACCCCAGCAGCAGAGCATTTGCGTTTTATGTCGAATATTAAATTATCTACTTTTTTAACTTTTTTAGGCATCTCCTTGATGTCTTGCTCTTTTTCGACCTCGGCGCCGGCGCTGGAGAAGCTGATCAAAGGGGCCTCGCCCGAAGTATCGCCGCGCGGCCGCATGTACGGCACGCCTGCCCCTGTTTACGAAGATACAATGCTGGTTGTCACCGATGTGATTGTGGATCAGACCGCAGACAATGCGGTGCTGGCACGTGATGAGGCAATTAAATCGGCCCGTCGTCTGGCTTTCCAGAAACTGGCAGAGCGGCATCTGGCGGGCGGTGCGCAGCCTGTGGTGCCCGATGATATGGTACTGGCAACGCTGGTGCAGGATTTTGAAATCAAGAACGAGCAACTCTCCAGCACCCGCTATGTCGGTAACTTCACCGTGCGCTTTCGTGACAACATTCGTAATTTCATAAGTGTGCCGGTGGTGCCGCAAGCGCGCCGCCGTGTTTATGATACCACTCAGGTGCAAACGGCTGTCCAGGGTGCCACAGAAACACCTCTCACAGAAAACGGTGCGATGCCTTCCAATTGGCAGGAGCCTGTGTGGAACGAGCAGGGCACGGTTGCCCCTGCGGTGTCTGCGCAAAATATGGCAAAAGCTGGCCAGCACCCTGTTGCGGGCAAACCGCCTGTTTCGGGCATGGTTTTGATATTGCCGTATTACGAAAACATGGCCGGCAAAACGGTATTGTGGGAAGATCCCAACCCCTGGCGCGATATCTGGCAAAATGCTTTGCCGCGCAACCAGTCATCCCAACAGGTGGTGGTGCCGCTGGGGGATATCAGCGATGTATCGGCGGGGTCTGCCGACAGTGTCTGGTCCGGCAGCTATAACACGGTTGAAAAACTGCGCCAGCAATATGGCGTGCAGCAGGTGGTCTTGGCTGTTGCCAATAAATCCGGCGCGTATATGACGATTGATATTCATGTCTATGACGGCAGAACCCTGCGCCGGCGCAATGCCGTGACACCTTATGTCGGTGAGAAGTCTGACGATGAAGCCTGGCGTCAGTCTATGTACGATGTGTTGAGCTACTTGCAGCGCCCGCAATTACGGCCAGAAGCGCAAGTAGAAGACATCAGCCGGTCGTTGACGGCACAGCGCAATACGGCAGTTGAAATTGATAATGCCGCTGTCACAACCTACGCCCCGCCGGATCGTCCGGCCACAGCGGGCAGTCCTTACCCGTCTGCCTATCAGCAGCAGGATCCGGCAGATTCTTATGCGGGCCCGCGGCCATCTTTTGTGACCACGAACAAGCCTTATGATACCCCGCCCGCTGTGCCGACAGGGTTGAATGATCCCTATGCCAAGACACTGGATATTTTCGGTGCGGCCACGGAAGTCGACGTCACCTTTATGTTTCAGGATTTTTCGGATTGGATGGATGTGCAAAAGCGTCTTTCGTCCATGTCACCGCCTGTGCGGATGGATATCCGCGCGCTCAGCAGCAACAGCGCGCGCTTTGTGCTGAAATACACCGGCAACGTTGATACATTGCGTCAGGCGCTGTCGGCGCAGGGAATTCGCATGGGGACCTTGCAAACGGCGGCCGGTGTTGCGCCTTTCTATGATCTGCAAATTGCCCCTTAATTTTTATCCGGAGTTTTCGGCATGACGCTGCAACGGCATATCTGGTTCTGGAGCTTGGGCACTGTTGTTTTTGCGCTGCTGCTGTGGATGTTGAAAGGTGTTTTGCTGCCTTTCGTTCTGGGCCTTGCCGTTGCTTATTTTCTGGACCCTGTCACCTGCTGGCTGGTGAAGCGCGGGTTGAGCCGCACTGCGAGTGCATCGCTGGTTTTGCTTTCCTTCGTGGCTGTTTTTGTGCTGATCGTGTCGCTGACTTTTCCGGTTTTGCGCGGGCAGTTTCTGGCGTTTATTGAAACCTTGCCGGTTTATATCGATAAAATGCGCGTGCTGGCATTGCCGTGGATTGAAAAATTACAGGCGCAATTGTCGGCAACGCCGCAAGAAGAAATCCGCCAACAGGCCTCCAGTGTGGCCGCGACTGCTTTTGGCTGGGCGACCAAGGCCATCCAGAAAATCTGGGATGGCGGCATGGCGTTGTTTGATCTTTTGTCCATTTTGTTTATCGCGCCCGTTGTGTCCTTTTACATGTTGCGTGACTGGCCTGTGATGGTGGCAAAGGTGGATAGCTGGCTGCCGCGCGCGCAGGCGGATACCATTCGGAGCCTGGTGCACAAGATGGATGCGGCCATGTCCGGCTTTGTGCGGGGGCAGGCAACCGTGTGCCTTGCGCTGGGGGCTATTTATGCGATTGCCTTGACGATTGCGGGATTGAATTTTGGTTTGTTCATTGGTTTTACGGCGGGCATTTTGTCTTTCATTCCCTATGTCGGCTCCCTCGTTGGTCTTGCAACGGCATTGGTTGTGGCGTGGTTTCAATACAGTGGTGATTTAGCGCCTGTGCTGGTGGTGGCGGCCATTTTTGGTGCCGGACAGTTTGTGGAAGGCAACTTCCTGACGCCGCGTCTGGTGGGCGAAAAAGTCGGCCTTCATGCCTTGTGGATTTTGTTTGCCTTGATGGCAGGTGGTGCATTGCTGGGCTTTACCGGCGTGATGATTGCGGTTCCTGTGGCCGCTGTCATTGGTGTGCTTGTGCGCTTTGCGCTGGAGCAATATCTGGCCAGCAGCTATTACAGCGACGGTGCCAAAAAAACATCAGGTAAAAAGGCAGCGGCATCTGCATGATTGCCAAGCCGGAACAATTGCCGTTTGATCTTGGGCACCGTGCCGCCTTTGCGCGTGAAGATTTTTGGGTATCGCAAAGCAACAGCGATGCCGTGGCATGGCTGGACCGTTATCCTGACTGGCCCGCGCCCTTGCTGGTGATCTATGGCCCGCCTGCCTGTGGCAAGACACACTTATTGCATGTCTGGCAGCACGAGACCGGGGCCGCGCTGTACAACCCGCTGGAAGTTGACGGTGCCCCCAAGGCTGTGATTGTGGACCATCTGGATACCTTGATCGGTGATGTTGCGCGTGAAGAAGCCCTGCTGCATTTGTACAACGTGCAAAAAGAGCGGGGCGGGTATGTACTGGCCGCTGCTGCATCACCGCCGCGCAGCTGGGTTTTCAAATTGCGGGATCTTGAATCACGCTTCGTTGCAGCACCTGCCGTGGCGTTGGGTGCGCCCGATGACCAGCTGATGGCGGTTGTGCTGACAAAACTTTTTTCCGACCGCCAGATTTTTGTCCCGCAGGAAGTGGTTCAATTTTTGTTGCCACGGCTTGAACGCACTTTTTCCGCCATGCGCGATATGGTCGAGCGCATTGACCGCAAGGCCCTGTCTGAAAAACGGGCTGTGACGGTTCCGCTGGTGCGTGATTTGGTGGCAGGCACAGATACGCCGCTGCTTTAAGTGGCGGGGAAAAGAAATGCTCATTTACATATATAAAGCTTAAGCGATAATGTCCGGCAGCAACATGCTCTCGACCTTCAGAATCGAATCTTTCAGGAACAATTTGCGCTTTTTCAGGCGCTGCAGACGCAGAAAGTCAACCGGCACAGTGTCGGTTAACTGGTGGATAATAATATCCAGGTCACGGTGCTCTGTTTTGAGCTGTTCGAGCATACGCTCGAGTTCTTCTACGTCTTCCGGCATCATGTCGGTATAGCCAATCCTTGTTATAAAGGCGTAAAAATACGGCCTGTCCGGGACTCACCCGATGAACAGGGGGTATTTTATCAGGAAACCCCTGTTTTTTTAAGACTTATTTGTATGTTGCATTTCTTTGCGCGCTGACGCACTTTTACGGTCGGCAGATCAGGTAGGGTGCCAGACGGGCGGCCTGTCCAGAAACGGTATTTTCAGAAGGGTGTACATAAGGCTATGACAACAAAAAAACGTATCGGCATATTGACCAGTGGCGGCGATTGCGCCGGTTTGAATGCGACAATCCGTGCCGTGGTCCATGCTGCGACCGAAAAAGGCTGGGAAGTCATCGGCATTGAAGATGGTACAGCGGGGCTTCTGGTACGCCCCATGCGTTATAAGCTTCTGACCAAGGAAATGTTTGATACGGCGGTCATGCGTTTGGGTGGTACCATTTTGGGCACGACCAATAAAGGCAACCCGTTTCAATTCCCCATGCCCGATGGCAGCTTGAAAGATCGCTCCGACGAAATCGTGGATGGCCTGAAAGAACTGGGCATCGAGGCGCTGATTGGTATCGGTGGTGATGGCAGCATGGCCATTTTGCGCAAACTGTCGGACAACGGCAAAAAATTCAATCTGGTCTGCATTCCCAAAACGATTGATAACGATGTGGGCAATACTGAAAGCTCCGTGGGTTTCGAAACGGCGCTGTATGTTGCCACAGAAGCGCTGGACCGTTTGCAGCCGACCGCTGCCAGCCATGATCGTGTGATGGTTTTGGAAGTGATGGGCCGCGATGCGGGCAATATTGCCTTGTCCACCGGTATTGCCGGTGGTGCAGATGTTATTCTGTTGCCTGAAATTCCGTATGACCTTGATAAAGTCGCCGACAAAATCCGCCGTGTGCGCGAAGAAGAGGGCCGCAACTTCGCCCTCGTCGTTGTGTCCGAAGCCGTGCGCACTGTATCCGGTGAAGAGTTGAAAGTGGAACTGCATGGCGGTGAAAAACGCTTTGGCGGTATTGGCCATTATCTGGGCGAGAAAATTGCAGCCAAAACTGATTGCGAAACGCGCGTAACGGTATTGGGTCACGTGCAGCGCGGCTCATCGCCTATTCCGTCTGACCGTTTGCTGGCGGCGGCTTTTGGGGTTCATGCGGTTGATCTGGTCGAACAAAAGAAATTTGACAGAATGGTGGCCTGGTCCAACCGCGCTGTGATTGATGTGCCGATCGAAGAAGCCATTGCCAGCTATCAGGCGGTCGACCTGAACGGTACTTTGGTCCATACCGCCCGTTTGCTTGGCATATGTCTTGGCGATTAACAGACTATTAAGTATGATTGTGACATAAGGTAACGTGGCGCCTGCTTTTTGCAGCCGCCTTACAGTCAAGGTGTATCTATGCTTTATGTCCAGCAATCACTGGGTCCGAACGAAGAAATCCTGATGGGGGCGCGCTTCCATTGGATGTACACGCTGACAGCTGTGTTCTGGATTCTCTTTGGCCTCGCCATGGGGATTGCGCTGGGATACGCCGCCATCTGGTTTGTGGTGACGCAGGAAATGCGCGCAACGTGGTCTCAGCTGCCGGATGAATTATACCAGAAAGCCTGGGACCAGATTGTGACGGACCACGGAGGGTATCTTAAAATTCTCTGGGGTCTGCATCCCTTGCTGCGCTTTGGTATTCTGGGCTGCTTTTTGCTGGGCCTGTTTTTCTTTGCGCATATGATGATTATCAAAGCCACCACCGAAATTGCTGTTACGTCCGAGCGTCTGGTCTATAAAAAAGGCCTGATTGCCAGACATGTGGGGGAATTGAACATCGACAGGATCGAGGGCGTATCTGTCCGGCAGGATGTCATGGGCCGTTTGCTGGGTTATGGCCGTGTGCTGATCCGCGGGATGGGGGTTGGTGAAGTTTTGTTGCCCCCGATTGAAGCCCCGATTGAATTCCGCCGTGCCATTCAAGAAGCCAAGGCGATCCAAGACAACAAAGATCACAAAGCCCATGCGGCCCCCATGAAAACAACAGACGATTTCTAAGGGGTTGTTTGATTTATTGACATAAAAACCGCCCCTGTTGTAGAATAGGGGCGGTTTTTAAATGCGTTTTTATTTCAGCAGGGTCCACACATATGTTGCGCGATACTGTCGTCAATCCTCCAAACGGTCAGCGGCCGGAACAGATCATCATCTTTTTTCACGGTTATGGCTCCAGCGGTGCGTCCATGGCAAATCATGTCGGCAACCTGCTGTCATCGGAATTGCCCCATACACGTATCTATTGTCCGGACGGCCCGATAAAGCTGGGCGAAGACCAGCATGGCAATACGTATCACAGCTGGTTTCAGGTCGATGACATGCTGGACAATCCCGATTGTGACATTATTGCAGGTCGCGCCCGTCAGGCCGCTGTGGATATTCAAAAATACATTGATGATGTGATCAAACGCGAAGGCATGACCGAAGACCGCGTGATTATTGCCGGCTTTTCACAAGGCGGCACGATGGCGTTTTACGCAGGACTGTTGCGCGATACGGAAGTGGCTGGTGTTTACAGTTTGTCCGGCGGCGCGCTGGACCGTCTGGGCACGCCGACCTCAAAACCGCCCGTGGCTTTGCTGGCGGGAGAAAATGAAAACCAAGGGTATTCTGGTCATCCGATGGCCAAAGCCACCCACGCACAGCTGGAACAACAGGGCTTTCGCACCGATTGTGTTGTTTTGCCCAATCAGGGGCATTCCATTACGCCTGAATCCATGCGGTTGCTGGGGCAGTTGACACGGTTTTTAACGCCGGATACGCCCCGCCCGCCAGCCACAGCGTCTGTACAAAATAAACAAAATCAGCGCATTAAGCCGCCTGGCTTTTAACATAGCGCCCCTCATCTTGACATAATAAATAATCCAGCCTAGGGTGGCCGGATTGTTTTTATTTCTGATTCATGTCGGACCTAATCTTGAGGGAGGCAGAGTGTGAAACTCTCTAAAATATTTCAAACCAAGACCAGCGCTTTTCGCGAAGCGGTCAAGACAAACAATATTCCGCAAATGCAAAAGCTCATGGGCAAAAAAAGCTCCTTTATGGTTTATGAGTTTTTTACCGGCGATACGTTCAAGGATATGACGCCGGAAATGGCGACTTGTCTGGTAGAGGGGCTCGACAAGGATGTGATGAAACGCTGGAGTCTGAGCACAGCCGAGATTGCGATGCCGATGGGGCTTTTGATTTCCCATGCCGCCTCGCAAGACCGCACAGATTTGCTGGATGTGTATATGAGCCCGAAGATCGATTTGACGGCGGACAATATGGCGGAGGCGATTATATCTGATCTTGCTGCTCACACGGCGCTTTCGCCCGAGGTACGCTATGGCTATGTACGCCAGCTTGTGGCCAATAACATTAATAATATCAAAAACACAGACAAGCTGGTGCAAGGGGCAATCGAAAACAACGACCTGACGGTGCTTGATATACTGGCGGATGCCGGTGTTGACCTGCGCGAAAAGAACGAACGCTGGTTGCGTGAAGCGGCAAAGCTTGAAAAGCAAACAGTCTGCCAGCATTTGCTTGACGGCCACAGCGCAGATTTGGATGTGGCCTTGACAACGGCGCGTACCATGGGCGTGCATAGTGTTTCATTGTATTTGGCAGCCTTGCAGCCAGAGAAGAAATCCGTAGAGACTGAAGCGCCGACGATAGAAAGCCTGTCGGCTGAAATGAAAGAATTGCGCGCAACGGTCAAAGAACTTACATCACTGGTGCGCGAATTGCGCGCTGGCCCCGAGCAAATGGATAAACCCACACTGCGTCCCAAAGGCAGTACACCATGAGCTTGTCAGATGCTTTTAAAACGAATGACTGGTTGCTGAAGCAAGCCCTGCGCACGAATGATACGGCACTGATGGGAAAGCTGATGAAAAAGAAAGTCGGTTTTGGCTTCAGGAGTGAGTTGCTGTCTTCGGAAAACTTCAAGGATGTGAATGTGGAGATGGCACGTTTTATTGCTGAAAATTATACACCGGAAGTGTCTGAACGCTGGGGCAGAAGTGACCACAAGAGAGCTTTTTACTTGCTGCAATATGCTTGTGTAGCAAGAAATGGCAATCCGGATGTTTTCGCAGCTTTCATTGATACCGCTATCCCGACGGACAAGCAGTGCAGCACATTGATTGATTATATCACGCACGAAAAAGACCGGCTGCCCTTGCTGGATAAAATTTTGAAGGGAGATATTTCCCGCCTCGAAGATCCTTATGTGGTTGCGCGTTCCTTGATTGACAAAGGCATCATGGCCGAGCTGGATATGTTGTTGGCCGCAGGGCTTGATCTGCACCGTGACAACGAAGGTTTGCTGCGTTATGCGGCGGAAAATGAAAAAAACGATGTCTGCCGCCATCTGGTGACAAAGCACAGTGCAGATATTGATGTTGCCATCATCACCGCCCGCACAAAGGCCGAGCAAAAAGTGCATGACAGCCTGCTGGCGCTGCGCACGGAATTAAAACCGGAAGCGCCTGCCGTGCCAACCATCGAAGGACTTTCCCAAGAAGTCACCAGCCTGCGCGCAACGGTCGAAGCCTTGCAAGAAACTGTGGCCGAATTAACGGCAACGGTGCGTGACTTGCAAAAACCTGTCTGGCAGATAGATAAAAAATCACTGCCCACCCCATCGCGGAACTGAGCGAGGTCTTAAGATGCGTTTTAGCCGAAAATGCCTCTACCTTACAGCCATTGCTGTGTTTGCTTGCCTGTGGTTAGGTTTCGCGTCAGTGTCTACCGCAGAAAATAACAAAAAAGTGCCGGCAGATCCGGCATGGGTTGCCGCTTTTGCAGCTAGTCAACAGAACATATCTAGGGCCAAGCTCTTGGATTCAGAAAAATGTCAGCTTAATTGGGACCTTGCATGGCCTTGGGCCAAGCGGGGGAATTTGCAGGCGCGCGCTATGATCTATGCATTGCTGACGATTCCTAAGAGACAGCGGCTTGTAATGCCTGGCCTGCCAACGGATGATCTGTCACTGTTTCGGGATACAATTATTTTATATGTGCATAGTCTAGGCTTCCAGTACGAAGATGTTGTTGACGAAGACATCCTTTCAGTAAGTGGGGAAATGGCCGCGTTTCATCAAGGTGAGATAGGTCGTTTATATTCCGTTCCAAGCGCGCGCCTTAGGGCTTGCATTAAGGCGGCTCACAGTCGCGAGGCGGCACAGCAATGCGCAGAGGTGGCCGTGGATGAAGGTATTGTCCCCTCGTTTGAAAGCTACGCAGCTGAAGTTGACGCTCTGATAGCGCAAGGCCTGCGCCCTACATGCACGAATACAAGTTCCGCCATAGCACCGCCATCTGCGCCTGAATGACCGTGTTGCTTTTCAGAATTCATCAAAAAAGGACGGTATAAACGCACCGTGCCAAAAACTATAATTCATTGAATCTTTTTGATAAAATATTTCAGGGTTATGGTTTGTGGCCGTTTTTTGCTCTTGAAATGCCCTTTCTTTTGTTATTCTTATAGGAGGGGTAATTATAAAAAACAAAAAGCACGGGGTATCCATGCAAGATTTGATGACACACAACGCCCAAGCGGCGGATGAATACGATTCCGACCGTCGCGGGTTTTTGAAATCCGGTCTTTTTGTAACAGCCGCTCTGGGGTTCTGGACGCCGTCACTGGCCCATGCGGCCATGCCGTCGGCGGGTCGTTCCATTGTGCTGCACAACGCGCATACCGGCGATGATTTCAAGGGCGAGTATTGGTACAACGGCCGCTATCTTCCCGATGCCTTTGGCGAGATTAAAAAGCTGATGCGTGACCACCGCACCAATGATATTTTCCCGATTGACCCGCGTTTGATGGATATTCTCTATGTTATCCGTCACCGTTTGGGCAGCAACAATTCTTTCCGTGTGTTTTCCGGCTATCGCTCGCCGAAAACAAATGCACGCCTGCGCAAAATGACCGAAGGTGTTGCACGTAACAGCCTGCATATGTCAGGTCAGGCAATTGACCTGCAATTGCCCGGCACGCGTCTGGATAAACTGAAAAAAACTGCAACCGAATTGAAATCCGGCGGCGTCGGCTACTATCCGCGCAGCGATTTTGTTCACATCGATACAGGCCGCGTGCGCCACTGGTAATTGCCGGCGCATAAAGATACAAAAAAGCCCCGCAGTGTTGCGGGGCTTTTTTGTCGTTGGCTTATCAGGCCTTAGCGTTTTTGCATGTTGGGCACCAGTGCCTGGCCCGCGCGCTTTTTGGCGCTGATCTCGGCATAGGTGCGTTCGATCGCCAGAAAACGCTCGACCGATGTCGGGTGCGTGCTGCGGTTGCTGATGGATTGTGCGTTTTCAGCCCCCATGCGGCGCCAGAAATTGGCAACATTGGCGGCACTGTATCCGCCACGCTCCAGAAAATACATGCCAACGTAATCGGCCTCTTGTTCAAACGGGATGGAATATTGCATGACGGCCATATTGCCGCCCATTTGTGCAACTTGCCCGCCTGTGCTGACACCGGCGGCACCCAGCAGGGTATCAATCGCCAAGCCGCCCAGCATCCCGACGGAAGCATTCTGGCGGATTTTGTCCACGTGACGCATGGCGCTGTGGCCCAGTTCGTGGGCGATGACCATGGCCAGCTCGTTGTCATTCTCGGCAAAGCGCACGATGCCTTTGGCGACCACAATCTGCTTGCCGTCGGCATAGGCGTTGATGGCGCTGCTGTTGTTATCCAGCACAACCGGATAGTCGCATCCTTCCACCGGTTGCAACACGGCAGTGCCGGCGCGGCCGTTGCGTTCAAACACAATTTCAAGCTGGCGCATTCCGCCGCTGCGCAGAATTTTGTCAGCGGTTTTCAGCGCATTGGCCCCTTGGGGCAAGGTGGCACCGTTCAGGGCAATCAGCACATCCCCGCCACGCAAACCTGCGCGGGCGGCGGGAGAGTTTTTGGCAACCGCGCTGAGGGTCAGGCGGTTGGTCAGCCCATAGCTGTTTTGGGCGGCGGGCTGCCATGCACGGTTCAGCGCCGCCAGGTGCCAGGCTGTCAGGCCCAGCATGGGGGTTGTTTTCGGGCGGCAGAATTCCGCATTGGCGCGCAGCAGTGGGTAAGACAGCTGAAACAAACGCCCTTGATCCGACACAAAGCGTTCAAACACCAAAGCCTGCTGGCGCAGGGTTTCTTGCTGAATTTCCGCACGGCCCGCTTGCGGTGCGGATGTAACAGGCCCCGCACAGGCAGAGAGGGACAAAACAGCACATAGAGAAAAGAACATGCGCAGACGGCCAGAAGATAAAACAGAGAACAGGGAAGACATTAAAAAACTCCGGTCAGCTATCGGTGAAAGGGGCTGCATAACAGAAATGTATCTTATGCAAGATGATCAGCAATTGAAACTGCCTATTCTTGGTGGCATAACAAAAACACAAAACGCAAACACGTGAAAGAAAAGCAGGTTCCCATGAAAATCGCAGAAATGAACAAGGAACGCGGCGCGGCATTTTTGGCG
>Ga0075012_10001187_pt1 | contig 27100 bp, 27 predicted proteins | sample All_14_2_FD_71474 | JGI IMG/M metagenome (GOLD analysis project Ga0075012, IMG submission 71474) | Freshwater microbial communities in response to fracking from Pennsylvania, USA - Allegheny Zone_MetaG_DW_15 | ecosystem: Environmental > Aquatic > Deep subsurface > Groundwater > Drilled...
CCCCTGATGCCCCTCCCTACGTCCGGGTGGGAAACACCGTGGAAACAGGTTCAGTGCTCTGCACCATCGAGGCAATGAAGCTGATGAACCAACTGGAAGCAGACTTTGCCTGTGAGATCGTGGAGGTTCTGGCCAAGCCCGAGCAGATGGTTGAATTCGGGCAACCCCTCTTCAAGGTCAAACGCGTATGATTGCATCGATTCTTATCGCCAACCGGGGCGAAATCGCCGTGCGGGTGGTTCGTGCCTGCAAGGACTTGGGACTGCGCTCGGTGGTTGCCTACTCGACTGCAGACAAGGATACGCTGGCAGTACGCATGGCCGACCAGGCGGTGTGTATCGGCGGACCTACGACAAAAGAGAGTTATCTCCAAAGTCGAAACATCATTATGGCTGCGTGTCTGACCCGTTGTGATGCAATCCATCCCGGAGTAGGATTTCTCAGTGAGAATGCCGGCTTTGCCAGGCAGGTGGAGGATGCCGGTCTTATCTTCATCGGTCCGAAAAGTGAGACCATCGCACTCTTGGGTAATAAAGTAGAGGCCCGCAAGGTCGCCTTGAAGGCAGGCCTGCCCATAACCCCTGGAAGCAAGGAAGCAATCATCGACCTTGAGGATGCCAAGCAGACTGCACAGTCAATCGGCTATCCGATCATTCTCAAGGCTGCAGCCGGTGGTGGGGGAAGGGGTATGCGCATCGTACGCAAGGAGGCCGACCTTGCTGCCAATCTTGCTGTGGCCAAGAAGGAAGCACTACTCTTTTTCGGCGATGACGCCGTACACTTGGAACGGTATCTGGAACAACCAAGACACTTGGAAGTCCAGCTTCTCAGTGATGGGCAGGGTACGGTTCTGCACCTTGGCGAGCGTGACTGCTCGGTACAGAAAAACCATCAGAAGCTCTTGGAGGAGAGCCCGTCCCCTGTACTCAGTGATAGCCTGAGAAATGCAATGTGCAATGATGCAGTGAGGCTTTTTCAGGAATTGGGCTATCGTGGAGCAGGGACGGTGGAATTCCTTCTTGACGGCGATGCCTACTACTTCATGGAAGTAAATGCAAGGCTGCAGGTCGAGCATCCGGTCAGCGAACTTGTCTCGGGCATAGATCTCGTCCACGCCCAGATTGACATCGCCCAAGGCAAGACCCTCTCGTATTCACAGGCCGATGTACGATGCAAGGGCTATAGCCTGGAGTGCAGGATCAACGGCTTGAGTGCAGGCGAAATCAAGAATTTTGTCATGCCTTGCGGCCCTCATGTCCGTGTCGATACCTATCTTCAGAGCGGATCGGTGCTCAGCCCGTACTATGACTCACTGATAGCAAAAATCATCGTTTACACCCCGACTCGTGAAATGGGCCTCTCTGTCATGCTGCGAGCCCTTGACGAGGTGGTCATCGAGGGTGTGAAGACCAATATCGAGGAGCAGAAACTGCTCATCAAAAGCCGTCCGTTCTCAAGCGGACGATTCTCAACCGACCTGTATACGAAGGTCATCACCCAGGAGAAAAGCCATGGTTGAACTCTGCCCACAATGTCAGAAGGACGTGGAAGTCGGTCCGTACCGAATCTGCCCATCCTGCAATCACTATTTTCCGCTCAGCCCCCAACAGCGCATCGCCCTCTTTGCCGACCCAGACTCCTTTGTGGAGATGGCAAAGGAGATGAAATCGATGAATCCCATTTCCCTTGCAGGCTATGAGGACAAGCTGAAGGAGAATGAGAAAAAGTCATCGCTCAGCGATGCGGTTACCATCGGCAGCTGCACCATCGAACAACAGCCTGTCATCGTGGGCATCATGTCCTTCGCTTTCATGGGTGGAAGCATGGGCTCGGTTGTCGGTGAGAAGATCACCCAGGCGATCATCGAAGGAGCCCTTCGGGGCGAGCCGGTCATCATCTTCACCGCAAGCGGAGGCGCTCGTATGCAGGAAGGCATCTTCAGCCTGATGCAGATGGCCAAAACCGCCAGTGCCGCCGCCCTGTTGGAGGATACCCGTACCCCGCTTTTCTTGGTGCTTACCAATCCCACCACCGGGGGGGTGACAGCATCGTTCGCAATGCTCGGGGATGTCATATTGGCAGAGCCTGGCGCGGTCATCGGCTTTGCAGGTCCGCGGGTTATCGAAGGGACCATCGGACAGAAGCTGCCTGATGGATTCCAGCGTTCGGAGTTCCAACTAAAGAAGGGCTTTGTAGACGCTTTGGTGGAGCGCAAGAATCTTCGGTCGACCCTTTCGTTCTTGATCAAGACCCATGTAAAAGGGGGTGGTGCACATGCATGAAGAAGAAAAACCGGTGCTCAAACAGACACTGGACCAGATAGAAACCCTGGCCAAGAGCCATGATCGTTGTGAAGGTTCCTCCTCCTGGGAGTGCGTCCTGCGCTCGCGTCAGCAGGGAAGGCCCGGAGCAAAGCTTTTCATCGAATTGATTTGCGACTTCTTCATGGAGATGCACGGCGACCGCCTCTATGGCGATGATCCCGCCATGATCGGGGGAGTCGGGCTGGTCGAAGGCAGGCCGGTCACCTTCATCGGAAACCGCAAGGGAGCCAACCTGAAGGAGAATGTGCTGTGCAACTACGGCATGAGCAATCCGGAGGGGTATCGCAAGGCCCTCAGGCTTGCAAAACAGGCTGAAAAATTCGGCCGTCCTGTAGTCTGCTTCATCGATACTCCCGGTGCCTATCCCGGCCTTGGTGCCGAAGAGCGGGGGATCGGGGAGGCCATTGCCCAGAACCTGAAGGTGTTCTCCACACTCAAGACCCCCATATTGTGCTTTATCATCGGTGAAGGCGGCAGCGGCGGGGCATTAGGTATAGGAGTGGGGGACAAGCTCTACATGCTCGAGCATGCAGTCTATTCGGTCATCACCCCCGAAGGGTTTGCCTCGATACTGCTGCGTGACCCTTCCAAGGCCAAGGAGGCGGCGGAGGCGATGAAGATGACCAGCCATCATCTCAAGGAGTTCTCCGTCATCCACGACATCATTGCCGAAGGCAGTGCCGAGGAGACCGCCTCCCGGATCAAGCAGACGATTCTGCGTGATTTGGATGTATTGTGTTCCAAGCCCGCCGAACACCTGGTCCGTTACCGGATCAAGAAAATCCGGGGCATCGGAGAGGTGTCGGGAGGAAAGGAGTGGTGGCAGCCGCTTCTGGAAGTGTTCAAGAAAACCCAGAGTCTGAATTAGATTCTTGCTGCTTTCTTCTCCAGGTCCCTGAGGCCCCTGAAAAAGAAGAAGGCGGTCACAACGGTGGCAAGGGCATCTGAAACAGGTGCCGACCAGAGTATTCCTTCCATGCCGAAGAAGTGGGCGAAGATGAGGATGGAGGGAATCAGGAAGAGGCCTTGGCGGGAGAGCGTGAGTGTCATGGCGATTTTGCTCTTTCCGATGGCCTGGAAGAAACTCCCTGCGATGATTTGGAACCCCACCAAGGGAGTGAAGAGGAACCATCGCTTTAAGGCGAAGGTGCCCAGCTCCAGCAACTCGGGTTCACGGTTGAACATGCCCACCATGGCAACAGGGAAGAGACGGGTGGCCAAATACCCCACCATGATGACCAAGGTTGCGCTGAAGATGCCCAATTTCGCCGCCTCCCTGACCCGATCGTACTGCCTGGCCCCGAAGTTGAAGCTGATCAGCGGTTGCACCCCCTGGTTTATGCCGATGACCGGCAGGATGAGCAGGGTTTGAAGGCTGTGCACGATTCCCATGGCCGAGATTCCCAAATCTCCACCATGGGCGATCAGGGTCTTGTTCAAGATCACGTTGAGCAGGCTTGAGGCAATCTGAAGGGTGAATGGGGGAATTCCCAAGGTGATGATCAGCTTGATCACCGTCCACTCGGGCTTGAGGGCCTTCAAGCTCAGCTTGACCTTGCTTTTCTTGCCGATGAAGTATGATACAACCCAGATGAAGGAGAAGGTTTGGCTGATGATGGTAGCCAAGGCCGCTCCCTCCATGCCCCAGTCGAGTACGTAGATGAAAATCGGGTCAAGAATTATGTTGGTGCCGGCTCCCAGGAACATGGAGAGCATGGCGACCTTGGGATTACCGTCTGCACGAATGAAGTGGTTCAAACCCATGCTGGTCACTCCGAACACCGAGCCGAAGAGTATGAAGCGCAGGTAGCCCGTTGCATACGGAAGCACCTCTTGGCTTGCCCCAAAGAGAACGAGAATATCGGTCAGGAAGATTTGTCCGATTATCAGGAAGACCAAGCCGCCGCTGGTCAAGAGCAGAAAGGCATTTTCCAGCACATGGGCTGCCTCTGCTTCTTTTTTCTGACCCAAGCGGATCGAGAAGAGGGTGGCCCCTCCGATGCCAAAGAGCACCCCCATTGCCATCAGGATGATCATGATGGGGAAAGCGATGGTAATGCCCGCTATACCGTTCGCTCCCAAGGAGGGGCTGTTTCCGATGTACATGCGGTCGACTACATTGTACAGCGCGTTGACCATCATGCCCACGATGGCGGGAATGGAGAAGCGCATCAGCAGCTTGAAAATAGGTTCAGTACCCAAGGGATTGGAGTGTATGGCTTCAGATTCCATGGTTCTGCTCCGATTTCATGTTCTGGAGAATGGTCTCCAGATTGGTACAGACGTTCTGGTAGGTTTGCTCTCCTACAAGCTCTGAAGCACTTGTATTCCAAGCACGCACTTCGGTGGTGATGCTGTTTCGAAGCTCCTTTGCCTTTTCGGTAAGGTATATGCACTTGCACCGTTTGTCCTGTTCGTTGACCTGCCGTGTGATGTATCCCTTGTTCTCGAGAGAACAGAGACCACGCGTGGCAGCGGCCTTGTCAATGGCAAGGATGCTGCACAGTTGCTCCTGGGTTCGGCCCTCGGCTTGGTAGAGGGTCATCAAAAAGCCAACCTCGCCGCTGGTGATGTTCCACTGTTTGAGAACCCGATTGACGTACATTGCATGGCTTCTATGAAGAATGGCCACAAGACGCGATAAACTCTGTTGCATGGCAGACACTGTAGAAGTTTATAGTTGATATGTCAACTAATATTTGCCTGCTTCCCATCCATCCTTCATGGTATACTGTCCCCACTATGGAAACACGACCGACGATAGCCATCATGTACGATTTTGACAAAACCCTGACCACCCGTGATATGCAGGAGTACACCTTCATTCCCAATTTGGGGCTCAGTGCAGCTGAGTTCTGGCAGAAGGCGAACACCCTTGCCCGAACGCAGGGTATGGACAGCATTCTTTCCTACATGAAATTGATGCTTGATGAGTCCAAGAGACAGGCAAAGCCGATCAGGAGAAGCGACTTTGTCGCCCTGGGGCGCGAGCTTGAGTTCTTCCCAGGTGTCCTGGATTGGTTCTCGCTCGTCAACAACCTGGGAGAAGAGCTTGGCCTGGTCATCGAGCACTACATCATATCCTCCGGGCTCAAGGAGATCATCGAAGGGTCGGCGATCGGTGGTGCATTCCGTCGCATCTATGCCTGCGAGTATCTGTACGACGAAAATGGTGTTGCGGTGTGGCCGAAGCTTTCAGTCAACTATACGGCAAAGACGCAATTTCTCTTTCGGATCAACAAGGGTGTGCTCGATGTCCATGAGGATCAGGCCCTGAATGCCTATAAGGCCGAGACTGAGCGCACCGTACCGTTTCGCAATATGATTTATATCGGAGACGGCCTTACCGATGTGCCTTGCATGAAACTGGTCAAGCAGAACGGTGGAAAGAGCATTGCCGTCTACATGCAGGGTAAGGAGGAGACAGCCTATCGCCTGATGGCCGAGGACCGGATCAACTTCTATACACCAGCCGATTATACCCAGGCAGGAGCGCTCTTTGGCTTGGTCAGGACCATTCTTGAAGAGATGAAGGCCTGCAATTGTTTGGAAACTTTAAGCATTGAAATGAAATACAAAGCAAACAAGACTGGATGAAAGAATTGATAACTGTTGCAGGGTGGATTGACAGACTTTCTTCTTTCTGATTAGCATACTAGTATGTTAGCGGTTGAGACCAACCGCATCAGGAGGAATTGATGAGAAACAAACGTCTTGCAGTCGTAGCAATCGTAGTGATGCTCGCAATGTTTGCAGGCTCTGTGTTTGCACAGGGTGGCGCGGAAAAGGGTGACAAAGTATACACCCTTAAGCTTTCTACCCAGTTGAACGAAACCACCCCGATGGTAGAGGGTTTCAAGCAGCTCGCAGAGAGCGTAAAAGCTCGCTCCAATGGCCGGCTGGTTGTTGAAGTGTATCCTTCCGCTCAGCTCGGAAGCGATGAGGACGTCATCGAGCAGGCTCTGCAGGGTGTCAACGTTGCAGTACTGACCGACGGCGGCCGCATGGGCAACTATGTAAAGGACATCGCCGTCATCGGTATGGCCTACTTTGCCGACAACTATGATGATGTGCTCAAGGTAACCCAGAGTGCAAAGTTTGCCGAGTGGGAGAAGGAGCTTGTCGACAAGAACGGCATCCGCATTCTCTCCTTCAACTGGTACGACGGTGGTCGTCACTTCTTCACCAACAAGGTGGTCAACACCCCCGCAGACCTGAAGGGCCAGCGCATCCGCACCCCCGGTGCTCCTGCTTGGGCTGAAAGCGTAACCGCCCTCGGCGGTACCCCGGTCGCAATGCCCTGGGGCGAGACCTACTCTGCTGTCCAGTCCAAGGCTGTCGACGGCTGTGAAGTACAGCTTACCTCTGCTCTTGGTTCCAGGATTTATGAAGTGTTGAAGTACATGGTCCGCACCGAGCACTTCCAGCTGATCAACGGCCTCATCGTCGGTGAGAAGTGGTTCCAAACCCTTCCTCAAGACCTGCAGACCATCCTTCTTGAAGAGACCAAGGCCGCCGGTGAGAAGAACGCCCGCTATGTCGAATCCAAGATTGCCGAGATCGAGAAGCAGCTTGTCGGGTATGGGATTACCATCATTGAACCCGATGTACAGTCCTTCGTGAAGGCCAGTGATGCTGCCTATGCCAAGCTTGGTTTCACCGAGCTGCGCAAGGAAATCTACAAGCAGATCGGCAAGTAATATGGGTTGGGGGAGTCATCTCCCCCGCCACTACTACGGGATAGCTTGGCTTCTCCTTGCTATCCCTTCGTTTTGCGGTAAGCAAGGGAGATGGTATTGTGAATATCGTATTACAAGGCTATAAGAAGTTTTGCAAAGTTGAGGAGCTGATATCCAGTACCCTTCTGTTTGCAATAACCATATTGGTATTTGTGTCGGCCATAGCACGAACACTGGGGCATCCGCTCAACTGGGCGGTGGATATTTCCCTCTTGCTGTTTGCCTGGCAAGTGTTCATCGGCGGCGACATCGCAGTGCGGAACACCAACCTGATCGGTGTTGAACTGTTGGTAAACAAGTTCCCCGGAAAGGTGCAGAAAGCACTGAAAATAGTATTTTTTGTAATGATCATCGCCTTCTTGGCAGTTCTGGTATACTTCGGTATTCCCCTTTTGATCCAGAACTGGAAGCGCCTGTTCCAGGTCCTTCCCATCAGTTACTCATGGGCCACCCTCAGTGTTCCCGTCGGGTCGTTTTTAATGATTATTTCTGCAAGCATCCGTTTGGCAGAGATCGTCAAGAAGCCTGTTTCCTTCTGGGAACAGGGAAGGATGGATGCATAACATGGGTGTAGCAACAATAGTTTTTATACTTTTCTTACTCTTGGGAATGCCTGTTGCCTTTGCCATCGGCATCTCCGGCTTGGTGTTCTTCATGGTCACCGAAGGGCTTCCGTACACCATCGTGGTACAGAAGGTGCTTGCAACAACCCAGTCCTTCACCATGCTAGCCATTCCTCTCTTTATCTTTGCAGGCAATTTGATGAACAACACCGGTATCACCAAGCGCTTGATGAAGCTTGCCGACGTACTTACCGGGCATATGCATGGAAACATTGCACAGGTCTCCTGTGTTCTCTCCACCCTGATGGGTGGCGTCTCCGGCTCGGCGAATGCCGACGCAGCCATGGAGTCGAGAATCCTTGGCCCTGAGATGACCAAGCGCGGGTACTCGCGCGGCTGGTCGGCTGCCATCAACGGTCTCTCTTCGCTGATCGTTGCTACGATTCCTCCCTCCATGGGCCTGATTATTTTTGGTTCCATCGGCGAGGTCTCCATCGGACGCCTGTTTGCCGCAGGCCTTGTTCCCGGTCTGATCATGATGGTCGCCCTCATGATCGCCGTTGATATCAGTGCGAGAAAGCGCAAGTACCTTCCCGACCACTCCAAGCCTGCAAGCCTGAAGGAAGTCGGCAAGGCCTTGATCGACGGTATCTGGGCGCTGCTCTTTCCGATTCTGCTGATCGTATTCATCCGCTTCGGCATTATGACTCCTTCTGAAAGTGGTGCTTTTGCTGCCGTCTATGCCATTTTCGTTGGTACAGTCATCTATAGGGAACTGACATGGAAGGTTTTCTTTCAGACCCTCAAGGACAGCACCAAGGATATCGCCGTAGTCACCTTGATTCTTGCGATGAGCGGTGTGTTCGGCTATGGCATCGTCTACGACCGCGTACCCCAGGTTATTGCCAGTACGTTGATGAGCATCACCAGCAATCCAACGTTGATGCTGCTGATCATCATCGCTTTGCTTACTGTCAGCGGCATGTTCGTGGAAACCACGGTCATTGCCCTGCTGTTGACACCGATCCTGCTTCCTGTGGTAACCTCTCTGGGGATTGACCCGGTGCATTTTGGTATTATCATGATGACGGTGACGACTATGGGTGTCATGACACCTCCGGTGGGGATAGCCCTCTATACGACTTCAACCATCATGGAGTGTTCTCCCGAGGAGACTGCGAAGGAATCACTTCCGTTCTTTATTGCCATTTTTGTAGTAGTGGCGATTGTGACCTTGATTCCCCAAGTGACCTTGTTCGTCCCCAACTTGATTTTCGGTCCTGCATTCTAATTGAACGGAGGGGGCCTTTTCGGCCCCTTCTGCACGTTGAGGAGCTGCGCTCATGGAAGATTCGTCTGCAATACTGGTACTGGAACGACAGCCGCGGGAGCTTACCCGCGATTTCGCCCTGCGATGTCTGGAGTACAACATCAGCCATCTGCATTTGAAACCAGGACAGTTCCTCAGCGAGCAATCGGTCTGCGAGCAGCTCGGCTTGAGCAGAACCCCGATTCGTGAAGCCTTCTCCAAGCTTGCCAATGAGATGCTGGTGATCATCTATCCGCAGGTGGGTACCTGCGTCGCTCCCATCCGGCAGGAGTTGGTGCAGGAAGCCCGCTATACCAGGTGGCTGCTTGAGTGCGGCATTATCAAGAAGGTTGTCCAGCAACGAACAGAAGAAGATGTACGTTGGCTACAGTGGAGTCTTGATTGCCAGAAAGATATTGTTGCAAGCGGAGATTCCGAGCGCTTCTTGGAGTTCGACAACGAGTTCCACAAGAAGTTTTTTGAGATTTCACGAATGACGCTGACCCGCTCCTTGGTGCAGGGTCTCTTGGTCCACTTCGACCGTGTACGGCTTCTCTACCTGCAGGATATGGATTGGAACCGCACAATCCGAGAACACACCATTCTCTTGGATGCCATTAAAACATATGATGCCGAGACGGCATATAAGGCATTGGATGTGCACCTGGGCAGGGTGCTCACCGATATGGACATTCTCTCCAAACGCTACCCCCAGTATTTCAAGGCTTGATGTGTTTGGTGCATCGCTCGCTACCGAGCTTTGCCTCAATGAGAGTAGTCACCTCGTTTCTGTTTTCAAGCACATCATGCGGGAGTAGGAACGCCTTGTCCTTGGTCAGGAACAGGTAGATGCTCTCCTTCTCGAAATACGCATGGTATACATCCTGCCACCGATAGCTTGCCTTCTCTTTCTCGTTGAAGATGTCCAGTACATCCGAGTCCTGCGAAAACTGCAGCGTGTAGACAAGTCGGGGTGGATTCAGGTTCTGCAGCTTTACCTGCTTTTTCAAGGATGCAAAGAACGTTGTGAAATATACGATCGGCATTCCCAACCCAACTACCAGCAGCACGGTCCCCAAAAGAATGGCCCCTTGGACGTGGTGCATCAGAAAACTGATGATTGCAGAGACGGTGAGGATGGAGGCGAAGATGAGAGGGCTTCTATAGAGCTTGAGGCGCCTGAGAATATTGAAGATGAGAAATTGTCTGAAGTGGTTTTCACTGAGTTTTACTGCTATGGTCATGCCGTCACTATAACACGTAATGGGTTTCCTTTCATTCCCAATGAGAGCCGTACATCCGGTATCTAAGCACATTCTGTTATAAAAATGACTGTATCTATCCTGCCGCTTCCATGTATAATTCGGATACCCATGGAAACACATACGAAAAAAGGCATTCATCTGAATCTCTTCCACAGGATCTTTCTCTTTCTCATTGTATTCATCCTCTTCATATTCCTGCAGCTGGCAATTTCAGCCTATCAGGGAAAATATATAATGGACCCGATACAGAAGAGTTCGGGCAACGTGCAGAAGATCAGCCTGTTGCTCAACTCCTTGGGACAGACAAGGGATGTGCTTTCTTCCTATCGGTGGGATTTCGGGGATATCGCAGCCCTGGTCTCCGAGCTGAGACGGGAAAATGAGATTTCCCAGGACAGTCTTGGACAAATCGACACCGATATTGCAAGCATCGGGGTGGAGCAGTACCTTCTGGTGCAGGCGGTGAATACCACCTACAACAACTATCGCACCTATCTTTCGGCCATGCAGGACCAACTGCTTAAAAATAACATCGACAAGGCATCGACGATGTACTACTCCAATCTCGAACCAAGCCTCAACTACCTCTACCTCTATGTGCAGCAGCTGATCGAACGGGCCATCATGGACAACCAATCCGCCTACGACAGGTTGATACGGCTCAACGATGATTTGGACGCGGTATACGGCCTTACGGTTCTAGTGATGATTCTCTTCGGTTTCGCCGCTTTCAAGGAAGTGATTCGGATACTCGCCACTGTCCAGGAGATGGCGCGCTCCTCCAAGGCGATAACCGCGGGGGATTATGACAGGCCCGAGATTTCGGTGCATCGCAAGGATGAAATCGGGGATATGGCCCGGGCGTTCAATGAGATGAAGAAGGCGATGCGCAACCAGGTGCGATTGCTCACGGCGAACAATGAGATGGAGAAGGAGATTCACAAGAAAAATACTGAGGCGTTGGCTATGCAGAATCTGCTCGAACGAGAGAAGCTGCAGCTTCTACGAAGCCAGATAAACCCCCATTTCCTCTTCAACACCATCAATGTGATCAAATACACCGCCCAGGAGGAGAATGCTGAAGAAACCGATGCATTGCTCTCCTCCCTTGCCCGTCTGTTCCGGTACGCACTCGCCGACAATGAGGTGCAGGTTCCGCTTTCGAGGGAGATCCAGATTGTGGATGAGTACTACAGCCTCTACAAAGCCAGGTTCAAAGAGAAGATGTCGCTTTATTGGGATATCTCTCCCTCCTTGGTGTTGACCGAGACGCTGGTGCCATCCTTCTTTCTCCAACCTTTGGTGGAGAACTCCTTCAAGCATGGGCTTGGTCCGAAAGAGAGTGCCGGCAGCGTTTGGCTCACCTTGGAAGAGAGGGTTGGTATCCTCTTCGTACAGGTCAGGGATGACGGGGTGGGGATGAAGAACGAGGACTTGGAAGCGCTTCGTTCCCGGCTGCTCGACTCTCCGGTCACTGGAGAGCATATAGGTTTGTATACCGTCGCCGCCCGATTGAAGCTGCTGGATGCCCGGTGTTCCCTGAAGGTGAGTTCCGAGGAAGGGTATGGCACAATAATCTCTATCGAAATGCCATTGGTACTGAAAAAGGAGGAGGAAGAGGATGATCAAGATACTGATAGTTGATGACGAAAGTGTCGAACGAGAGCTTCTGTATAAAATACTCTCACCCAATCCCCTCCTGGAACTGTATCAGGTGGAAAACGGGCGGTTGGCCGTTACGTATGCCTCCCTGTATGATGTGGATGTCGTCCTTATGGATATTGAGATGCCGGCTCTCAACGGTTTGGAAGCCGCCCAAAGGATTCTGGCGGACAAGCCCTTGTGCCGTATTATTTTCATAACGGCCTACAGTGTATTCTCCTACGCCCGTGAAGCAGTAAAGCTGGGGGCCATCGACTATATTCTCAAACCTGTGGATAAGGAGGATGTGCTGAGGGCTGTAAAGCGCGCGATCAGCCAGGTGGAAGCCGAGCGGCAGCTGAAGGCTGTCCGTCCGCCTGAAGGCGATTGTCTGGAAGTGGATGAGGTTTCCGACAAGGCCGCCCTGATGATGGCCAAGGTAAAGAAGTATCTGGAACACAGCTATATGAACTACGACCTATCCTTGGATTCGGTAAGCAGCCTGCTCAATATCAATGCATCGTATCTGAGCTGCATCTTCAAACGCTGCACCGGGGTCAATTTCCTCGATTACATCACAAATCTCAGGATTTCGGCGGCAAAGGACTATCTGTGCGATCCCTTCAAGTCGGCTTCGGAAATCGCCTCGATGGTCGGCTACGACAGTTCCAGCTATTTCACCCGTGCCTTCAAGAAAAATACGGGGCTTACTCCAACCGAATATCGAAGACAGGTCAGTGGGGGAGTGAGAAAATGAAGAAAGTCCTGCTTGTTGCATTGTTGCTCGTCTGCATCTTCTTAGCCTGCCGCAAGGAAGAGCCCAGCCATCCCGAGTTGGTGCTCCGTTATGCCGATAACCAGAGTACCGGCTACCCCACTGTTGAAGCGGCCAAATATATGGCTGAACTTGTGAAAGAGCGGACTGGGGGGAAGATAGAGATCAGGATCTACCCCGATAGTGTATTGGGGTCGGAGAACAGTGTGATGGAGCAGATGACCTATGGAGGCATCGATATGTCCCGTTTCTCGCTGGGCACGCTCTCCCGTTTCTTTCCAGAGCTCTGGACGCTCCAACTGCCCTACCTGTACACCGACAGCGAGCATATGTGGAGGGTCCTGGACGGGGATATCGGTGACATGTATCTGCGTGAAATGTCGGGCAAGGGTATTATTGGATTGGCTTGGTACGATGCCGGAGCCAGGAGTTTCTACACAAGAACTCCGATTTCCAGCTTTGCTTCCCTTCAGGACCTTACGATAAGGGTCCAGGAGAATGACATGATGAGTCGTACCATCGAACTGCTTGGTGCCGAGGCGGTGCAGATTCCCTATGGGGATGTCTATTCTGCATTGCAGAAACTACGAATCGACGGGGCGGAGAACAACCTTCCCAGTTATGTGTTTATGGACCACAACCAAGCGGCCCCTTATTTCTATCAGGATGAGCACTTCCGGCTGCCCGAAGTCGTAATGATAAGCGCCGATGCCCAAAAGAAAGTATCCGCCATCGATCCCGGCTTTGTTGAGATTATCGAAGCATGTGCAAGGGAGAGCGGGGTGTATGAGCGAAAACTCTGGCAGGAAGAGGAGAACCGGGCGTATGAGAAGGCAGTGCAATCAGGAGTTACATTCATCATTCCCAGTGATGAGGACATGTTTGCATTGAAGCAAGCCATGGAGCCGCTGTACCATGAGCTGGGACAGAAGGAACGAGAAATTGTTGAAAGGATTAGAGATACCTAAACAGTTTTTTCAATTTTTTGGATAGATTGTACTTTCTTTGACTGCTCCTTGTGTGCGTGATTTTCCTGATTTACATTTTTCATGTACCTGTGGTAACCAGGTCGAATTTCTATTAGGAGGCTCCTATGAAACGTGTAATGTTGGTTCTTTTGGCGCTCGTGCTCTGTTCATCCATGGCATTTGCCGCTGGTTCGCAAGAAGCTCCGGCTGCGGGTCCCGCAGTTGAAAAAAATGTAAAGCTTGTCTATGCCGAGGTAAACCCGCTTGACAGCATCGTTGGTAAGACCGGTGTCTATTTCAAGCAGCAGGTCGAAAAACTCAGTGGTGGTACGGTGACCATCGACATCCAGGCTTCCGGTGTTCTTGGATCGGAGAACGACGTTCTTGACTCGATTCTCGGTGGTGGTACCTCGATCGACATGTCCAGAATCTCCGCATTCGCACTCACCAGCTATGGCGCCAATAAGTCCAAGCTGTTGTCCATTCCGTTCACCTTCGAGAACAGGGCTCACTTCTGGGCATTTGCCAACTCCGACCTTGCTCCTGAATTCTTGAACGAACCCCAGACCATCGGTCTTCCCATCCGTGGCGTTTTCTATGGTGAGGAAGGTTTCAGACACTTCTTTACTGTCAAGAAAGTTGCAAAGATGAGTGACCTCAAGGGCATGAAGCTGCGCGTATCCAACGACCCGGTAATGAACGGCATGGTAAGAGGCCTTGGGGCTTCCCCGACTGTAGTATCCTTTGGTGAGCTCTATTCCGCCTTGCAGACCGGTGTTGTCGACGGCGCCGAGCAGCCGATTGCAAACTACAAGGCCAACGCTTTCCAGGAAGTTGCCCCTACCATGATTCTTGACGGCCACACCCTTGGTGCCATCCAGGTTGTCATCACCGACAATGCTTGGAACAAGCTGTCCGAGAAGCAGAGAAGCGCCATCATGGAAGCCGGCAAGCTTGCTCAGGCATACAATGCCGAGATCAGCGAGAATGCCGAGAATGAAGTGCTTGCAGCGCTCAAGGCACAGGGCACCAATATTGTTGAAGTCACCAACAAGGCTGAATGGGCTGAAGCCAGCAAGGCTGTGATCGAAGAAAATACCAAGAGCCAGGCTGCTCTGTATCAGAAGATCAAGGCATTGAAGTAAGGGTTTTTACGTCAGGTATCGGTGGGATTGAAGACTCAATCCCACCTTTTCAAGTCTCAGGAGATACACCATGTCAAAGTTCTTTACAACCATGGATAAAATCAAACATGCATATGATTGGACGGACAGGATTGTCATGATAGCCTGCAAATTATTGCTGATTGCAGACATCCTGATCACCAGTTATGCAGTAGCCGGCCGAATGTTCAATCAATATGTTCCGTTCCTCAAGGACCCTGCCTGGTCGGAAGAGGTGGTATTGACTTGCATGTCCTATATGGCTGTCCTTTCCGCCGCCCTTGCAATCAGGCGGGGTTCCCATATCAGGATGACGGCATTTGACAAGTACCTTCCCAAACGTACAATCAAGTTTCTCGACATCCTCTCTGATATCGCAGTCCTCAGTCTCGGCTTGATCATGCTCTTTGTCGGCTGGCGCTATGCAACGACACTTGGTGGCAGGGGTTTCTATGTTTCCATTCCCTGGCTCAGCCGTTTCTGGATGTATTTCCCCGTGCCTCTGGCTGGACTTGCCATGATTATTTTTGAGCTGGAGTCCCTGTACAACCATTTGAAGTCCTTCTTTATGAAGGAAGAGGAGAAAGCCTGATGGACGCAAACAGCATTGCAATTCTGATTCTCCTGGGAAGCTTTTTTATTATGATTCTTCTTCGTTTCCCAATCGCATATGCCGTAGGACTCTCCTCGGTTTTCTGCATGCTCTTCCAAGGCAACAGCCTCAATGATATCTGCCGTCTTATGGTCAAGGGCATCAGCTCGTTCTCCCTTATGGCGGTTCCCTTCTTCATCACCATGGGTGTGTTGATGGGTTCCGGTGGAATTTCGGATAAACTCATCGCCCTTGCCAATGCTTGCGTAGGTTGGATGAGAGGCGGCCTTGCCCAGGTGAACATCGTGGCTTCGTACTTCTTCGGAGGTATTTCCGGATCGGCTGCCGCCGACACAGCCTCACTTGGCTCCATCCTCATTCCCATGATGGTCAACGAAGGCTACGACGCAGACTTCTCCACTGCAGTCACGATTACCAGTTCCTGCGAGGGCTTGCTTGTCCCTCCCAGCCACAACATGGTCATCTACGCCACCACCGCCGGCGGTATTTCAGTTGGAAGCCTCTTTCTTGCCGGCTACCTCCCTGGTGCGTTGCTCGCCGTCACCTTGATGATCGGGTCCTACATCTTTGCAGTGAAGCGCGGCTATCCCAAGGGGGATGCGTTCAGTATCAAGAATTTCTTCATCCAGCTGGGAAAATCCTTCTGGGCTTTGGCTGCAGTCATCATCGTTGTCATCGGCGTTGTCGCCGGTTTCTTTACTGCTACTGAATCAGCAGCCATTGCGGTTATTTACTCACTGATTGTCTCAGTCTTCATCTACAAGGGTTTGACGTGGAAAGGCGTTTGGAAGGTATTGGATGATTGCGTAGGAACACTGGCGATAGTACTTATCCTTATTGCAACCTCCTCGGTCTTCGGCTACTGCCTTACCACTCTCCATGTTCCCACTCTTGCCGCGAACGCCATCACCAGCCTTACCAGCAACAGGATTCTTTTGATTCTCCTGCTCAATGTCATTCTGCTGGTGCTTGGAGCAATCATGGATATGGCACCGATCATCCTCATCGCCACCCCGATTCTGTTCCCCATCGCAACCGGCGTCTGCGGACTCGACCCGATTCAGTTCGGCATCATGGTGGTGCTCAACTGCGGTATCGGTCTCTTGACTCCTCCTGTAGGAGCCGTTCTGTTCATCGGTTCGGCCGTTGCAAAAATTTCCATGGAAAGGGTTGTCAAGGCAACGCTTCCGTTCTATCTCTGTATGATCGTCGCGCTTTTGCTCGTGTCCTTCATTCCCCAGATCAGCCTCTTCCTACCGATGGTTTTTGGAGGCTATATTCCCACCAATTTGTAGCAGTTGGTGCATGCCTTTTTTTCGTATTAAGCCGGGGTTTACGCCCCGGTTCTTTGTATGGTGATGATGTATGGAATAAAAAATGACCGCGGTCATTTTTTTGTTGACCTCTGATCAAACCCACTCTACCATGGAGCAAAAGAGGGGGGTATCATGCATATCATCGTTCCCATCAAACAAGTTCCCCAGACCAGTGATGTACAGATGGACAAACAGACCGGCACCATGATCCGGTCGAGCTCTGCATCCATTCTCAATCCATTGGATCTGTATGCCGTCAGTGCAGCCCTTGCATTGAAGGATCGCTATCAGGCACGGGTCAGCGTCATCACCATGGGGCCGCAAAGTGCCGTCAAGGTGCTCAAGGAAGCCATCGCCATGGGGTGTGACGACGCCGTGCATCTGACCGACCGGGCCTTCGGAGGCTCCGATACCTGGGCTACTTCATACATCCTGTCACTGGCTGTCAAGAAGCTTGGCATTCCTGACTTGATTCTGACCGGAGAGCGGGCAACCGACGGGGACACGGCCCAAGTCGGGCCGGCTCTTGCCTCATGGCTCGGTCTTCCGGTTCTGAGCTATGTATCAAAGATTGAGCAGGTGCATGCTGATTCCCTTATCGCCGAGCGCTTGGTCGAGGAGGGCTATCAGAAGGTGAGAACCACCTTGCCGGCACTCCTTACCGTCATAAAGGAAATCTCGTCGGTTCGCCTTCCCACCCTCAGCGGAAAGAAGCGGGCGATGGCCAGTTCAATCGCAGTCTGGGACGCCCAGGCCCTTGAGGCCGACAGCCGGTTCATCGGTCTTAAGGGATCGCCGACCAAGGTCGTCAAGATCGAGATTCCCAAGGTCAGCCGAAACTGCATTGTCGCCAAGGTTGAGGACGATGCCTCCCTCGGCGCGGCTGTGGATCGGTTGATTGCATTTCTGGACGAGCGGGATTTGCTTGGTGAAGGAGGTGCCCATCATGGCTGATGTATGGACGCTCAGTGAATATTCCGAGCATGGGATGAAGGATGTCTCCCTCGAGCTCCTTGGTAGAGGAAGGGCCCTTGCCGACAGCTTGGGAGTATCGTTGGCAGCAGTGGTGTTGGGACATGGGATCGAAGAGTCTGCATTGCAATCGCTGATCGAACATGGGGCTGATGTAGTCTACGTTGCCGATGATCCGTGTCTCGCCGACTTTACGTGCGAAAGCTATGCAAACGTGTTGGTTCCTCTGATCAAGGAACACAAGCCTCAGGTGATGATTGCAGCGGCCACCTCCACCGGACGCACCTTGATGCCCTATGTGGCCGTCCAGGTCCATGCCGGTTTGACTGCCGACTGCACCGAGCTGGCGATCGAGCCGGGAACGGGGAATCTGCTGCAGACCAGGCCTGCAATCGGTGGCAATATCATGGCAACCATCAAGAGTCCCGACCATCGCCCCCAGATGGCGACCATCAGGCCTCGTTCAACCAAGAAACCAATGCGTGACGGCAGTCGTGTTGGTACGATTGTGCATATTCTTCCATCTCCGAGTTGGAAGAATGCATGTGTAGAGGTGCTCGGCTTGAGGAGTTTGGAAGGCCAGAATGCAAGCATTGAAGAGGCCGAGATTGTTGTCAGCGGAGGTAAGGGCTTGAAGAAGCGGGACAACTTTACCTTGGTCGAGGACCTTGCAAAGGCTCTCGGCGGGGAAGTTGGAGCGAGCAGGGATGCAGTGGACCGCGGGTGGGCGGCCTATCCCCATCAGGTCGGACTCTCGGGCAAGACCGTCTCACCGCGCCTGTATGTGGCGGTGGGGATTTCGGGGGCCATCCAGCATCTTGCAGGCATCAAGACCGCAAAGTGCATTGTGGCGATCAATCACGACGAGCATGCAAACATTCTCGATCTCGCAGACTTCGCCCTGGTCGGAGATTTATTCACCATCCTGCCGGAGATTCAAAAGCGGCTGGAAGCAAGGAGGCAGGCATGAATTCGATATATGGAGTCGTCACCAGGGAACTGGTCGGTGAACTTGAGGCGATTGTTGGCAAATCCAATCTCCTGACCGACCTTGAGCGGATGGAAAACTACAGTCATGACGAAACCTCCAAGGAGGAGTATGCCCACAGTCCCGAGGTGGTAATCACCCCGACCTCGGCCGATCAAATTGCTGCGGTTATGAAGCTTGCCACCAGAGAACGTATTCCTGTAACACCCCGTGGTGCGGGTTCGGGCCTCTCAGGTGGTGCCATTCCCTTGTTCGGGGGCATCGTATTGTCGGTGGAAAAGATGAACAAGGTCTTGGAAATCGATGAGGCAAACCTGACGGTCACCGCCGAGGCCGGTATCGTCACCAACGAACTGAATGAACAATTGAAGAGCCGGGGGCTCTTCTTTGCAGGCTATCCGATGAGCCTTGAGACCTGTTTTCTAGGCGGCAATATTGCAGAGAATGCCGGTGGAGGAAAGGCGGTCAAGTACGGAGTGACCGGTCGATACATTTTGGGTATGGAGGTGGTCACCCCGCAGGGAGACATTGTGGAACTGGGCGGAAAGGTGACCAAGGATGTGAGCGGATATGACTTGAAGCAGCTGTACATCGGCAGCGAAGGGACGCTGGGAATCATCACCAAGGCAACGATCAAGCTGCTGGGTGTGCCCAAAGTCGCCTCCAATCTTTTGGTACCGTTCGCCACCGCCCAACAGGCAATCGCGGTGGTTCCCTTGATCATGAAGCAGGGCATCATCCCCACCAGCATTGAATTCATGGACCGCAGCTCGATCGAGATGTCCTGTTCCTACCTGAATGAGAGCCTGCCTCTTGAAGGGGTGGGTGCCATGCTGCTCATCGAGATTGACGGAACGGATGAACAGACTGTCGAGCGGGAACTGATTCAGGTTGGGGATCTGTGCAGCGGGCAGGGGGCGATGGAAGTCTACATCGCCGAGGATGCCACCACCCGTGAACGCATCTGGTCGGTGCGGCGCAACATCGCCGAGGCGATCAAGGTCTACAGTCCGGTTCAGAGCCTTGAGGATGTGGTGGTTCCCATCGCCTCCATCCCGCTCGTACTCCCCCGTCTACAGGAGCTGAAAGAGAAGTATCAGGTCAGGATTCCCTGCTACGGCCACGCCGGGGATGGGAACCTCCATGCGACCATAGTCAAGGATCCCGGGATGAGCCTTGCTGATTGGAAGGAGTTGGAACCAAAGCTTCTTACCGAGCTCTATGCCTTCATCACCGGCGAGCTGGGAGGGAAGATCAGCGGGGAGCACGGTATCGGTTTGAAGCGAAAAGGGTTCTTGAAAGCGTTGATTCCTGATGCGGAGTATCAGCTCTTCAAGGCCTTGAAAGCGGCCTTCGATCCCCTGTACATAATGAACCCCGGCAAGATTCTGGACTGAGGAGAAGGAATGGCAAAGCAACCCAAACCGCACGGCAAGGCAGAAGCAACCAAGCAACTGATTTTTGAAAGTGCATTGACGCTGTTCAAGAAGAAGGGCTTCGACCAGGTCTCCATCAGGGAGATCACCGATTATGCGGGTACGGCGAAGGGGAGTTTTTACACCTACTTCAGCACCAAGAGCGACATCATCGTCGAGGAGTTCTGGGCCATCGATGCCTACTACCGCAGCATTGAGGCAGAGGTGCTCAAGCAGGCCTCTGCTCCACGGCGACTGCTCAGGTTCACCGAGTTGCAGCTTCTGTATGTACGCGATGTCATCGGCTGTGAGACACTGAAGGTCCTGTATGCCAATCAGGTGCTCAAGGAGGGATCGGACAAGGTCATCACCGACCAAAGCCGATTCTGGTACACCTTCATCTGCTCGATCATCGAGGAGGGGCAAGAGACGGGCTTGTTTCGGAAGGAGAAAACGAGTGCAGAGTATGCAAACTTCTTCAACCGAGCGATTCGCGGTCTCTTCCTCGATTGGAATATCAGCTCGGCCTCCTTTGATTTAGTGGAGGCCGGGCTCGATTATTGCAGGTCCTTGTTGCTTCCCGCCCTGCTACAGTCCTAATCCCTGCTGAATTAGGTGTGAGAGGGTTTTCATTCCCTGTCTGGTGGGGTGGAGGTTGTCTGCCAGCATCCCGTCCCCTTCGTGGATGGGATAGGCTGCCAGGTCGATAAGGTTGGCTTTCGGATGGCGAGCAACGCAGTCGCGTACCACCTGCGCAAGCTCAAGCTGACTCCAGTTGTGCATGTTCACTTGCTCCAGGGTTCTGTCGGTGCGTTGCAGGGGAGTGCAGAAGTAGAGCTTGCTTGCTGAATGCCGCTCAAGCATGGCTGTCACCAACTGCTCATATGCTTGGATGAACACCTCCTTGGTTACCGGCAGGTCGGCCTGTCCCCAGTCGTTGGTTCCTCCAAAGACGATGATCAGGTCGCCACAGAGCCGTGACTGCCTTTTTTCATCCTGGAAACAAGAAGAAAGGGGTCTCAAGCCGGTTCTGCTGATCCTGCTTCCCGAGTATGACTCGTTCATGATCAGGTCCAGATTGCACCGCTTTGCCAGCTGATGCCACCAGGTGTGTTCGACGTTGATGACGTCCACCCCCTCCTTGGGGTAGAAGAGTTCGTTCTCTTGGGGAACAAAGCCTTTGAAGGTGGATATGGAATCACCGAGGATTGAGAAGGTTGCATGTGTCATGGAGGCAGTGTATCGCACTGCTTTTCCTCACTCAAGAGTCTGTGGTATGCTCAAAAAGGAGGCTTGCATGGATACGAAGATTTCGCTGGTGCAAAGAGGGGCCTTGAAGAAGGTAGGCTCAACCTTTGTGGAGGCATTCGGTCATACGAACGCGCTGTTGATCGCCGATGGGAACACCCTTCGCATTGGAGGCTTTGCCACCGCCCGATCGCTACAGAAGGCCGGCATCGAGGTTCGTCAGTTCATATTCCCGGCCCACCCGCAGCCCTATGCGGACGAGCACTCCATCGCCCAGGTCCGTCTCAGTCTTGAGATGGACAACAGCATCGCCGTCGTCCTCGGCTCGGGGACGCTCAATGATATCACCAAGCGTGCAAGTTCAGAGCTGGACCGTCCCTACATGGTAGTCGCCACCGCCCCTTCGGTGGATGGATACACCTCCTATGGCGCAGCCGTCTCGATCAAGGGTTTCAAACAGACGCTCAGTTGTGCCGCCCCTATGGTGGTCCTTGCCGATACCGATATTCTCTGTGAAGCTCCTGCTGAGATGATAGCCAGCGGCTATGGTGATTGCATGGCAAAATATACGGCGGGTATGGACTGGATCCTTGCAGATCTTTTAGGTGTGCAACCCATACGGGACGATGTCTGGGAGATGGTCCAAAAGCCTCTTCGCTTGGTGTATGCTCATCACAAGGGTATCGCCAACAGGCAACGCGAAGGTATCGGCCTGCTTTTCGATGCGCTCTCGGCAAGCGGGTTTGCCATGCAGATCATGCATGACTCACGCCCGGCAAGCGGTGCAGAACATCTGATCAGCCATATTTGGGAGATGGAACACCTGAGCAAGGACGGTCTGCCGGTAAGCCATGGGTTCAAGGTCGCGGTAGGGACGATGGCAATCGCTCACCTCTATGAAGAACTTGCCATGCTGGATGTTACTGAATGTTATGGCAAGCCCACCCAAAGCTGGGAGGAGCGGAAGCAGGCAATTCTCTCCTTCTTTCCCAATAAAACGGTAGCCGAGGAAGCTCTTTCCGTCTCCAAGGCGAAGTTCTTGGAAGGGGAGGCCTTGCAGGCAAGACGAAAGGCGTTGATTGCCCTGCTGCCCACCCTGAAGGAGCGAATCTCCGTACAGCTTCCTCCTTCCAAGGAGCTGAGGGATTCTCTTATTGAAGTGGGCTGTCCCGTGCATCCGAGCCACATCAATGCAACGCTCGAGGACTTGAAGCGGGCCGTGACCGGGGCGCAGATGATTCGCAATCGCTATACCGTGCTCGACCTGTATTATGAGCTTGGACTGTTCGACCGGGCGCTGCAGAGCTTGGAAGCGCTCAGCGGAAGAGTTGGTTGATGCTCTTCTGTATTTCCATTTCCAACGACTCAATGTCGAGGTTCTGTACTGCAGGACTGAACGGTTCAAACGAGAAGGTTCCCCGATAGCCGCTGTTGACCAAGGCTTGCGCCTGTTCGCGGGTACCCAGCAGATCGTCCTCCAAGAAGAGGATCCTGTCGGCATCGGTCGGTTCTTTGTGCAACGAACCTGCTGCCACAGAGGAGAGATGTACCAAGCCGGTCATTGAGGCAAAATACTGCTTTTCGTTGGCAAGGTGATGGTGGAAGGTGTCATGCACAAGGCGGTACCACCGCTCATATCCGCTGCCTTCGATCGCCTCAATCGCCTCGGCTTTGCTTCGCAGGGAACTTGCTGTGAAGCCCAGCGGTTCTACATAGCCGTATAGTCCATACTCCTCAAACAGCGGTCCGTACTGGGAGAGTGCATAGCGGGTGCGTTCCAACCACAACGAGCGATTCTCATTGGCATCGATGCCGTTGACCGGGCAGAGCACTATCGCATCGGCACGCAGGTTTTTTGCATATTCCAAAAGAGTGCGGAGCTCTTGATTCTTAGCCTCGGAATACTCATTGAAGCGTTGGAGGGCGTTGATGGTAGCCACCTTGAGCTGATGCTTGGCAAGATGGTCGCGTACCTCTTCTGCCTTTTTCCCGTCGAACGGGTGTTGAGTTCCTCCATCATTTCTCAATTCAATGACCGAGCAGCCACACCGCTGGGCGAGAGAAAAGAAGTCATAAAGGGGCAACGAGGGGGCGATGATTCTATTGAGGCCGATCTGCATCTGAATAATCCTCCTGTGCCTCATAGTATCATCCGATATTCTGCTGTCAAGCAAACGATGCTGGTGTTTGCAAGACAGCGGTGCTACACTTGCCCTATGCAAATAATGAGATGGCCGGTTATCGGGGTGAAAATGCCCAAAGTCAGAACCTTGGAGGCCCTCGATGCCTTCCTGGCAAAAGTTCAGGGGCAAGGATTCGATGCCGTTGAGATGTCGCTGGAGATGTTCCCCTTCATCATCGATGGGAATATTTGCTCGGCCTGGGTAGATGCCGTCGAGCCGGTGCTTGCACGGTACCCCCTACTGTATTCAGCTCATATCGGACGTGGCCTGGATTTACGTAATCTGGAAAACCACGAACTTCATGCTTCGGTCCTGCGCTCCTCGCTTCAAATCTGCCACGTCCTGCATATGGATATCCTGGTATTGCATTATGAGGTGAAGACCAACAACCTGAAGGCCGAACGGCAGTTCCTCGATGCCCATAGATGGGCGGCCGACCTTGCCCTCAGGCTTGGAATAACCTTGGCTGTCGAGAACATCGAGGTTGAGCTGGTAGAGCCGGTGGTGGCATTGATGGATGAAATCCGTCATCCCAATCTCAAGCTCAATCTCGATACGGGTCATGCATACCTCGCATCCAAGCGCTTTGGGTTCGACTTTCTGGAGGCTGTGAAGCAGATGGCCCCCCATCTATGCCATATGCACCTCAATGACAATACCGGGCGTTTCGAGGAGTTGAGGATCACCGACCGTCTTGCCTACGACTGCCTGTCGATGTCCCATCGCAGGGAGTTCGGACGGGGTGATATCCACATTCCGCCTTTCTTTGGCAGTGTTCCGTTTGACCAGGTGTTCTCCCTTGTCCAATCGTATCAAGGTCGATTCATCTGTGAGTATACCTATGAGGATTTCGAACCGTTCAATCAAGCAATCGGAGAGAAGGTTCGCTCCCGTCTGCTTGCCTCTAGGTCCCTGCTGTAATGTGAAAACGTTCTTACAATCAAGCCTGATGGATTCCTGCAATTTTCTTGCAGTGCATTGCTGTTGCTGGTGAATGGGAAGAAATATGAGAATTATTTGACAAATGACAACTTTGATGCAATCATCAAAGTATGGTAACGTTTTCAAGAAAGGGTCAGGGACAAAGGAGGATGCGTTCCTGAGCTCGAAGGTGTTGCCGCTCCTGGTAAAGGAGCTGTATAGAAAGGAGGATCGATTATGAAGAAAATGGTATGTGTAGTGGCAGCTGTTCTCATGCTTGTCATGCCTTTGTTCGCCCAGGCGACAGCGGAAAGCGGACCGAAGAAGTATCAGACGCTGCAGATGTATACTGCGCTCGATACCGAGGAGGCTCAGTACTACTTGGATGTATTTCAGAAGTCTTCTGGGATCAAGGTAGAGTATGTACGTATGAGCTCTGGTGAGGTTTTGGCTCGAATGGAGGCGGAGAAGTCCAATCCGCAGGCTAGTGTTTGGTTCGGCGGTTCCAATACCGACCACATCAATGCCCAGTCCAAGGGTCTGCTGACTCCCTACAAGCCCGCCACTGATTTCGAACTTGCACCGATGCTGCATGCCGATGATTACAGCTGGAATGGCTTTTATACCGGTGCCATCGGCTTTGTGACCAACACCGAGTTTTTGAAGAAGCATAATCTCCAACCCCCCAAGAGTTGGGACGATTTGCTCAACCCTGTCTACAAGGGACAGATTGAAATGGCGTATCCGTATACCAGCGGAACCGCCTACACAACCTGGGCCACCATCATTCAAATGAAAGGTTTGGCCGGAGCCCTCGATTGGTGGGAGAAGTTCGATAAGAACGTTCATCAGTACACCAAGAGCGGTACTGCCTGTATCGCACGCGCCGGCCTTGGCGAATGTGCCGTCGGCATCTCCTTTTCCCACGATATTGTTGCAAAGGGTGTTGCCATGGGGTATCCGTTGGTCATGAGCTTCCCCGAGGAAGGAACCGGCTATGAAGTTGGTGCAGTTTCCATGATCAATGGGGCCAGGCAGGTGGAAGAAGCCAAGATTTTCATGGATTGGTGTTTCACCGAAGAAGCACAGAACCTGTTCAAGAAGTACTCCCGTCTGCCGGTCAACCCGAAGGCTACCGTTGCAGAAGGTGCTGTGAAGCTGTCCGACATCAAGTTGATCGACTACGATGCAGTGAAGATGGGTCTTGCCAAGGATGAGTATGTCACCGCTTGGAGAGATCGTATCGGCAAGTAACAGTTCATGTCCGAATTCAAGGTGCAATCTCAGCTCTTCCTGTGGGGTTGCACCTTGCTGTAAAGAGGTAGGTGATGAAACATCAGGGCCGCAGCACTATTCAGCGCATCAATGAGATAAAGAAACTAATACAGGAACCGTTCTTGCTAATTTCCATCCTTGTAATTTTCTATCTCTTGATTCTCTTTGTCATTTTCCCGATTTATCAGGTGTTTAAGACCAGCCTGTCATACGACGGGCACTTCAGCCTGAAGAACTACAGTGATGTTCTCAGGCAGTCGTACTATATAAAGCCGCTCTTCAATTCAATGATTCTTGGAGTCCTGGTGGCAACCATTGGAACATTGGTCGGCTTTGTATTCGCCTATGCCATCACCAGGACCCCTATGAAGGCGAAAGGTGCATTCCGCTTGATTGCAACCTTCCCGATGGTAAGTCCTCCGTTTGTCGTGGCTCTTGCCTGTATCCTGCTCTTTGGTAGATCGGGGATATTTGCAGGTGCGGTCGGAAACATCTACGGCCTCACCGGTCTTACCATTGTTGAGGTGATCGCCTACGCTCCGACGGCCTTTCTTGCCTTGGTCGGGGTGCTGCAGGCAATAGATCCGGCCCTTGAAGAGGCCGCCATGGATTGCGGGGCCTCCAGGATTAAGATTTTCAAGACCATCATCCTGCCACTGGCCACTCCGGGCATCGTCAGTGCTTGGCTCCTGGTGTTCATCCAGTCCCTTGCAGATTTCGGCAATCCCATGATTCTAAGCGGGGATTTTTCCGTTCTCTCGGTGCAGGCGTATCTGCAGATCACCGGCATGTATGACCTTGCCCGTGGATCGACGCTGGCCATCCTGCTTTTGGTTCCCACCGTCGTCGCCTTCTACCTGCAGAAGTACCTGCTTTCCAAGAAGTCGTATGTCACGGTTACCGGCAAGCCTACATCGGCAACCATCAAGAATCTTGAGTGGTACATCAAGTATCCGGTCTATGCGTTTTGCATGCTGTTTGCCCTGATCGTACTCTTGTTTTACAGCATGGTTGTCTGGGGTTCGTTCCAGAAACTGTGGGGCGTCGACTCCACCCTGACACTGCGCAACTATGTGCAGATGTGGCGTGTGGGAAAGAACTACATCATCGACTCGCTCTACATTTCGGCCATCATCACTCCGATCACCGGAATTTTGAGCATGTTCATCGCCTATTTGATCACCCGCAAGCAGTTCTTCGGGCGCAATGCGATGGAGTTCTCCAGCATGCTGACCTTTGCGGTTCCCGGAACCGTTGTAGGTATCGGCTATATTCTTGCCTTCAATACTCCCTCTCCCTTGATGCCTATCACCCTTACCGGTACGGGTTTCATCATCATGGCTCTCTTGGTGTTCAGAAACCTGCCGGTCGGCATTCGAAACGGGGTTGCCGCCATCGAACAGATCGACCCTTCCATCGAGG